>Ga0209013_10006257_pt1 | contig 10127 bp, 9 predicted proteins | sample Cruoilmetagenom2_FD_187291 | JGI IMG/M metagenome (GOLD analysis project Ga0209013, IMG submission 187291) | Oil polluted marine microbial communities from Coal Oil Point, Santa Barbara, California, USA - Sample 2 (SPAdes) (version 2) | ecosystem: Environmental > Aquatic > Marine > Oil seeps ...
CAAAGTTCGGGTAATCCAGCGCCGCCAGTGCGTCCAGCGTCTGCTTCAGCATTTGCGGCGGCTCATCATAGGCCGGCACATGAATCGAAACCATCGGCAACTCCGCATCCGTCGCCACTTCCATGTGTGCTTTGCGGCGTGATTCCCCCTGCCACAGAGCCTCTGCCCACTCATGCGCCTCGGCCAACAGCACCACAATCACTCCCAGGGCAAACAGGAACAACACCACGCCCACCGCCAGGGTCACGGGCGTCATATACTGTTGGGAGAATTGATAGACCATCCACACTGCAAAAGTGGTGATGGCAAAAGTGATCAGCGCCAGAAAGCCACGGCCGCGGGACTCCAGGCCACTGCTGTCACGGAACAACAGGGCAAGCAGAAGAATTGCAATGCCGATGGCAATGGCTGACAGTCCCCGCCATTCAGGAATCATCACCACCGGTTTCACGAAATCGAACTTGGGATCACGCTCAGTGTTGTAGACACCCCAATGCGTACCTGCCTCCCCCTCCAGCTCCCGCTTCCACAGCTGATCGAAGGCTTCCATAATGTAGTATGTGTATCCATATTTATCGGCAACGTCGAGGAATCGACGCAGAAATATTGCCTGGTTTGCCTGGCTGGCCACGGCGCCCTGGCGGGTGCGGCCATTGCTCGGCCAGCCCACCTCGGCAATGACAATCTCCTTGGTCGGGTAAGCCTTTTGTAGCTCTTTATAGCGCATGTTCACATAATCGACGGCGCTATCGACAGGAATCCCCTCCCAGTACGGCAGCAGATGCACCGCGATGAAGTCGGTATTCGCTGCCAGTTCGGGATGTTTCAGCCAGATATGCCAGGGCTCCGCCAGACTGACAGGAGCCCACACAACCTCTTTCACCTGCTTTACATAGGCGATCATCTGCTCGACGGAGCGTTCACCACGCAGCAGCGTCTCGTTGCCGACAATCACGCGCACCACAGAGCGATGATTCTCCCGGTAGACGCGTAGCAGATTCTCAATCTCCACAGCATTGGCGGTTTCGTCCTCACTGATCCAGGCTCCAAGAGCAACATTGAGATCATAGACTCCGGCCAGTCGCGGGATTTCCGCCAGGGTAGATGCCACGGAATAGGTTCGAACAGCATGAGCATCGCCGGACAACAGGGCGAGATCCTCGTTAATCTCCTCGATTTTGGGGTAGGTATTCGTGGATGGTCCGTGCTCACCACGACCGGGGGAAAAACAGAAACCATCGACTTCGGAGGGCCAGGGCGGCTCGATATCAGGCTGGTTGAGCAGGGCCCACAGTAAAACCGTGAGTCCGGCCATAAGGAGCGTGATTACAAGACTGGAACGGTTCACAACATGATGCGCCTGTTATTACAAAATTTCGGTTCCTGCATGGCAACTTATCGTGAAACCCTGCCCCGCAATGCCTCTTTCACTTCCATCCGTCCCGGACAGAAAGCGCGCTTGAGTACAGGAATGGCATTTTCAGGCTGCGCATCACCACACATGAAGATGTCAAAGGCGGCATAATCACGCTCCGGCCATGTATGCACACTCATATGAGATTCGGCAAGTACTGCAACGCCGGAAACACCGCCGCTGGAGGAGAAATGATGAAGGTGAATATGCAACAGGGTGGCTCCACAGGCATCCACACACTGACGCATAGCTTTTTCGATATGTATTATATCATCAAGATATTTGGCTTCCCATAAATCCAGCAACAGGTGGATACCGGCGTATTCGACATCATCACGTAGAATAAAGTGATCGTCAGGGACCTCGATCCCAGCCTCTTCTGGTGCGAGTATCTGCATCATTTACCAGTTAATCAGGCTTCCAGCTGCTGGCTTGGCCAGGCCGTCAATACTGCCTTGACCAGTGTGCCAAGTGGTATTGCGAAAAAGACGCCCCAGAAGCCCCATAATCCACCAAAAACCAGGATTGAAACAATGATTGCAACCGGATGCAAATTAACAACTTCCGAGAACAGCAGTGGAACCAGAACATTGCCATCGAGCGCCTGGATCACGAAATAGGCGATAGCCAGCCCCCCAAAGGCGCCGCCCCACCCCCACTGGAACCAGGCGACGAGCAGCACAGGCAGCGTAACGACTGCGGCGCCAACGTAGGGAATGATAACAGAGAGGCCTACCAGTACGCCCAGCAGCAGGGCATAGTTCAGACCGAACAGCGTGAAGGTGACGTAGCTGACCGAGCCGACAATCAGAACCTCCCAGAATTTCCCGCGTACATAGTTGGCAATCTGTATATCCACATCGATCCAGACCTGGTCTGCAATTCCACGGTCTTTGGGAAAAAAACGCAGAAACCACTGCACAATCAACTCCTTGTCCTTCATAAAAAAGAACACCAGCAACGGCACCAGGATGAGATAGACAAGCAGTGTGATAAGTCCAACGACAGATGACGCCGAGATGGAGAGAATTTTCTGACCGGCCAATGCCACCTCATTTTTCATCACTGTGATCAATCTTGTGATCTGCTCTGCAGTGACAAGATCAGGGTAGAGTTCGGGAAGCCTCATGAAGCTCTTTTGTCCGCTAGAGAGCATATAGGGAAGCTGCTGCACCAGTTCCGTCAACTGGCTGGAGGCCAGTGGCAAGACACCGAAAATGACCAACGCCACGAACAGCATAAATGCAATAAAGACGAGGCTGACCGCCAGCAGTCTCGGCAGGTGATAGCGTTCAAGAATGCCCACAACGCCTTCAAGCAGATAAGCAATGACCAGACTTGCAAGCACCGGCGCCAGCATACCCCCGAAAAACAGGATGACTGTAAAACCGGTAACCAATGCCAGTATCAGTGCAACAACCTGTGGATCAGAGAAGGTGCGACGAAACCAGTTCGCGACGAGATTCATCCCTTAATCCTGTTCCAGTTGCTTCCGGTATTCATCATAACGCGTGGAAAACAGCGCTTCGAGATCATCAATCACTTCAATAGCCGCCTTCCCCTTCAGAACATGGGAAGACATCAGCTCTGATGTTTCATGCAGCAGCGTCTCTTTTTCCAGCATGGGATAGCAGTTGGATAAACGGCGAATTGCGGCCACGACACTCTCCTGCTGCGGACGTTCACTATTTCCCGGCAGTTGCAGCTCCTGAGGCTCCGACTCTTTCTGGATAGTGGCTCGCTGCTGTAAAAATTCGGCAAACGCCATCAGTGTTTGCTGATCTTCACTGGGAAGTCGTTGATACAGCGCCAGCAGCCTGCTGTTCTTCCCTCCTCCACCCATGGGCATTGAAGGCAGCATCAACTGCTCTTCTCTGTCCCCGAGGATTCGCAGTAGTCACGTGCGAACTCCAGCAGTGTCTCCATCAGACGCAAACGAAATTTCTGCTTTTGGTGTACAAATGAGAAAGGACGATCCGGCTGGGAATCAAAAGGTATGCACACCAGAGTCCCCAGCTGCAACTCTTTCTGAATCGTTGCTCTGGATACCACGGAAACACCCATGTCCGCTTCGACCGCTCCCTTGACGGCTTCAGGGCTCCCCAATTCCATCGAGATGTTGATGCAGGAGTCGCAATCATCCATCATGCTGATCACTGCTTCACGGGTTCCAGAGCCCTCTTCACGGCAGATAAAGGGGTATTTTGCAAGATCCTTGAAGGAGATTATTTTGTTTTCAGCAAGTGGATGACCAGGTGCGGTGATTGCAACCAGCTGGTCCTTGCGGCACTCTTCGACCACCAGGTTTTTATTGGTGACAGGCGCCTCGATAACTCCCAGATCTATGGTGTTGTTCTCCACCATGCGAACAATTCCCTCGGAGTTGGAGACCTTGAGATGAATATTGACATCCGGATACTCTGCCTTGAAGTCGCCAAGCAACGGCGGCAGCATGTATTCCGCGATGGTTGTACTGGCGCCAATGGTGAGAGTGCCGCTGGTCTCACCTGTCATCTCCCGTACAGCGTTCTCCATCTGTCCGTAGAGCTCAAAGATCTTGTCTGCGTAACCATAGACACGAGTACCGGCTTCAGTAAGACTGATACGGTTATGCGTACGATCGAAGAGACGCGTATTGAAATACTCTTCCAGCTGGCGCACCTGAAAAGTGACTGCCGGTTGCGTCATGTGCAGGGTTTCAGCCGCTTTGGTAAAACTCAACAAGCGGGCGACCATGTGGAATACCTGTAATCTGCGATCAGCCATGGGTGAATGCCGTTGTGCCGTCTAATAAGTTACATTTATACCATAATTCACCCTTAAATAATATTTATAGAAACAATACAATTGATTTAGAACAACTCTATCGCAGTTTATCGAGTTGCAGGGGGGATAAGGCGTTTTTTTGCCGCATCCACCAATGCGCCAACCCTGAATCCTGCTAAGTTATACTGTCATTACGAGCGCAGCGAAGCTTCCGCATCCTGCTCCTCACAATGACGGGGTGCTGTCATTTCGACCACAGGGAGAAATCCTGTTGCAGCCTGTTGAATTCACAGGTTCAAGATTTCTCCCTGTGGTCGAAATGACAATAGACTCATTCTGCTCAGATTTATTGAGAAGCAACCCAGCCCGATATCCAACCACAAATCAGAAAATAACATTCGAATGTAGGTCGGATAAGCGACAGCGCATCCGGCATTGTTACTGTGTATTTACCTATCATCATCTTCCAGATTGATACTGTGACGCCAGCGCTGCTCTTTTTTATCAAACAAGCGCCGGCTTTCAACCGGCCCCCAACTCCCCGCAGCATACTCGGGAACCGCTTCATCACTACGCTGCCACTCCCTGATGACCGGGTCAACCACCCGCCAGGCATGCTCGACTTCGTCATAGCGCAGAAACAGCGCCCGGTCACCATCCATGACATCCAGCAGCAACTCCTCGTAGGCATCAATCTTCTCTTGTTGCACCCCGCGCAGACTGGCATCGAGGCTGGTCTGGCGGATATTCATATCCAGCCCGGACTCCTTGACCGTCATCTCGATGCGCAGACACTCGCACGGCTGTATACCCAGCATGATCCAGTTCTGTTTCATCGGCCCGACTGCCAGGTCTCGAAAGAGTTGCTGTGGCGGGTGACGGAAACAGATCGAGATCATGGATTGCCGTTCCGCCATACGCTTGCCGGTGCGCAGATAGAATGGCACTCCCCGCCAGCGCCAGTTGTCAATATAGAGCTTCAGCGCGGCATAGGTCTCTGTGGTGCTGTCAGCCGGCACATTCTCTTCATCAAGATAGGCAACTACCTCTTTACCGTCGATCACGCCTTGTGTATATCGGGCGCGAAAAGCATGTGCATCTACGCTCTCTTCACTGATAGGTCGCACGGATTTCAGAACCTTGACCTTTTCATCACGCAGGGACTCCGCCTCCATCGATGCGGGAGGCTCCATTGCGACCAATGTCAGCAACTGCAGCAAGTGACTCTGAATCATGTCGCGCATGGCGCCGCTGTCGTCATAATAGGCTGCGCGACTGCCAACACCCAGGCGCTCGGAGTGTGTGATCTGAACATGCTCGATGTAGTTGCGGTTCCACAGCGGCTCCAGCAAGGTATTGGCAAAGCGGAATACAAGCACGTTCTGCACCGTGCTTTTGCCAAGATAGTGATCGATACGGTAGATCTGCTCCTCCTGCAGGTGCTGCGTGAGGCTCTGCTGCAACTCACGGGCGCTGTGCAAATCGTAGCCAAAAGGCTTTTCGATCACCAGGCGTCGCCATCCATGCAGCTGTTGCAGCAACTCAACTTCACCGAGTTTCTCCACGACAAGGATAAAATCAGCCGGACGAATGGACATGTAAAATGCGATATTCTGCGGTAGTTGCGTTTGTCGGTGCATCGATGATTCAAGATACTGTTTTAATCGGACCCACATCGAATCATCAGAGAGGTCTCCCTGAAAATAGCTGATGCGTTCGGCAAAACGCCTGAATATATCTTCATCAAGTTGCTGGCGCGCCCGTCCTTCAACCCACTGGCGAACCTCGGAGATACTTTTTTCGTGATCCCAGAAGCGTCTGCCGCTGACGACAATGCGTGTTCCATGCGGAAGCTTGTTCGCCACTTCAAGGTGGTATAACGCGGGGATCAGTTTCAGGCGCGAGAGGTTTCCCGTGGCGCCGAAGATGACGTAGGTGCAGGCTTCGCTCATTGAGAGAACTCGCTATTGCTCAAAGATGGAGGGATCAACATGATTCGCGATGATTGCCAGTGGTAGGGAACTATATCACTACCAGCAATGGGAAAGCACTGATCGAATCGCTTCGCCTACAGGGATAATGGTAAAAGCAGGATGCGGAAGCTTCGCGTCTCGATCAGAGCATTCCTGCAAGTTTTCTACGGGGGAAGGGTTAAAAGTCTTATGTTACGATTCGTTACTGATCTCCCCTTCCCCCGAACCCCCATCCCTTGGATTGATTCAGTGTTTTCCTGAACAACTGATATGATAGCCAGTGAATTATGATACGCAACGAAAAGAGCACGGAATCAATCATGCGATTAAACAACTACTATTCACAGGTAGATGGAAAAACACTCATCTCACCACAGCAGGCAAGTGATTTTGCCAAATCCGTCGCCAGCGACTTCAACCCCCTGCATGACGTGGACTCCAAGCGTTTTTGCGTGCCTGGTGATCTGCTGTTTGCCCTCGCCCTGGCCAAGTATGGCCTGAGCCAGAAAATGCACATCTCATTCCTCGGCATGGTCGGCAAGGATGTGCCGCTCGATTTCTCTGACACTTCATCAGGAGAGCAGCGCATTGTCGATGCAAACGGCAAGGAGTATCTCAGCGTCGAACGCGAAGGGAGTGTGACAACGGATGAAACCCTGATTCGTGATCTGATATGTCGCTACGTGGAATTCTCAGGACACACATTCCCCGATATCCTGATTCCGCTCATGTCTGACAACAATGTCATGATGAACCCGGATCGCCCGCTGATCATCTATCAGAGCATGTCGATCGATCTGAATCATCTTGACTTTTCCAAACCTGAACTGGAACTCAGTAATGCCTCCCTGACGGTCTCCGGTAGAAGAGGCGATGCTCGTCTCGATTTTCGTCTGACTGCATCCGGTGAAGTCGTAGGCAGTGGAGAGAAGAAAATGGCGATCAGTGGACTGCGTGAACTGGACAGGGATGTAGCACAGCAAACTGTCGACAACTACAACAGACTTAAAGAGGGGTTTTCGGGGTAATCCGGGAACTCAGTTGGCAGTTGGCAGTTGGCAGTTGGCAGTTGGCAGTTGGCAGTTGGCAGTTGGCAGTTGGCAAAAGTCTAATAGAATTACTGCATACTGATGACTGCAAACTCTCTTTTGCAGCTTACCAGTTCTCACCCAGCAGTTCAAAATGCGCCTGTGGATGCAGACACGCTGGACAGAGTTCGGGCGCATCTTCCGCTTCATGCAGGTAGCCGCAGTTTCTGCAGCGCCACACAACCTTGCCGTCTCTCCTGAAAACCCTGCCTGCCTCCAGATTGTCAGCCAGATCACTGTAACGCTTGCCATGCTGCTTCTCTGCAACTGAAATGGCTTCAAAGGCGAGAGCAATTTCATCAAAGCCCTCACTCCAGGCCACCTTTGCAAAAGCGGGATACATCTCTGTCCATTCGTGCTTCTCGCCTGCTGCCGCTTCCCGCAAGTTTTCCAGCGTCGATCCGATCTTGCCGGCCGGAAATGTTTCCGTGATCTCGACATCGCCTCCCTGGAGAAACTTGAAGAAGCGTTTTGCATGCTCCTTCTCCTGGTTGGCAGTCTCCTCGAAGATAGATGAGATCTGCACCAGCCCCTCTTTTCTTGCAGCAGCGGCAAAATAGGTATAGCGATTCCTAGCCTGGGATTCACCGGCAAATGCGATCAGCAGGTTTTTTTCCGTCTTACTGCCCTTGAACTCAGTCGTCATGATGCGTACTCCAAGTGTTGTTTTTCGTGATTAACAATAGCACAGCTTTCGTGTTTTTCGCCCTTTCACTGTACTAGCTTCAATCCGTCTCGTGCAGATGCCGGGTAAAAAACACAGGATCCGCCATGTCAATGAATGCTTGGGTCTGGGGATTGAGAAACTTGCCGCGACGCACCACTACTCCATAGGAGCGTTTGGGAATATAGGCATCCAGTGGGTGTGTAGCCAGCGCCTCATCGCCGGTCAGGCACACGCCTGTAACGATCGATATCCCCATCTCCAGGGCCACATACTTTTTGATGATCTCCCAGCCACCTGCCTCCAGTGACACCTTGAACTTCAGCCCATTCTGGCTGAAAACCAGCTCCAGCATACGCCAGGTCGCCAGGTGGCGGGGCGGTAGAATCAGACCATAAGGACAGATATCCTTGAGGGTGGGGTTTTTCTTTTTTGCCAACGGGTGATTGAGTGGGGTAATCAGGGTAGGACTGTAGGCCATGGAGGGGTGGTAGATGATGTCGTCCGGCACATCCAGCATGGAGCCCACCGCCAGATCTGCTTCATCGGCGCGCAGCATGGACATGCCATCCCGTCCGGTCACATTGTGCAGTTTCAGCTGTATCCCGGGGTAGGCTGTGGAAAAGCGTTTGATGAATTTTGGCAGGATGTAGAGAATGGTGGATTCTCCGGCGGCGATGTTCAATTGCCCACGATCCAACCGTCCGAAATGGGCGTGAAAGTTATCCTCCAGCCCCTCGATGCCATCCACCAGCGGTTGGGCAATCTGCTGCAGCACCAAACCTTCAGGAGTCAGAGAGATTTTTGGCCCGCGGCGTTCAAACAGGGTGATTTTCATCTCCCGCTCCAGCGCCTGGATCTGCAGGGTTACCGTAGGCTGGCTCTGAAACAATGCCTCTGCCGCCTGGGAGATGCTGCCGGTTTTTGCCGCCATGCAGAAGGCGCGCAACTGCTTCAGATGGTTTTGTTTGTAATAGAGTTGTCCCGATTTGCCGCTCATGGAGTTTCCTGCGCCTATTAGTATTCAAATATTGAATAGATTAAATTTAAACTATTTTCTTGATTAATACTATGGCTGTCGACTAAATTCCTATACATGCGTACCTGTCTATCTGGGTTTCGGGAATTATGCACGCTATCGACTTTGCAAATATCAGTATCACTATTGCTTTCATGAGCGTGCTGGGACTCGTTTTGTCGGGAGTGCTTGCAATTGCCAACCGCAAGCTGTGGGTATACGAGGATCCGCGTATCGATGAAGTTGAAGAGCTGCTGCCTAAAACCAATTGCGGGGCATGTGGTACTGCCGGCTGCCGTCCCTTTGCCGAGGCGCTTATTCAAGGGGAGTTGACTCCAGCCAACTGCACCGTCAGCTCCAGTGAGGAGATCGACGAGATCGCAGAATATCTGGGGGTGGATGCTGGCGATGTCGTCAAACGGGTCGCCAGGCTCGCCTGTGCAGGCGGCGCCCATGTTGCTCGCCAGAGGGCTCACTATGACGGACTTGAATCCTGCCGCGCTGCCGCCATGGTCGGCGGAGGACCCAAGAGCTGCACCTGGGGTTGTCTTGGCCTGGCGGACTGTGAAGATGTGTGCGACCTCGATGCCATCACCATGGATCAGCATGGCCTTCCAGTTGTGGACACCGCTAAATGCACCGCCTGTGAGGATTGCGTGGATATCTGCCCCAAAGGGCTGTTCTCCATTCAGCCAATAACCCATCGGTTGTGGGTGGCCTGTAATAATCTGTTGCACGATGAAGAGGCGGAATCAGAGTGTGAAGTGGCTTGCACAGGCTGCGAAAAATGTGCAAAGGATGCACCCGACGGCCTGATACAGATCCGGGATAATCTTGCCCGCATCGACTATTCAAAAAACAGTCTGGCTTCCCCGATACCCATCGAGCGCTGTCCCACCGGCGCTATCGTGTGGCTGGATGAAGTGAAAGGGACGCGAAAAGGCATCAAGGCCAAACACATCATCCGTGAAGACGCTCTTCCACTATAAGCGAGGATAAATCCCATGAATTTTGGCAAAAAACCGCAAAAGAGTTTCAAGTATCCCGGCAAGCGTATGGCGATGGACGGCAACACTGCGGTGATCATGTGTGAGCGTGAGGCCTCTGACGCGGCTGGCGCCTATCCCATCACGCCGTCTACGCAGATGGGTGAATACTGGGCCGAGGAGACAGCCAAAGGTCATGTGAATATCTCCAACCGCGC
>Ga0209013_10006258_pt1 | contig 10127 bp, 7 predicted proteins | sample Cruoilmetagenom2_FD_187291 | JGI IMG/M metagenome (GOLD analysis project Ga0209013, IMG submission 187291) | Oil polluted marine microbial communities from Coal Oil Point, Santa Barbara, California, USA - Sample 2 (SPAdes) (version 2) | ecosystem: Environmental > Aquatic > Marine > Oil seeps ...
AGGTGAGATATCCTCTGAAGATGGTGTTCTTGTAAGAGTCCATTCAGAGTGTCTTACAAGCGACGTATTCGGGTCACTTAGGTGCGACTGTGGTCCTCAGATTAAACAGGCAATGAAAATTATAGAGGACGAAGGTGCTGGAGTCATTCTTTATATGAGACAAGAGGGTAGAGGTATTGGACTTGTTAATAAGATTAAAGCCTATGCTCTTCAAGATGACGGTTTTGATACGGTTGAAGCCAATGAAGCGCTTGGATTTAAACCTGATCTTAGGGATTACGGCATAGGGGCTCAGATACTCAGTGATTTAGGCGTTAGAAAGATGAGGCTTCTTACTAATAATCCAAAGAAAATAAAGGGACTTGAAGGCTTTGGGCTACAAATAGTAGAAAGGGTTCCTATTGAGATTCCACCAAACGTTAGAAATTCAGAATATTTAAAGGTTAAAAAGGATAAACTCGGTCACCTTCTGTCGATGGTTGACTAGGAAGGAGGTTTTTTATGCCTCAGATATATGAAGGTAAACTAGATGCAAAAGGTCTTAAATTTGCGATAGTTGTTAGCAGGTTTAACGATTTCATTACTGAAAGACTAATGAGCGGAGCTATTGATGTCCTTAACCGACACAATGCTTCAGATAAAGACATAGATATAATTAAAGTTCCTGGTTCTTATGAGATATTGTTTGCTGTAAAAAAGGCAGCAGGATCAAAAAAATATAATGCTATAATAGCACTGGGTGCAATTATTAGAGGTCAAACTTCACATTTTGATTTCCTGGCTTCTACAGTTACTAGTCAGCTTGCTTCTATTGGGCTTGATCACAATATACCGGTTTCCTCCGGTGTTATTACTACCGAAACACTTGAGCAGGCAATAGAGAGAGCAGGCTCTAAAGCCGGAAACAGAGGCGCGGAAGCTGCATATTCCGCAATTGAGATGTCTAATCTTGCCAAATCACTTTTTAAAAAAGGGTAAAAACCTACTATATGGGTACACGGAGACAGGCTAGGGAGCTTGCGCTCCAATTTCTATATCAATTCGATTCATTAAAAGAGTCCTCTTCTGATTCAGAAGATGTAGGGGAGTTGTTATCTTTTTTCTGGGATAGAAATGACAATCCCTCTGATGAGGATACTAAAGAATTTTCTTCGATTCTTATAATGGGCTCATGCTCGAATTTAGCTAGCATAGACGATATTATCGCTACTTATTCTCAGCACTGGCGTCTTACACGAATGCCCACAATTGATAGAAACATCCTGAGGATTGCAATCTATGAAATACTATACTTGAGCAACATACCGCCCCCTGTTACCATAAACGAGGCTGTGGAACTAGGTAAGAAATTTGGTACGGAGGAATCGGGTTCTTTTATTAACGGCATACTTGATAAGATAAGAGAGGCAAAGGAGAAAGGGGATCTTTAATTATGATAAATGAAGCTATTAATAAGGTGATTGAACATATAGATCTTGAAGAAGATGAAATGGCGGAAGTTGTAGAGCAGATAATGGAAGGCGGTGCAACACCAAGCCAAATATCATCCTTCTTAACAGCACTCAGGATGAAGGGCGAAGCTGTTTCCGAGATTACTGGGGCTGCCAAAGTAATGCTTGATAAAGCAAATAGAATTGAAACTTCTAGTGATGTTGTAGTTGATCTATGCGGAACAGGAGGGGATCATCATGGGACTTTCAACGTCTCAACTGCGGCTTCTTTTATCGTCGCGGGGGCGGGGGTTGCAGTAGCAAAACACGGTAACCGCTCTGTTTCTAGCCCAGTTGGTAGTGCAGATGTTCTTGAAGCTTTAGGGGCCAATATCGACTACTCAATTCCACATGCAGAGCTATGTTTAGAGGAGATTGGAATAGTGTTTCTCTTTGCCCCACTTTATCACCCGGCTATGAAACATGTTGCGGTACCAAGGAAAGAAATGGGTATCCGCACTATTTTCAACATTCTGGGCCCGATTTCAAATCCCGCCAGAGTCAAACATCAGGTAATGGGCGTGTACTCTGAAGCTTTACTTGACCCTATAATAAAAGTGTTAAGAAACTTAGGCCATTCAAGTGCTATGGTCGTTCATGGATCTGATGCAATGGACGAATTCACCGTTACTGGGAAGACAGTAGTTGCAGAGCTCAGAGACGGTATGGTAAAGAAATATCAGTTTGATCCCTCAGAGCTTGGCTTGAAGAAAAGAAAATTGGAAGAGCTGAGAGGCGGCCAAACTTCTGAAGAAAACGCTCAAATTATACTATCTATATTTAAAGGTGAGGAAAAAGAAGCCAGAAGAGATATTGCGCTCCTTAACGCAGCAGCAGCCATCTATGTCTCAGACGCAGACTCCGATTTCATCCAGGCATTTGATAGAGCAATAGATTCTTTGGATTCAGGTAAAGCACTTTTAAAATTAAATGAATTTGTAGAGTTCACAAAAAAGTAGATATTACTTAATGCGGGGATAATTCCTGAAAATGATTTTAGATGAAATAATTGAAAATAAATCCACTGAAATTAAGGAATCGAAAAACTCACTTCCGTTAGAATTAATAACTGAGCAACTCAAAGGTGCGCTTCCCACAAGAGATTTCTTTGATGCTATTAATCCAAAGGGTGAGCTAAAAATTATCTCTGAGGTTAAGCACGCATCTCCTTCAAAAGGAGTCTTTAGGGAAGATTTTGATCCTGTGGAAATAGCTAAGAGCTATAGTGCGGGTGGTGCTTCAGCCATATCTGTTCTAACTGATGAGAAATATTTCAAAGGTAGTCTCACATATCTTAAGAATATAAGAGCAGAAGTTGATGCTCCTCTTCTCAGAAAGGATTTTATAATCGACCCATATCAGGTTTATGAAGCCAGACTATTCGGGGCAGATGCGCTCCTTCTTATCGTAGCCGCATTGGATCAAAGGGATCTAAAAGATCTTCTAGAGCTTACGCACTCACTTCAGATGAACGCCATAGTTGAAGTTCACGACGCTGAAGAATTAGATAGAGCGCTCGAAGCTGATGCTAGAATAATTGGCATTAACAACAGAGACTTAAGAACTTTTGACGTTGATCTAAACGTATCAATAAATCTCTCTAAAAAGGTTCCTGGAGATAAAATAGTTATAGCGGAAAGCGGCATAGGCTCTATAAAGGATATAGATGGACTTAGAGCTGAAGGTGTCCATGTTTTTTTGATCGGCGAAACATTTATGAAAGCAACTGATCCGGGACAGAAATTAAAAGAACTCATTGAATCTAGTAACTATAGAGAATCTTGATTTACTTTCTAATAACACAGTCGTTTCTAGCTTAATAAATACTGGTTATTCTGTGATAGTTTGAGTAGGATATTATTATTTCCAGTCTTCATATTAATTTTAAAGGACGGGATCATAACAATTTCATAGTTTAATCGCTTGTTGTTTGGGTGGAGACTCGATTTGCAGAAATTAAAATCCATATACATATACTGCGCAATATTGATTATTACATTATCGTTTGCATGTTCACACGGCGCTCCAGAATTTGATCCATACAAAGAAGCTTCTCCTGCTCCCGGAGAGGAGTGGGTTCCATCTGAAGAAGAACAGGAAAAATCTTTTGAACTAGAAGAATTACCAACTATACCAGTTGAGCTAGAGCCTGATGCTGGCAGCCTCAGACTTTCACAACTTGTAGATATAGCTCTAGCTAATAACCCTACTACTCAAATAGCTTGGGAAGACGCTCGAGCAGCTGCGGCAGCATGGGCAGAAGCACGAGGCCTTTACTACCCTCAGATAACTGGATCTGCCGAATACTTTTATGCAAGAGATGGAGGATCTTCTACTGGTGCTGATGCATTTCGTGAACAATATGGAAATGTCGGACTCTCCTTGAATTATCTTCTGCTGGATTTCGGGGGTAGGGAAGCCGAGATAGATGCAGCTAGATTAGCACTTGTTAATGCTAACTGGAACCAGAATCAGGCAATTCAGAACGTGTTGAATGAAGTAGCTGTTAGTTTCTATGACTATATAGGTAGTAAAGCACTAGTGATAGCCGATGAAACTAATCTTGAAGAGGCTGAGACCAGCCTTGAAGCGGCAGATCTAAGACTCGAAGCGGGAGTAGGAACTCTCCCCGATGTCCTTCAAGCTAGAGCAACATTAGCACAGGTTCAATTAGATCTGGTTGAAGATAGGGGTAATGTTGAAATTTTAAGAGGTGAATTGGCTACATCAGTTGGCTGGCCATCTAATACCGATTTTGATGTTTCTGATCCTGTAGATGAGCTTCCACTTGATGCTCTTGCTGATAATGTGAATGACCTTATTGACTTGGCTATGGAGAATCGTCCTGACCTTGCAGCGGTTCAGGCTAGCGTCAGAGAGGCACAGGCAAATCTTAGAGAAGCCAAATCTGAGTTTTTCCCTGAAATTTCAGCCACGGCCCAGGTTCTAAGGTTCTGGGTAAGGCCCGAGGGTGAAGCAAGTGAATACTTTACGAACTATTTATTAGGAGTACAGCTTTCTGTTCCTATTTTTCAAGGATTTACGATTATAAATTCTGTTCGTCAGGCAAGTGCTGAGCTTGAATCGACCAAAGCGGCTCTGAGGTTCCAAGAACAAATAGTTATCGATGAAGTCTGGGCAGCTTACTATAACTTTAGAACTGCTGTTCAATCGCTAGATGCCGCGACTGTGCTGCTTGAAAGCTCAATAGAATCATACAACGCATCCTTAGAACTATATCGCAATGGGGTAGGCGACATAATTGAACTTCTAACTGCACAAACCACTCTAGCAGAAGCAAGAGCAGAACAGGTGCAAACAACCACTGACATTTTTACATCTTACGCTGATTTGATAAACGCAATGGGCACCGAAATCCCTTCTCCACAAGAGATTGTAATCGAGGAGGAAGTTATTATTGATTCTGAAGGTGGAGTGGAGGAGGTAATAAATGAAGAAATTGAAAACTGATATCTCTTCAAAATGGTTTGTTCTTGTCTTAACAATGGTAGCATTATTTACTATCAATCTAACAAGCTGCGGCAAGAGCGATAAAGATAGCACTACTGCTGAAATGACAGTTACAGTTGCCGAAGTAAAGTCCGAGACGGTCCCCTTATATCTGGATTATGTTGGAACTCTTCAATCAATTGAATCCGTCGATATTAATGCGAGAGTTGAGGGGTTTTTAGTAGAAAGAGCTTTTAAAGATGGAGCTGATGTTAAAGCTGGGGATTTACTTTTTGTAATAGATCCAAGACCATTTGAAGCGGCTCTTATCGCTGCTAAGGCGCAGTTAGCCGAGGATCAGGCAGCGCTTTCTTATGCAAGAGAGCAGGTAGCACGTTACAAACCACTGGTAGAAAAAGACTACATAACAAGAGACGCGTATGATGATTATATAACACAGGCTACAGAGGCAAGAGCCGTAGTTGAGGCAGACCGTGCAAATGTAGTGCAAGCTGAGCTTGATTTAAGTTACTGTACAATGTTTGCCCCATTTGATGGACGAATTGGTAGGAGGCTTGTTGATGTTGGTAATCTAGTCGGTGCTAGCGAAGCTACACAGCTTGCAACAATAGTCCAGCTTGATCCGATATATATATACTTTAATGTGGCAGAGCGCGACATACCTGAGGTCCTTAAGCAGCAGAATACTAAACCTTTGACCTTTAGTATAGTTCTTCCTGATGAAAGCAAGCATCCTGAAGATGGAACAATAGATTTTGTCGATAACCAAGTAGATGTTACCACAGGAACTATAACCTTAAGAGGTATTGTTTCTAACTCTGCAAAAACTCTCTTGCCGGGTCAATACGCCAAGGTACAGCTTCTATTGGAGGAGCAACCCGATACTCTCGTAGTTCCGCAAAAGGCAGTTGGAGATCAGCAGGGCAATGCTTTTGTGTATGTTGTTGGAGACGACAACAAAGTAGAGTTCAGAAATGTCACCGCAGGGGCAAGTTATGGTGAAATGAGGATAGTTGAAAAAGGTGTAAAAGTAGGAGAGAAAGTGATTGTTAACGGGCTTCAAAAAGTAAAACCTGGTGCAGCAGTGAAAATCGAAACCCAAGCACAGGTAGAAGCTGAGGCAAAGAAGAAGGCTCAGGCCTCTCCTAAACCCACTGGTACGAAAAGTAAATAAGCTCTTTTAATAGTTACAGGAGAAATATAGATTGGTTGATTTTTTTATTAACCGCCCAGTTTTAGCTACTGTGCTTGCGATTCTGATAACTCTTATCGGCGCAATATCAATTCCCATCTTACCAATTGCGCAGTTTCCTGAGATCAGCCCTCCTACTGTAAACGTATCTGCAACTTATACAGGCGCAAGCTCTGAGGTTGTAGAAGAAACCGTCACAACACCGATAGAAGAACAGATAAATGGTGTTGAGGGCATGACCTATATGTCTTCAGACAGCTCGAACGACGGGACAATGTCAATTAACGTAACCTTTGACATTGGCTATGATCTGGATATTGCCGCTGTTGATGTTCAAAACCGCGTTCAGCTTGCAACTCCAAGGGTTCCGGAAGAGGTAAGTAAGTATGGTATTTCGGTTAATAAACAGTCTACTAGCCTTATTCTAGTTGTAAATCTTATTTCTCCTGATGGAAGCAGGGACGACCTTTTTCTAAGTAACTACATAGATATTCATATTTCTGATGTCCTTAAACGTATACCTGGCGTGGGCAACCTGATAATTTGGGGTGAAAGGGAATACTCCATGCGAATCTGGCTTGACCCGGACAAGCTAACCAGTCTTGAGATGACTACTACTGATGTTGCAAATGCTATAGAAGAGCAGAATGTTCAAGTTGCTGCAGGGTCTATCGGTCAGCCACCTGTTCCCAAAGGGCAGCAGTTTCAGTATGTGATAACAACTCTAGGCAGGCTTGAAAGCGTAGAAGAGTTTGAAGACATTATTATCCGTGCTAACCCCGATGGCTCGGTTGTTCGTATTAAAGATGTTGCCACAGTTGATCTCGGCGCAGAGAGCTATACAACTAAAGCAACTCTTGATGGTGGGGAGACGGTTGGTATTGTTACTTATCAGCTTCCTGGTGCAAATGCACTTGATCTGGCGAAAGAAATAAGGGCTGCTATGGAAGTCCTTAAAGAAGAATTCCCTTCCGGTGTGGATTACGCAATTATTTACGATACAACCACTTTTGTTATAGAGTCCATAAAAGAGGTTGTGATAACACTGTTTGAAGCTTTTATTCTCGTATTTATAGTCGTATTTATTTTCCTTCAAAACTTCAGAGCGACTATGATTCCAGCTATAACAATTCCGGTTTCCCTAATTGGTACATTTGCCTTAATAAATGCTCTGGGTTTCTCAATAAATACGCTTACTCTTTTCGGGCTTGTTCTAGCGATTGGTCTTGTTGTGGACGACGCAATTGTAGTTGTAGAAAATGTTTCAAGATTGATTCAGGAGAAAGGTCTATCGTCTAAAGAAGCGACGAGCGCGGCAATGAAAGAGGTTACAAGCCCTATTGTTGCAACGTCTTTAGTGCTAATGGCTGTTTTTGTACCTGTGTCTTTTATGCCTGGCATCACAGGTCAGCTCTACAGACAGTTTGCGCTGACAATTGCCTGCGCCGTTGCAATATCCACAATCAATGCACTAACACTTAGCCCAGCTCTTTGTGCACTCTTTCTAAGAAAAGATACAGGAAAGAAATTCTGGTTTTTCAAAAAATTCGATCAGGGTTTTGACTGGTTCAAAGCAAGATATCAGGTTGGGTTGTCAGCGCTTACTTCAAGATGGAAAATAGTAGTCGGGGTTTTTGCAGTACTAATGGTCTGCACTTATTTCTTGTTTACTATAGTTCCTACAGGTTTTGTTCCTGAAGAAGACCAGGGGTATTTTATTGTTAACATTCAAGGTCCTGAGGGCTCCTCTCTTGAACGAACAGAAGAGACTATGAAACAAGTATATGACATTCTTGTTAACACGCCCGGTGTTGCTCATGCGGTTTCAATTGCAGGGATTAATTTCTTAACTTCAGCGTCAGATTCCAACACGGGAGCAATGTTAGCAGTGTTAGAACCCTGGGGAAAGAGAACGACCTATGCGCTTAGCGTGTTTGGTCTTATAGACACTGTGAGGAAAGATTTTGCTGCTATTCAGGGTGCTGTAGTGGTTCCGTTCAATGCTCCTCCTATACAGGGATTAAGCTCAACAGGCGGTTTTCAGTTTGAGCTTGAAGACAGAAGCAGTCTCGGAATTCCGACATTGGCTAAGGTTACAGATGAGATGATTGAGAAGGGGAATGCCAGACCTGATCTAGTTGGGCTCTTTAGCTCGTTTACTGCTAATGTTCCCGGGCTCTACATCGAGCTTGACAGAACTAAAGCAAAGACTCAAGGCGTTGCCATATCAGATGTGTTTGATACTCTGCAAGCCTATCTGGGAGCGCTGTATGTTAATGATTTTAACAAATTCGGACGTGTCTATAGAGTCTATATGCAGGCAGAAGATACTTACCGAACCCAAGCAGAAGATATAACCAGGCTTTATGTTCGCTCAGAAACCGGCGGCATGGTTCCATTGAGTACTCTGATGGATATTAGCGAGATAGTGGGGCCTGAGACTATTACGCACTACAACTTATATACGTCTACTGAAATCGATGGTGGTCCGGCCACAGGATACAGCTCAGGTCAGGCTATTGCGGCAATGGAGGCGTTAGCCGAAGAAGTTATGCCCGAGGGTATGGGGTATGAATGGTCAGGAACATCTTATCAGGAAATTAAAGCCGGCAATCTGGCGCCATTAATTTTCGCTCTTTCAATTGTCTTTGTATTTCTATTTTTAGCTGCTCTTTATGAGAGCTGGTCTATGCCGTTTATGGTTATGCTAGCGGTGCCTCTTGCGTTAATGGGAGCTATGTTGGCTCAATACATGAGAGGATTAACTAATGACGTTTATTGCCAGATCGGACTTGTTATGCTTATAGGATTGGCGAGCAAGAACGCAATTTTGATAGTTGAATTCGCGAAGCAGAAAAGAGAAGATGGGCTCCCTGTTATAGAGGCTGCAATGCAGGCTGCTATGATAAGATTGCGCCCTATCTTAATGACAGCATTCGCTTTTATCCTTGGTGTATTCCCACTAGTGATAGCAAGTGGCGCTGGTGCACAAAGCCGACATTCTCTGGGTACCGCAGTGTTTGGCGGCATGATAGTTTCCACTATGCTTAGCTTGATTGTTGTCCCTGTCTTCTATGTGATTATTGAGAATCTAAGGGAACGTAAATCTAAGACTGCTACGTAATCATTATCATTCAGTTTGTGATCAGGGATAATTCTATATGGGCCTAACGAATAATTTAAACCATCAAACAGGTCACAAATTCTATTTTCATGTCTCTGTACTTATAGCATCCCTTGGCGGTTTTTTGTTCGGCTATGATACTGCAGTAATCTCAGGCGCAATTCTGTTCATTAAAAAGCAATTTGTAGTTTCGCCTTTGCTGGAAGGGGCTATTATCAGCTCACTTTTTCTGAGTGCTATGATAGGGGCTCCTCTGGGCGGTACGATTGCTGACAAAATTGGCAGAAAAAAAGCTCTAATCTTTGCGGGCATACTTTTTCTAATAGGCTCATTGATTATGGCGTTAGCACTTAATATTCCAATACTAATTCTGGGACGTGTAATTGCCGGTTTAGCCTTGGGTACGGTGTCGATTATTTCTCCTCTTTATATCTCAGAGCTATCCACCTCATCAAATAGGGGAAAGATGGTTACTTTTAATATTCTTGGAATTACATTCGGCGCCCTACTTGCTTACATTGTTAATTATGTTTTTTCACACGACGGGGACTGGAGATGGATGTTTGGACTTGAAGCGCTACCTGCATTTTGCCTTATCATCGGGATGATCTTTTTATCCGAGACTCCCCGCTGGCTTGCAATACATTCCCTTGAAGATAAAGCAAAGAGAGTTCTTCAGCATATAAGAGGTAATCAAGATATAAATGAGGAACTCAGCGAAATTGAATCAAGTATTGGTAAACATGGGAGTAGCTGGAGTGAATTACTTCAACCTACAGTGAGACGTGCGGTCTTATTAGGAGTGGGACTTGCTTTCTGTAGAGGGCTTGCAGGGGCCAGTGTCATTTTG
>Ga0209013_10006259_pt1 | contig 10126 bp, 6 predicted proteins | sample Cruoilmetagenom2_FD_187291 | JGI IMG/M metagenome (GOLD analysis project Ga0209013, IMG submission 187291) | Oil polluted marine microbial communities from Coal Oil Point, Santa Barbara, California, USA - Sample 2 (SPAdes) (version 2) | ecosystem: Environmental > Aquatic > Marine > Oil seeps ...
TTTGCAGGGTACAAATGTATCTTTTCCCGGAATATATTTGTTCAGGCCATTTGAAGTACCAACATACAGAACTCCGGAACGATCTTCCCCCATCGAGATAATAATATCACTACTTAAACTTTCAGGATTATCAGGTATGTGAATGTATCTGGAAAAAGTGGCAGAATTTTTATCAAATTTATTCAGTCCTTTGTTAGTCCCTATCCAGAGTGTGCCTGACTGGTCTTCAAAAATAACACTTATTGAATTATTACTTAAACTTGACAGGTCCCCGGATCTAAACTCGAATTGAGTAAATTCTTCATTTTCACAGTCAAATTTGTTCAAACCTCTACCAAATGTTCCAACCCAGATTATTCCATCTTTATCTTCACAAAGTTTAATTACATAATTCTGACTTAAACTATTTTTCCTTTCCGGATCGAATCTATAGGTTTTAAAACCATAGCCATCATATTTATTTAATCCATCCTGTGTTCCAAACCACATAAATCCTTTACTATCCTGTAAAATGCAATAAACAGTACTTTGGGATAAGCCTTCCGCAACAGAGATATGCTCAAATTTATAGCGATCTTCACCGGAAATGAATTTTATGAAACATAATAGGATAAATAAAGATAAAATAATTCTTTTTTTCATCTCTTTTTACCCTTAAGTACGATTATTCCAGTAAAAAGTTATGAATAAAATTATTGATATATCAAAAAAAATAATCTCCGGAGATGAATCGAAAACAATTTTAATACTTTTTTAATAAAGGCTTAAACAAAAACAAATCTAATTTTGATAACTCAGTGATTTATTCAGTTCATTTTATCAAGTGTATATGCAATTAGATTATTTTTGAAGAATGTCGGAATAATAAGGAGATTTTTTTTGGGAATATATTCAAAATCTGCACTATACAAACCTTTATTGAAGGTATGAAGAATAAGCTCCGTTCTACCATTCATCCTAACCTTGTATAATTTACCTTTCCAGAGTGAAACCAGTAGATTCCCATTCCCGTCCGGTCTTATCCCGTCAATAAATCCTTTCGGGAAACGGGCGATTACTTTAATTGATTTATTCTTAATATTGACGGATTTTAATTGTTCATCTCCACTATTTCCGATTAACAAATTATCTCCCTGAAGGTATAGGACATTTGGATCAAGAATCTCAGGCTTTGTCAGCCACTCTTCAAATCTCTTTCCATTTGATCTCCATATGACATTCTTTCTTGAATCAGAAATATAAATAGTACCCTTTTTGTCAATTGCGATGTCATTTAGAAATACTGACCCTTTTACCGGTAATCTTTTCGTTATTTCCCCTGACTTAATATCAATAACAGCTACATTCTTCCTTTCTGCCACATAAAGCATATCTTTATGGATTATCATCCCCAGGGGGTTATTTAAACCATCAACCCAATGTTCCTCTATAATTTTTCCATTAATTGAAAGCTTTGATATATATTGTTTAACCTGTGGATTTCTAATATTAAATTGATCAAAATTTGTGACATAAAGAACATCCCTTTTCGGATCATACAGAACAGATTCTGAAGTTTTGAATATTCTATCCGTCTCCCACGTTTTTGTGATCCCCTCCCCGAAGTATGTCGAATTTGCATCCTGGAACATAAAGCCCCATCCTCCAAAACCTTCAGCCACCATAACAATCAATTCGTTTTCTCCTTTATTAAGAGGTAAAAAAATGGTGTCATTTAACCCTATAATTCCTAAGAATGACCTGTCACGGCTTTGATAAGAACTATTCCCGAAAAAGAGAGGAGTTCCATTTAAAAAAACTGTGATCGCATCACTATATCCAAATTTTAATTCAAGAATTTTTTTCTTTTGTGAATACAAACTTGTTCTTGCAAAAACTGCATCCGGAGTCCTTCCTGATCTTCCTGTATATTTTCCAATATCCACGAGTCCATTTGAATCAGCCTCAATTTTTCTCCAATTAATGTTTTTGATTCCCTGCTTTTCAGGGATTTTATCCAATTCAATTTCAGGTACTTTATAAGATTTCGAAAGTTCCCAATGAATGATCATCCCTATCGGATGATCTGCCACAGGAGGATCTGAGAATACCAGGTTTTCAGTTTTTTTATATTCAAAATTCGTAAAATATGCAGAGCCGTCCATGGGCCCCATAACTCCAAGAGTACCTCTGCTGATCCCATGCTTAAGATCATTTATTTCTAAAGCTGGTTCCGGATTGTCATTTATATATATTTTTGCCCTCTTGTTCAATATTTCCATCCTGACATGTATCCATTCATTTTTTTTCAATACTATCGAAGAAGTATAACCATCACCATTACAAAGCTGCCATTCACTTATTCCATTTATTGATGGTGTATATTGAAGTGCATCAGGATATAAACCGGCACGGTGAGGACGGATATAAAACCTCTCATAATCCTTCCTTGATTGAATACGAAAATTTACTCCCGGATAAGACCTCTTTCCGTTTACAGCCACATCAAATTTGATAATCCCGTTCTCAAATTCAAGATCCTTTAAATATGCAGCACCCTTGAAAGCCTTTCTGCCAAGGTGATCAACAATTTTTCCATTTACTATTTGCCATTGATCCGAATCAAAACTAATGATATCTCCATGGATCGTTCCAATAGTTCCAAGAAATATAAAACAGATAATGAATAAAAAAATCCTTGATGATCCGAAGGACATTTTCTGAAGTTTAATCATTTCAATTTCTCCTTTATTTTTGCCTTAATTGATTAATTATCTTTGCATCAACCCAATATATATCTCCTTGAGCATGAAAAAAAAGATATTTTCCGTCATGAGTGACCATAGGAACACTCGCTTTTTTATTTATTACACTCTTCATATTCACTGGTACGGACCAATTATCATCTTTGTTTTTAAAACTTATAAACAATCCGCACTCCTTTGACTCAGGCCTGTTCTCCGAATCAAAAATCAGAAAACTCTCATCCTGAGCAATATACGGATGCCCATCATAATAGTTTGATATGACAGGTTTCCCTAGCCAATGTTTTTTTCCATAGTTCCCGTTTTCGGACGATGTCCATGCTATCACTGCTCCACCGGGCCCCCTGTCTGTAAAATAAAGTTTCCCTTTATTTGTAGACGTTATATACATCGCTGTAAAATTAAATAATTTCGGTTCTCCCCACCCTCTCTCCTTTCTATCCATGAACCAGGTAGCATAATCTGTTCTTCCATCAGGTAATGGCCTTTTTGATCCCCAATAAATCCTTTTCCCATTTGGTGTGATATATGGTTCATTATTAAAATAATCACCAGAAAATCCGGCAATTTCAGGTTTACTCCACCCCAAGGGTGTCCTTTTTGTGACAAAGATCGTGAATTTTTCTTTTGCAACCAATCTCGAGAAATAAAACTCATTCCCATCCGGAGAAAAAGTGGAACTGTATTCAATTTTATCTTTTAAAGAGATAAATCCGGGCGAAAAGATTTCAGGCTCTAATCCGGGCGATTTTTGTCCTAAATATGCCCCATTCAGTACTGAAGTAATATTCCCGCCTTTTTCTCCGTTTGAAAGAAATAACCTTTGTTTCATACGAGTTGAGCTTGATATTGATACTGTAAATATGATCAAAATATAAACAAATATAATTTTATTTTTCATATACTTAGCAAAGCAATTTCATTACCACTATTATTATTTCTTTTTTGTTCACTTAAAAACACTTTTTTCAGGGGGAAATTTCAATCATTATTTGTTTTAAAGATTTTAAATGATCAGGAAAGTTTTACCGATATTTCATAAATTTTTGATATATCAAAAACAAATATACTCCCCATCAGAAATTGATTCGGACATTTAGTGTTCGTAATAAAACATAATTTCCCCTTCAACAGAAGCAAATCATCCCTATTTATAATAATTTTAATTATTTGTCGAGGTTGGCATACTTCTTGTATAAGAGTTTTATGAAGAAAGCAGGAGAATATTATGATTGAAACAAAAAATTTGAGAAAAATCTATACCACTGAAGAAGTAGAAACTACTGCTTTGAACAATGTAAATCTAAGATTAACAGAGGGAGAATTCGTAGCTATAATGGGTCCTTCAGGATGCGGTAAATCTACTCTCCTTAATGTCCTTGGGCTTCTGGATAATCCATCTACCGGAGAGTATTTTTTTAATGGAGAAGAAGTGGGAGGATATTCTGAAAAACAAAGGACAAACCTCAGGAAATCAAACATTGGATTTATATTTCAAAGTTTTAATCTGATCGACGAGTTAACTGTTTATGAAAATATTGAATTACCCCTTCTCTATCGGAAAGTTTCTCCGGCAAACAGAAAGAAAAAGGTTCTGAAGGTTATGGAAAAATTAAATATAGTTCCCCGTAAAAACCATTTCCCTCAGCAATTATCAGGTGGTCAACAACAGAGAGTGGCCGTAGCCAGAGCCATTGTGACAAAACCCAAATTGATCCTTGCCGATGAACCTACAGGAAATCTTGACTCTGAAAATGGGGAGGAAGTAATGGACCTTCTTACTCAGCTTCATGAAGAAGGGACAACTATTGTAATGGTAACTCATTCACCTTCAAATGCAGAATGCAGTCAGAGGATAATCAATTTATTCGACGGTCATGTAATAACTGAGAATCAAATGGAAGAATTTCAATTATAAGGAATTGAAAATGATTAGAAATTATATAAAAGCTGCAATCAGAAATGTTATCAAACATAAAAAATTTTCCCTAATTAATATTCTAGGTCTGATTGTTGGGATGGTCTGCAGTATTATGATCATGATTTTCATTCAATTCGAGCTCAGTTTTGACGGATTTCACGAAAACAAAGAAAGAATTTATCGTGTCGCCCTTAACGTCAGCTGGGGAGATACACGAATAGAAGGGACTCATACGCCTGCCATACTTACTAAAACCTTTTATCAGTCTTATCCCGAAGTGGAAATTTCCCTTCGATTGAAGCCTTTTGAAAGTGGAATTGAAGTTAAACGGGATGAGAAGAATTTCAATGAATACCGGGTAACATCCTCGGATCCTGAATTCTTTCAAATGTTCTCCTTCCCCCTACTCTCAGGTAATGCAGAAAAGGTTCTAAAAGAACCGAATTCAGTTGTTCTTTCTTCATCAATAGCACTAAAATATTTTGGAAAAACTGATCCAATGGGTCAGGTATTGACCATTGGGGGAATTGATTATCGGGTTACCGGAGTGATGTCTGATATGCCGGCAAACTCCCACTTTCACTTTGACATAATCGTTTCCCTTGTAAATTTTGATGGTATTAAAAGCACAAACTGGCTTGCCAATGATTACCGCACTTATATTCTCTTAAATAAGGGAGTATCCCTGACAAAATTTGAGGCTAAGTTACCGACCCTTATAAAACGTTATATGTTTACCAAGGGTAATTATGACCAATGGTCCAGTACAGGAAATTTTTGGACATTTTATCTTCAACCTCTTTCGAGCATTCACCTTCATTCAGATTTGAGTGGAGAATTTGAGCCAAATGGCAATGCAGCTTATGTAAATATGTTTTTGCTGGTTTCTATATGTATTCTGTTACTGGCAGCTGCGAATTACATGAACCTGTCTACAGCCAGTTCCGGTAGTCGTGCACGGGAAGTGGAAGTTCGGCGGGTGGTCGGGGCAACACGATTCCAATTGATATTCCAATTTCTCTCGGAATCAATATTATTAAGTTTTATTGCCATGATAATTGCAGTGGGAATGGTGCACATTCTTTTGCCATTTTTCGGGAACATGGTCCAGCGGCCACTCATTATTCCTTATCAGGCTGTCCCCTGGCTGATCCCTGGATTATTAGGGATGGCCATAACCATGGGTATCATATCCGGAGCATATCCTTCATTTTTCCTATCATCCTCCAGGCATGTTAAACAATCTCAAAGAAATACAGGAAGGATCTCTGCTAATTCAAAGCTGCGTAATACATTGGTATTTTTTCAATTCGCTATATCCATATTAGTACTGATCGGTACATTCATTGTACAAAAACAATTGAATTTCATTATGAAAAAAGATCTTGGTTTCAGTAAAGATAAAGTTATTGTCGTGAAGACTACCACATCCATGGGTTCACAAAGCAAGCCGTTTAAGGAAGCTTTACGAAAGAATTCTGCAATTCTGGAAGTGAGTGGATCTAATACACTTCCTGGTGGTTTTTTCAACAATAGCCTGGTCAGGCCTGAGGGTTCGGACAAGGGTATCACTATGGATATCAGCCTTTGCGAACCTGATTTCCTTAATGTCCTTAAACTAAAAATGGATAAAGGGAGATTCTTTTCTCATGATTCCCGCTCGGATTCAACTGCTGTTATTCTAAATCAGTCAGCAGTAAATCTTCTGGGATGGAAGGAGCCTATTGGTAGGACTATCACACCCGGTTCAGATATTCCGTTTCATGTTATCGGAGTGGTTCAGAATTATCATTACAAATCCCTTCATCAGGCCGTCCGACCCGCTGCTCTTGCTTTGTTAAATGGCTCCTGGAATTGGTGGCCGGAAAAATTTATTTCACTTCGTATTCAAGGACAGAATCTTCCGGAAATCATTAAATATCTGAGATCGACATGGGATAAATTTAATCCCGGGAAGCCACTGGAATATTCATTTCTTGACGAGGATTATGATTCTTTATATAGCAATGAACAGCAGACAGGAATTCTCTTTTTTGTGTTCTCTGTTCTGACTATTTTCATCACTTCTTTCGGACTTTACGGGTTACTATCATTTAATACCCACACCAGAAAAAAAGAAATAGGTATAAGAAAGACCCTTGGTGCCACTAACTGGAAGCTTGTCCATCTATTCAGTATTGGCTTTATCAAATTACTGGTTATTGCCAACCTGATAGCATGGCCGATCGCCTGGTACGTTATGAAAATATGGCTGAAAAATTTTGCTTATCATATCGATCTAAAGCTGTCATCATTTATTTTCGCCTCTATTTTAGTCTTTATTGTTTCCTTTTTTACAATAACCTTTCAAACAATCAAAGCTGCCAGAGCCAATCCGATTGACTCATTAAAGTATGAATAGAAAAATATGAATTAAGATAACGGAGTTAGAATTGATTAAGAATATTTTAAAGATAACTTTTAGATATGTAATAAAAGATAAAATGTTTTTTATGATCAATATTACAGGTTTGAGTATCGGAATAGCTGTCTGCTTACTTTTAATTTCATGGAACATATATGAATTAAGTTTTGAAGAAATTCATAAAAACCGGAATGACCTTTATAAAATAATCACAAAAAGTGTTTTCCCTTCAGCAAAAATTTCCCATTCCGGTCAAACACCAATGTTATTGGCAGATTATATGAGAAAAAATATTCCTGAAGTAAAAAATGCTGCAATTTATTGGAGACGCATCTGGGAATTAAAAAAAGGTGATAAGCAATTTAAGGTAAAGGGAGTTTTAACTGAACCTGATTTTTTAAAAATGTTCTCTTTCCCTTTTCTCAGAGGAAGTCCGGAAGCTTTGTTGTCTGAGCCCGGATCCATTGCAATCTCTGAATCCCTGTCCAGAAAATTATTTGGTGACAAAGAATCTTTAGGGAAAAGGCTCACGGAAATAGGATATGGGGCCGGAGATTTTATCATAAAAGGAGTTTTTCAAGACCTCCCTTCCAATTCCCATATGAAGTTCGAGTTTATAGCTCCCTTTGATCTCAAGAATGGAGGATATGGATTTAGTTTTAACAAATGGGATCTAAATGATTTTGAGACCTATGTGCTATTGAGAAAAAATAGTTCTCAAAAGCATTTTAATGCAAAAATTAAAGGAATATATAAAAAACACCTTCCTAACACTGTCAAAGAATTATATTCACTCAATATAAAAAATATTCACTTGAATGATGATGTTTGGAGCCACAACAGGGGAAGCAGAACTAATGTTTTTGTTTTTTCCATTATAGCCTTTTTGATATTTCTACTGGCCTGTATCAATTATACTAATTTAACCATTGCCAAAGGAGCCGCAAGAAAAAAAGAAGTGGGTATAATGAAAGTGGTTGGAGCAAACATGGAATCTCTCCTATTCAAATTTTTGACTGAATCTGCTGTTTTTTCCTTCATTTCCATTCTCTTCGGGGTTTTTCTAGCGTATCTTTTTCAACCTTTAACAAACAGGTTAACCGGATCACCATTTCAACTCCATATTACTGATAAGACAAATCTGATTATAATAATACTCATTTTCATCTTAACCGTCCTTGTAGCCGGACTTTATCCCTCATTACATCTTTCTTCATTGAAACCGATAACAATGTTAAAAGAGAGTATTATTCCAAAAAAGAAGTTATTTTCATTTCGTAAAGTTATGGTCATTTTTCAATTTTCAGTTTTTATTTTATTAACTATTTGTTTTATTTCTATTTACAAACAGATGGTCTTCGTTTTAAATCAAAATCCCGGATTTGATAAAGACCGGGTAATGCAAATAGAAGCAACATCAGATCTAGTAAAAGATTGGCGTACTTTTAGAACTGAATTATTAAAAAGCCCTGATATTAACTCCTTTACATGGAGTAATACCGTCCCAGGTAAAAACGAAAGTGTTACCAATGATTGGGATTGGGAAGGAAAAGAAGGAAACAATAAAATAAAGATCAGTATAGTCGGAGTCTACGACGATTTTATTGAGACCTTTGGGATGAAAATTAAAAAAGGGCTGTTTTATTCCCGGGAATTTCCGTCAGATCTGAAAAATGGAATAGTAATAAATGAAGAAGCCGCAAAAATAATGGGATTTAAAGATCCTGTAGGAAAAATAATAAAAATTGGTAATATTAATCTTCCATATTCAAGAAAGATCATCGGAGTAGTAAAGAATTATCATTTCTCATCACTTCGGGATAAGATTGGCCCGATGGTTATGGTATTTCGTTTTGGACTGGATACTCTGTTTATCAGAATTAACAATCAAAAAATTCAACCGGTAATATCTCATGTACAAAAGGTTTTCAAAAAATTTGCTCCAAATGACACACTGAATTATACATTTATGAATGAAGGGTTATCCAGATTGTATTCAAATGAACAGAAGTTAATTGATTCACTAAAATATTTTACGATTCTTGCGATTTTCATTTCGGCACTAGGCCTTTATGGAATAGCAGTTTATAACGCAAATCAAAGAACCAAAGAGATTGCAATCAGAAAAATTAATGGAGCAGGAATATCAGATATAGTATATCTTCTGATAAAAGACTCATTAAAATGGGTTGTCCTGGCAAATATTGTTGCCTTCCCTCTGGCATTTTGGATAATCACTTTATGGCTGCAAAATTTTGCCTATAAATCAAATATAACAATTTTGTCTTTTTTGATTGCCAGTGGCGGAGCATTTGCCATTTCGTTACTGGTTATTTTAAATCAGGCAATAAAGGCTTCGCGAACCGATCCGGTCAATTCATTAAGGAATGAATAGAAAAAATGAAAAATTTATTAACAGAGAAAAATTATGTTTAAAAATTATATAAAAATTGTATTCAGGGGTTTAAAAAAAAATGTTGTTTTTTCTTTTATTAATATTTCCGGATTAACTTTGGGGATCACATGTGCATTGCTTATCTTCTCTTTCGTTAAGTATGAATTAAGTGTTGATTCTTTTCACAATGAAGTCGAAAATATTTATCAGGTATTCGCTCATAAGGAATTTAACAGGAACAGTACTACACCTGTAGATCTGGGACCGGAATTAAAAAAAAACATACCTGGAATTATTGAACTTACCAGATACCATTGTCCATGAACTCCGAGCCCTTTCTCATTAATCCCCGATGCAGTAAAAAAGAGATCCCAGAGAGCTCCGGTATAAGCATATCCTCCATCGGTAGGTTCTATCACTGCAACGGCCCTGCCCCTCAACTCCTCAGCAGTATCATAGTAATCTGCATTCCCGGCCATGATCATCGTACCGTCTTTTGTCGCATTCCCCCAAGCTGAGAAACTGCTGCATCTTGATAATTCCGGAAGGGGGTCACGCGCCGGTGCCCTGTCCAGATCACTATCAAGATCCATCATTCCTATATCTGAACCCACAAGATGAAGCAAAATATCATTATATGTGATGGATGAACCTTTTTTTTT
>Ga0209013_10006260_pt1 | contig 10124 bp, 8 predicted proteins | sample Cruoilmetagenom2_FD_187291 | JGI IMG/M metagenome (GOLD analysis project Ga0209013, IMG submission 187291) | Oil polluted marine microbial communities from Coal Oil Point, Santa Barbara, California, USA - Sample 2 (SPAdes) (version 2) | ecosystem: Environmental > Aquatic > Marine > Oil seeps ...
GTCGAATTCAGGACATAGGACTCAAGCATGGTGTCATAGGCGACGCCCTGCAGATCGATGCCATAGCGGGCCAGCACATTCATATCATATTTCAGATGCTGCCCGAGCTTGGCTCTGGCGGGATCCTCCAGAATCGGCTTGAGCCGCTGCAGCACGGCATCGCGGTCGAGCTGTTGCGGAGTATCCGGGTCTATGTGTGCAACCGGGATATAGCAGGCCTCTCCCGGCTCAAGCGCAAAGGAGAACCCGACAAGTTCCGCCTGCATGTAGTCGAGGCTGGTGGTTTCCGTGTCCAGGGTAATCAGTTCAGCCGTTTCGAGACGCTCGATCCACAGTTCGAACTGCTGCTGGGTGAGAACCGTCTGGTAGTCAGCGTCATCCAGCGTCTCCTCCGGCAGCTCTTCAACAGCCGCCTCCCCGCTCTGCCGGTCCAGTGCGGCTAGCAGGCGGCTCGACTCGATGCGTTCAAAGTGGTTGCGCAATGCCTCCCTGTCGGGCGGCGCTTGCTTCAACTGCTGCGGAGTCACACCCAGTGACAGGTCGACAACGATGGTGGTCAGCTGTTTTGACAGCGGCAGCTGATCCAGGGCGGCACGCAGGTTCTCTCCGATCTTGCCCTTGATCTCGTCAGCATGCTCGATCAGGTTTTCAAGCGTCTGGTACTGAGCGAGCCATTTCGCAGCCGTCTTGGGGCCGCATTTATAGACCCCGGGGATGTTGTCGGCAGTGTCGCCGACCAGCGCCAGGAAATCGATGATCTGCTCAGGAGAGACGCCGAATTTATCAACTACCCCCTGAGCATCGGTGCGGATATCACCCATGGTGTTGATCAGGGTGACATGCTCATTCACCAGCTGCATCAGATCCTTGTCTCCTGTCGAGATCAGCGTCTGCATGCCCATCCGGGTCGCTTCGGCTGCCAGGGTTCCGATGACATCATCCGCCTCCACACCGGTTTCGATGATCAATGGTAAGCCCATATCCCTGATGATCTGCTGCAGCGGTTCGATCTGCACACGCAGATCGTCAGGCATCGGCGGGCGATGCGCCTTGTACTCGGCATAGAGATCATTACGAAACGTCTTGCCCGGCGCATCAAATACGACTGCAACGTGCGTCGGCGGATAGTCGCTGAACAGCTTGTTGAGCATGTTGACGACGCCGACGATGGCGCCCGTCGGTTCACCCTTGAAGTTGCTCAGCGGCGGCAGTGCATGAAAGGCGCGAAACAGGTAGGAGGAGCCATCGACGAGAATGAAAAGGTTATTCTTCGGCATGGCGATCCTTGCTCAGGAGATTCGTGATGACGGCTTCAACATCCTGCTTCGTCAGGCCGCGTGTATAGCGTTTTGTGATGTAGCCATGACGATCGACAATGACCGTGAACGGAAGTGCCTCAAGGCGGTTGCCCATCTCCCGGGAGAGCTCGACAATCTGCAGATTGCCCATCAGCATCGGGTAGGTGACGCCATAGGTGTCCATGAAGTCACGCACCTTGTCGACATCATCGATCGCGATGCCGACAAACTGCACGCCCTGATCCTGGTATTTGCGCTGCAGCTCGACAAATCCGGGCGTCTCCTCACGGCACGGCGGACACCATGTCGCCCAGAAATTAAGGATCAGTATCTTGCCGTTCCACTCGGTATAGGTGTGAAGCTTTCCATCGATATCCTCAAGCAGGAACTGGGGCACGCGCTTGAGCAGCTGGCGATCCATTCCCATGAAATTTGTAAAGCGCTCAGGGTGATGCTTTACCGCGATGACGGCGCCGACAATGGAGGCGGCAATGCCTAGCATTAGTGAATAGAGCAGGTAGCGCAGTATCATCGGAAGGCCAGATTGAGCTGCTCAACCAGTTGCGGGACCGTGACGTCACCAACCAGACGGTAATCGCACAACTCCACACCATCACGGCTGAAGAAGAGGATCGTTGGCGGAGCCGTCAGCCCAAAATGCGTCAGCAACTCCTGGTTCGAGGTGACATCGGCCTGCAGCAGCAACAACCCCTGCATACTCTTCTGCACCCGTGAGTCAGGAAACACAATCTTCTCCATAGTCTTGCAGTAGACGCACCAGTCGGCATAGAAGTCAACAAGAACTCCCCTGCCCTGGTTTTTCGCCTGTTGCAGCTCCCGCTGCAGTTCATTCACCGTGGTGACCTGTTTGAAGTGAACTTTCTCGACACTGGTCAACGGCTGCAACGGATCACTGTTCCCCATGGATGCGCCGATCAGGATGACAGTGCCGTATATCAATATCCCGGCGCCGATCCCTTTCCAGTACTTGCGGCCGCCCGAAGCATCCTTCGACAGCGGCTCCAGCACTCCCATGTAGATGGCTGAAACCACGAGCAGCAACCCCCACAGAATCATGGGAACATAGACCGGCAGGTAGGTTGGCGCCAGACGCTCCAGCATCGTGATTGCGATGCCCAGCATCACCACGCCGAACACCGCCTTGACGGTATCCATCCAGCCGCCCGCTTTGGGCAGCAGTTTACCGGCCGAGATGCCTATCAGCAGCAGCGGCACACCCATGCCCATTGCCATCACGAACAGGGCGGCGCCGCCAAGCGCCACATCCCCGGTCGACCCAATATACGCCAGCGCTGCGGCCAAAGGAGGCGCAACACAGGGGCCGACAATCAATGCTGAGAGAAAGCCCATGATGGCGACGCCGACAAGGCTGCCCTGCTTCTGATGATTGCTGACATCCGTGAGCTTGCTCTGCAGGCGCGAGGGAAGCTGCAGTTCATAGAAACCGAACATGGAGAAAGCCAGCGCCACGAACAGCATGGCAAACAACACCAGTGCGACCGGATGCTGTAATGCGACCTGGATGTTGCCGCCGAATTTGGCGGCAGCGATGCCGGCAATCGTATAGGTGACCGCCATCGACAAGACGTAGATCAGTGACAGAAAAAATCCCTTTGCAGGCGTCATCTTGCCACTATGTCCGGTGATGATGCCCGAGAGAATAGGGATCATCGGAAAGACACAGGGTGTCAGTGAGAGCCCCAGGCCAATCAGAAAAAAGAGCACCACAATGGCCCAGAAGCCCTTGCCGGAAAATGTCGTGGCTCCCTGGCTCTCTGCGCAGGCGGCGGCATTGACAGCAGCAGTTTTTGTAGGTGCTGGTGTTGCATCAGTGGCTGCCGCCTGCGGTTTGGCCTGCTGCGGAGAAGCTGCCTGCATCTCATCAATAGCGTCAACCTTGTCGACCGGCGGCAGTTCGAGTTGCAACGCAACCTTCTGCGGCGGGTAGCAGATCCCCTGCTCGGCACATCCCTGGTAACCTGCATGCAGAGTAATCGAGGTCGCCTCTTTTGCAGAGCGCAGCAACGGCACATCGACACTGAGTCGACCGTGATAGACGGCGATGTCGCCCTCCTCACCTTCGGGCGTGAGGCCGCGCTTGATCTCCGGATCAGGCAACTTGTAGTCGCCAAGCTGCGCATCACCCTCGACAGAGAGCCTGATTTTATCGGCATACATGTAGATGCCGTCGGCAATGTCCCAGATCAGCTTCAGGGTGTTTCCATCCTCCACGATGGAACCCAGCTTGAAGGCTTCGTTGACCGGCAATATGTCATCATCGAAGCCGCCAAATCCCAGACCCAGTTCATCGGAGAGTGACTTCTCTCCCAGCACAGGGATCTGCTGCGGAAGAGGCTCTCTCTCATTTTCTGCTTCTGCAGCGGCAAGTGCGACTTTCAGGGTTTTCTTTTGCGGCGGGTAGCATAGACCGCTCTCGGCGCAACCCTGATAGGTCAGCTTGATCGCAGTATCTCCGCTGCCGCTGGTAACCGGCACAGTCAGCGTCACATCATGATGATAGACCTCGATATCACCGAAGTTGGGATCACTCTTGGTTTCAGAAGGCGGATAGAGCGCATCTCCCAGAGCCACATCGGCTGTTTCACTGATAATGCGGAATTTATCACGATAGAGGTAGTAGCCATCAGCAATTTTCCAGTGCGCCTCGATGTTGCCGTCGGTGACGGTGAGTGAAGGCTTGAATGCTTCGTCCGCGCGTAGAAAATCGTCATCATCCGCCCATACAGGCATTATCGCTATCGCCAGGGGCAACAACAGCAGCAACATCAGGAGTCTGTTAAACATGCGTCCATCCACTCTAAATAGGGTTGATATCCCGCCTCGAGCGGAACACCAATGATCTCGGGCACCTCGTAAGGATGCATTCGAATAATTATATCGCTTAATGCCTGAAAATGATTCCGGTCGGTTTTGATCAACAGCAAAACCTCCGCATCGTCATGAATCTCGCCCAGCCAGCTGTAGATCGAGCGCACCGCCGGTAGTATATTGACACAGGCGGCAACGCGCTGCTCCACCAGGGAATGTGCGATCGTGTGTGCAACGCTGCTATCGGAGCAGGTGCAATAAACCATTAATTTCATAGGTTTGGTTCCACGTTTGGAAACATCTCAAAAACCCCGTGACGTTGCTGCCTATAGGATGTGCCGAGGCACGAGGCGCATCCTATGCAAAACAGTTGTCATTTCGACCGCAGAGAGAAATCTTGAACCTGTAAATTCAACAGGGTGCATCAGGATTTCTCCCTGCGGTCGAAATGACAACATACAGATCCTGCACGAGTTATGGAGAAGTTACCACGCTTTCATAACGCGAGATGACCCGACAAGCACCCTCTTTCTTACAATATCCGGGGAAGAGAGTTGAAAAACACCCCGACCATACCGATATAATTATAAAGAATCAGCCCATCAACCAACATTCAGGAAAACCGGAATATGCCCCTTTTACTGTTGCTCGCCATCTTCGTCCTGATCCCTGCCACGGAACTCTATGTATTGATTGAGGTTGGCAGTGAGATTGGCGCATTGACGACGATCTGGCTGGTGATCCTGACAGCACTGATCGGCGGCTGGATGGTGCGTCATCAGGGCCTGGCTGTGATGTTCCGTGTGCGGGAACAACTTGACCGTGGAGAACCACCTGCTATCGAGATGATTGAAGGCGTACTCCTGTTGATGACCGGCTTCATGCTGTTGCTGCCGGGGTTTATCACAGACGTCCTCGGCTTCCTGCTGCTGATTCCACCACTGAGACGCTGGCTGATCCTCACCTGGCTGAAACGCCGAGGGAGCATGACCGCCGTCAATATCGATATGCAGAGCAGCAGGCAGGAACATTCTATCATCGAAGGTGAATATCGCCGTGATGATACACACAGGCAATAATTTAATACACTACCAGCGTCATGGTGGGATGCAGTACCATTTACTCCCTACGAACTATATCTGGATAAGAGATAAATTAACCACAGATGAACACCAATGCACACAGATATTATGACATCTTTTAATCTGTGTTTATCTGTGTGCATCTGTGGAAAAAAACAGAACCGGGGGCAATAACCGTAGCGCATTACACCAGATAGTCTCCTTGCATCCACTCATCCAACGCCTGGATCACACATGCACAACCTCATTTACTCACTGCTGCTGGCTCTCATCATTCTCAATCCGGCATCTGCCGTCACCTCACAGCAAAAGAACTATCTTGCAGCGGAACAGGCCTATAATCGCGGCAACCTGGGGCTTTATCACTCACTCAAGCCGGGACTCAAAGATTATCCTCTCTATCCCTATCTTGAGTACAGGGAGCTGAAAAAACGCCTCTATGCAGCCTCCTCCAGCGAAGTTTCAAGATTTTTGACTCTCTACTTCGGCAGCGGTCCAGCCTATCTGCTGCGTAGACGCTGGCTCGGCAGGCTCGCTTCTGAGGGGCGCTGGGAGGATGTCATTACATATTATGATGAAAACGATGACAGCAGAAAATCCCGCTGCCACTACCTCAATGCACTGATTCATACCGATAACCGCGACCTCGCTTATGCACAAACCGATGAGGTATGGCTGCATGGAGATTCACTCCCGGATGCCTGTGACAGTGTTTTCGAAAGCTGGCGCAAGGCTGAAAAAATGGGGAGCACCCTGGTCTGGAGGCGCATCGAACTCGCGATGAAATCAGGCCATGTCGAACTGGCCACGTATCTGGGAAAATATCTCTCTGCAGAGGAGAAAAAATGGCTCAACCGCTGGATCCATATGCGCAAGGATCCGGCAAAAGCCCTCTCCTCACTTACAGGCAGCCACCCGTTCAAGGCCACGATCATCGGCTACGGCCTCAGGCGCCTGGGAAACAAAAATCCTGAAGAGGCGCTCACCCGCTGGAAGCAGTTGCTGAAAAAGAGTGATTTTTCTGCTGATGATCGATGCGAAATCGACCAGGGCCTGGCGCAGGCTCTCTACACTGAGGCGGGCAAAAGCATCTACTCTTTTTATCTCAAAACCGGAGCCTGCTCAAACCATCCCGAATTGCTACAGGCGCGCCTGCGTGCAGCACTACTGCGTCAGGATTGGAAACAGCTGCTCACCTGGGTCGATGCAATGCCCGCTGAGCTTCGACGGCAGCAGGCGTGGCGATACTGGAAAGCGCGGGCGCTTCAACAAAATGGTTATAGGGCAGCCGCTGCGGCACTCTTCAACAAGGTTGCAAGAGACCGCAACTTCTACGCCTATCTGGCCAGTGATCATATCCCGGCTCCCTACAAATTCGCGCACGGGGAAATAGCGGCAGGCAACGCTGAAATCAGCCGCATGAAAACAGATGCGGCGATGCGGCGTATGCGTGAGTTACAACAGCTTGGGCGCAATGTTGATTTGCGGCGTGAGTGGCGCCAGCAGATGCAACTGCTGGACGAATCCGAAATGCAGGCGGCCGCAGTTGTTTTTAATGAGTGGGGAATGCTCGACCGTGCTATTTTCACGCTTGCCAGGGCCGACTCCTGGGATGACATGGAGATTCGTTTCCCGCTCGAATATCGCGAACAGGTCGAAGAGTATGCAGAGCAGCGCGGCATCGACCTCTCCTGGGCATTTGCCATTCTACGCCAGGAGAGCGCCTTCATGGCGGACATCAAATCCACAGCCGGCGCACACGGCCTGATGCAGCTGATGCCTGCTACAGCGCGACAGGTTGCTCATCAATATGAGATGGAGAGCCCCTCCGCCAGCGACCTCGGCAACCCGGCAACCAATATTGCGCTGGGCACAGGCTATCTGGGCATGATGATGGAGAAATTCGGCAACAACATGACGCTATCTACAGCCGCCTATAACGCCGGTCCCGGAGCCGTCAATAAATGGCTCCCTGACAAGCCGCTGCCCGCTGACATCTGGGTAGAATTGATCCCCTATGAAGAGACCCGAAAATATGTCAAGCGGGTCATGACCTACGCCACCATTTATGACACGCGCCTTGGCGTCGAACAAATGAAAATCAGTGACAGACTTGGCGTTATTCCTCCGTGAGTTGGAAAGAGTGTTTAACCACAGATAAACACGGATGCACACAGATATTATTACATCTTTTAATCTGTGTTTATCTGTGTGAATCTGTGGTGAAAAAATTATTGATTGATCTTCCGGATTTCCCCAACTCAGACCCGCAGGGTGGCATAAACGGAGCGTATTCCATCATTTTCCGGTGCAATGCGCTCCACTTATTGACACCCCACGCTCATATCCACAGATGAACGATACAAAGTGAAAATTGCATCTGTACATCTCTCAAAAAACCATCTATTGTATTTTTGGAATTTGTCGATATGACACACGGAATCCGATGAAAACAACACTTTCCCTCTTGTCGCTGCTTCTCATCAGCAATGCTGCAGAAGCAGAGTACCGAACCATTGAATCCCCGTTCGTCACCGGAATGCAGACGATGCTGGATGCCATGCGGCCCCGGGAGATCCTCAGAGACGGAAGTACGCGCCGGTACTACGGGTCGATCGAATCCCCCTTTGGTGATGAGAACTATCCGTTTGAATCTGCGATTGGCGCCAAACCCATCGCACCGGAGCTGCGTGTGGAGGGTCGCTGGAAAGGAAAATCCGGCGATGGCCTGTGGATCATGGATGGCTGGGTGCGTTTCTACAATCAGGGGGAATACCACGATGCGCGTCTCCTGGTCGGAAAACAGCTGATCTATGTCGGCATGCCCGAAAGCGGTGAGATCTCCCGCTTTGAATATGGGCTCAGGGGCAACCTGCTGGCGCTGCGCGACAGCAACGGCACGCTCTACCTCTATCAGCGCAGCAGTTTCCCATCACGTTCGGATATCAAGAAATCCAGACACCCCGATTCAAAAGAGAAACCGGAGACCTATGAGAAGAAGCAGAAACGCAAAAACCCGCCGCAGCACAGCGACAGGTAACTGATGCGCAAGTTTTGCTCCCAGGGGAGTCAGCAGATAACTGCTCACGACGATTCCGCCGATGGCCGGCCAGTAGAGATATCCTGTTGAAAGCTCCGGCAAGGCGCTTTTACCCCATCCGGTCCAGGCGAAACCAATAGCTCCGGCAACAGCAATCGGCAGACCACAGGCGCTGGAAGTCGCGACCGCGTTAACCAGCGGAATCCTGTTCCAGCTTAACCAGGGGACGGTCAGCGATCCTCCCCCGATGCCGACAATGGATGAAATGGCGCCAATGACACCACCGGCAAACATCGAGACAGCAACGCCCGGCATGTGTCGTTGCGCTTTCGCCGACGCATTCATCACCATACGCAGGCCAACAACGATGACAAAAATCGCAAACAGCCGCTGCAGCCACATCGTCGGCAGCTGCTCAGCCACTGCAGCGCCCACCAGCGCCCCGGCAAGAATGCCGGGAGTCAACGCCCTCACCTGCTCCCACAACACCGCACCACGCCGCTGATGCGCCTGGATGGAACCAATCGAGGTCACGATAATGGTTGCCAGTGATGAACCAACGGCAACATGCATCACCACGGACTCATCCATCCCCTGCTGACGAAACAGCCACACCAGCACAGGAACGATCACCAGCCCGCCACCAACGCCCAGCATACCGGCCATGATCCCTGCAATGGCGCCAGTAATCAGATAAGCCGGAAAGTTGCCGGCGAGCAGAGTTAATTCCATTTTTTTGCTGTATCGGTTGTCACGGTGAAAGAATCTGTTTATCGTACAGGCAGAATCAGCGGGAGTGAACACTCAACCATGAATATTAATAAAGTATGCATCATTGGCGGCACCGGTTTTGTGGGCCACCATCTAATTCCCAAGCTGGCCAATGCAGGTATCGAGTGCCGGATACCTGCGCGCCGTCCCCACCGCTACAGGAGCCTTGAAGTGCAAAAAGGGTGTGAACTGGCGCCACTTGGAAAACTCGACGCCGAATCACTGAAGAGCCATTTCTCCGGCTGTGACGCTGTCATCAACCTGCTGGGGATTCTCAACGAAAGCAACAGCCGCAGCTTCGAGGAGATGCATGTCGAAATCCCGAAAATAATCCTCGAAGCCGCTCTGCAAAGCGGCGTCAAACGCCTGTTGCATATGAGCGCGCTCAACGCCGACGAGACCAATGGCGCCAGCAACTACCTGAAAAGCAAGGGCAAGGCTGAAAATCTCATGCACACGCTGAACGCTGGTTCAGTCAAGGTGACAAGTTTCCGCCCCTCGGTCATCTTTGGCGACAATGACAGCTTCATCAACCGCTTTGCACAACTGCTGATGATCCCCGGTCCGCTGCCGCTTGCCTGTGCAGGCGCCAAATTCTCCCCGGTTTATGTGGGCGATGTGACAGCCGCCTTTCTCAAGGCGCTGACGGATGAATCCACCTTTGGCAAGAGCTACGAACTCTGTGGTCCGCGTACATTGACACTGCTGCAAATCGTTGAATATATTGCACAACACAAGGGAGTTCACAAAAACATCATTGCGCTGGGAGACGCCATGTCGCGCCTGCAGGCCAAAATTCTCGGCATAATGCCGGGAAAACCCTTCACCATTGATAACTATAACTCTCTGCAGCTGCCTTCAGTCTGCACACACAATGGTCTGCAGCAGCTTGGCATCAAGGCTACCGATATGGATGCCATAGTTCCCCACATGCTCAGATAGCCTGCTGATAATGCCGCAAATCTGGTTAAGTCTGGGCAGCAACCAGCAGAGAAAGCGCCATCTCTACATGGCCATGCGCCGGCTTAGAGAGCATCTGGGTGAGGCGCAGATCTCACCGGTCTACGAATCGGATGCAGAGGG
>Ga0209013_10006261_pt1 | contig 10122 bp, 5 predicted proteins | sample Cruoilmetagenom2_FD_187291 | JGI IMG/M metagenome (GOLD analysis project Ga0209013, IMG submission 187291) | Oil polluted marine microbial communities from Coal Oil Point, Santa Barbara, California, USA - Sample 2 (SPAdes) (version 2) | ecosystem: Environmental > Aquatic > Marine > Oil seeps ...
TCGAGGTGCTCGGCAACGATGACGCCGTCGTCACCGGTGTTCGCGTTCAGAAGATGGAGCTCGGGGAGCCCGATCTATCGGGCCGCCCGCGACCGGTCCCGATCGAGGGTAGCGAGTACGATGTCGAACTCGACTCGATCATCGTCGGAATCGGCCAGGGCGCCAACCCGCTTTTGACCCAGGCGACTGATGGCCTCGACGTCGACAATCGCGGTTGCATCATGACCGAAGAAGTGACTCAGATGACGTCGATTCCGGGCGTCTTTGCGGGCGGCGATATCGTCACCGGTGCGGCCACTGTCATCCTGGCCATGGGTGCCGGCAAACTGGCCGCCCGAAGCATCGACTGCTACCTGCGCGGGGTCGCGATGGTGCCCGAGATGGAAACGGTCGCCGATAGCGCGGGAATCGTGACTGCTCCGGAGGGCAGACCAGCGACGAGAACCCAAAATCGCGTGCATTGAGACAGCACTGTCCATCCCCACAGATCCCTCGGCTCGCTTCGCTCGCTCGGGATGACAACAAGCAGGTACGCCATTCCCTCGGAATGAAGAATCACATGTCATCCCGACCGAGGACCTGCAAGGTCCGAGCGGAGGGATCTATGGAAAGGCGAGAGGTGCTCGACTGTCCATCCCCACAGATCGGCTCGCTTCCGGCTCCGCCCTACGGGCTTCGCCGTGACAAGTCGCTCGCTCGGGATGACGGAGGGTCTGGTTGGCAGGCAATTCCGAATTCCGAAATAGGCGGCCCTTAAACGGTGGCTCATGCGTTCTGTTTCATGGTGGTAGTATGCCTCGATGCTTCAAGCCCGGGAAAGAAACCGAAGGCTGCCACAAGCTCTGATAAACGGTGATTGGTGATGCGCGCCATGACTGAACGGGCGCGAGTGCTCGTGCTCATCTTGATCTTGACCATCGGTCTTCTCCTGGTTACCGGCATCACAATCGGAATCCTCTACCGAACGGCCTTTCTTGAGGAAACGGCACGACTCGTCGAGACCGCCCAGAGTCAGGCGCGACTGATTGAGGCTGTCGGGCGTTACGACGCTGTCCACAGCACCGATTTCCCGGGGGGCAGCGATGCAGCCACTCTGCAGCAGATCGTGGACGCACATCTGGAGTATGAGGGTTTCGGCGAGACGGGCGAGTTCACCCTGGCGCGAAAGGAGGGGGATCTCATCGTTTTCGTGCTCAAACACCGGCACTCGCGGGTTGATCAGCCGGAACCCGTGCCCTTCGATTCGGAGCTCGCCGAACCCATGAGGAGGGCCCTTTCGGGGCAGTCGGGCACCGTCGTCGGTCTCGATTATCGAGGTGCGACGGTGCTGGCCGCGTTTGAGCCGGTGGATTTGCTCGATCTTGGCATTGTTGCCAAGATCGACCTCGAGGAGGTGCGTAGGCCGTTTTGGAAAGCAGGGCTCCTCGCCGTCGGGTTTTCATTGCTTATGGTGCTTACCGGCGCCGCTCTTCTGGTCAGGGTGAGCAACCCCTTGATCGTCGAGCTCGAAGAACGATCCCTCCAGCTCGAAGAAATGGTCGCAGCGTTGTCGGTCAGCGAGGACCGGTTCCGCAAGACCTTCGAGCTCGCCGGTGCTGGCATCGCACAGGTGTCTCTCGATGGGAATTTTATCAATGTCAACACGCGGTTTTGCGAGATTACCGGTTTCACGCTCGAGGAGATCAAGGACCTCACCTTCCAGGAAATAACCCACCCGGACGATCTCGACACCGATCTCGAGTACGTCCGGCAGTTGCTGACCGGCGAGATCGATCGCTACACGATGGACAAAAGGTATTTCCGTAAAGATGCCTCGGAGATCTGGGTCAATCTGTCCGTCTCGCTTGTTCATGACGACGACGGAAACCCTGGACACTTCATCGCCGTGGTCCACGACATTTCCGCGCGAAAGAAGGTCGAGGCAGCCGTCAAGAGATCGCTCGATGAGAAGGAAGTGCTGTTGCGGGAAATCCACCATCGAGTCAAGAACAACATGCAGGTCATTTCGAGTCTTCTGAGCCTGCAGGCCGCGAGAATCGATGATACTCGCCTGAACGAGCTGTTTCAGGAGAGCAAGAGCCGAGTTCGGGCGATGGCCCTGATCCACGAAATCCTCTACGACTCCGGTGACTTGTCCAGAATCGACTTCAAGGACTACGTAACGAGGCTATCAACCGGTTTGACACGGATGTTCGGGGCGGACGGCAGGCAGGTGCGGCTCAGTGTGGAGGCCGACGACATCACCCTCGGTATTGATGACATGGTGCCCTGCGGCCTCGCCATCGGTGAGCTCATCTCGAACTGCTTGAAGTACGCTTTTCCAGACGGCCGTGATGGGCGGATCGACATTCGCGCGACGATGACGCCGGAGGGCGAAACTAAACTGGTCGTGTCCGACGACGGGGTCGGTATGCCTGAGGGGCTGGACATTCGAAACACCAATACCATGGGCATGGGGCTGGTGGTAAGCCTGGTGGAAAAGCAGCTCCGAGGAAGGCTGGAGCTGGTCAGTGATCAGGGGACGCGCTTTACGATGGTCATCCCAAAATCCACCAAGATCGCTGGGCCGCCCGCGGCGGGAAGCTGATGCCTCTGACGGCGATACTCAAATCCGCTGGTCGACGAGCCTTTCGAAAAACTCCTGTCCGGTCAAATAGTCAGCGAGAAACCTCCCCTGGCCGATTTCGCAACCGTGATATCGCAGCCACCTCCACTGAGACTCGTCCTCGATCCCGTCGGCGGATACCTCCAGCCCACAGCTCCTGGCGAGATCGATGGTGGCTTTGACGATAGCCTGGGCCTCTTTTTCGTAACTCACAGCGGCGATCACCGTGCCGTCGATCTTGATCCTGTGTATCGGCATCTTCTTGAAGGCCATCATCGAGGCAAACTCGAATCCGAATTTTTCGAGAGTCAGGAACACCCCCAATTGACGCAGTCGCTGCAGGTTGAGCTGGGTTGTCATCGGCGGCTGGCTGACCAGCAAATCCTCGCCGATTCCGAGTTCGAGGTGGCGTGCTTCGACGCCGGTGTCTTCGAGAATTTGGATGAGATGAGGCACAATCGTCCTGCGCCGGATCTCTGGTCCGGAAATCGGAACTGAGACGCGAATGCCGGGTGTGACCGGCTGCCAACCGGCAGTCCGCCTGAGCGTCTCGCGGATCGTCCATTCCGTGATCGAAGTTGACGTCCCGTACCGCTCGGCGACAGGAAGAAATGTTGAAGCCGGGACGATCCCTCGCTCTGGATGGCGCCACAGCAGCTGGGCCTCCGCGCCTATGATTGTACGGGTGGTGAGGTCGAACACAGGTTGAAACAAAATGTCGAGTTGCTCCTCCGTGATCGCACGCTCGAGGTCCTCTCCCAGGATTCGTTCGTCAGAAATCGCCGAATCGACTTTTTCACTGAAAAAGCGGAGCTGATTGATGCCAGCTTCCCTGGCCTGCTTGGCTGCCTCCTTGGCCTGGCCCTGCAGTCGACATGGATCGTCGCCGTCGACGGGATATAAGGCGGCCCCGACGCTCGCGGTGAGGGGGATTTTGTGGTTCCCGACGTTGAAGGGGGTCTGAAAAACCTGGGCCAGCTTCTCACCCAGGGTGACCGCTCCACCGGCGTGCTCGAGGTGGGTTTGGATGACCATGAATGAACTGTCTTGAATCCGGGTGATGGGATCGGCGGTTCGAAGGGAATCTTGCAACCGGGCGGCCGCGGAGGCGAGCAACTCGTTTCCAATTCCGGGGCCCAAGGATTCGGTCACTTGGCTGAGGCCGTCGATGTCGACGTGAAACATGGCCACCATTGTTTGACGGTTGCGTGCTACGGCCACGGCGTCACTCAGGAAATCCGTCAGAAGAGCGGGCGGTACGAGTCCGGTCAACGCATCCATCGCGGCGTCTTCCGAGATCGGCACGTTGTCTAAAGGGAGCTCCCGGCGCCGGCGAATGGTGACGACGGCGCCGATCAACTCCCCGACCCCATCCCGCACCGGCTTCACTCGATGAGTGGTCGGCTGTTGCGATCCTGAACGGGAAGTCATGAAGGAGTCGTGGGGACGGTCGATTTCTTCGGCACCTTGGAGAACATTCGAAACCGGATGTGCGATCAGCGTACCGTTCTCCGCCTCATTGAGACGGATGACGCCGGTCGCTTCGTCCTCGAATGCGTCAATCTCCTGCCAGCCCGTCAGTTCCTCGGCCGCCTCATTCATATAGACGATTCGACCCTCGGCATCTGTCGCAACCACTGCGTCGCCCAACTGTGGCAGCTGCGGCAGAGACCCTTCGGTCTCTGGTTGAAGGGCCCGTTCGATGCGTCGTCGGTAGAGGGCCGACTTCACCGCCACGTAAAGGTCTCGCTCGTTAAAGGGTTTGATCACGTGACCGTAGGCGCGACTCGCTTCGATTCGCCGACGGGTCGCTTCGTCGTTATGCGCCGACAGGAAGACTACGGGTATTCCGAACTGCTCGTGAATGAGGCACGCGGCCTCGATACCGTCCATCTTGCCTTTGAGACGGACGTCCATCAGCACCAGATCGGGCGGGTCCGCTTCGATGAACTCCGCGGCCTTTTCGGCCTCGTCTAGGACGGCCAGAACCGAGTACCCCCAGTCCGTGAGCAGGGTGCGCAGGTAAAGTGAGGTAATCCCCTCGTCCTCGAAGATCAGGATTGAATCCATCATTTTCCACTCAAAGGCACGAAATGGCGTTGTTTAACAGCTACAATCATGTTCAGCGAATGTACAACAGATTTCTCCTCCGTGTCTCGTGTCGGCTTCATCTCTTGATGGCAACCCGCTTTCTCGGATATGCTCAGCCGATGCAACGGAGTTCGGCTGATTTTTTCGGTGCCAACCCGATCTTCGAGATTGAGTTCTCCCAGCTCGGTGCAAAAGGTCAGAGTCAATGACACCGCAGAGCATCCTCGTGGTCGAGGACGAGGGTGTCGTCGCCCAGGATATCCAGAACTCGATCAGCAGGATCGGACACGAGGTCGCCGGTTGGGCCACGACCGCCGAGGAAGCGATCGCGCTCGCCAAGGAGAAACAACCGGACCTGGTCCTCATGGACATTCGCCTGGGCGGCGAGGTCGATGGCATAACTGCCGCCGACCGAATCCGGCAGAGCTTTGACATCCCGGTGATTTTCCTCACCGCCTTCGCGGACGATGAGACGTTGTCCAGGGCCAAGCTTGTCGGCCCGTTCGGCTATGTCCTCAAGCCCTTCGATGAGTCGGATCTGCGAATCGCCATCGAGATTGGCGCGAGCAAGCATGAATTCGATCGCAAAGTGAGCGAGGCCCATCAAGAGCTCGCCGAGGAGAGCGAATTTCTGAACGCGCTCTTCGAGACCATTCCCGCGCCGGTGATGGTCGTCGATGAGAATCAGAAAGTCCGCATGGTAAACCGGGCCCTGGAGCGGGAATTCGCGGTCGCCAGGGATACGATTGTCGATGTGTGCCCGGGAGATGCGCTGTCGTGCCCCCGTGCGGTAGACCAACCGGGAGCGTGCGGCACCCTCGATGAGTGCTTCAAATGTCAGCTACGACCGACCGTCGCCGAGGCGTTGGCCGGAGCCAAGATCGATCGCCGCAGCTGCCAATTCAGCTACCAGGCCGACGAAGAGATCCGTGAGCTGACCCTCCTGGTTTCGGCCAAGCCGCTTGATCACAAGGGAGAGCGCCTGTCGATCGTCATTCTCGAGGATATTACCGAGCTCAACGGCCTGCGACAGGTCCTGCAGACGGAAGATATTTTCGCGGGCATTGTCGGCAACACACCTGTGATGCACCATGTTTTCGACAGCGTCCGCGAGGTGGCGGCGGTTAATGTGCCGGTCACGATCCTCGGCGAAAGCGGTGTCGGCAAGGAGCTTGTGGCCAGGGCTATTCACGATCACGGCCCGCGGGCCAAAGAGAATTTTGTGACCGTGAACTGTGGCGCGCTGCCTGAGGGCCTTCTCGAGAGCGAGCTCTTCGGCCACGTAAAAGGCGCGTTCACAGGCTCGGTCAAGGACCGCAAGGGGAGATTCGAACTCGCTCATGGGGGAACGATCTTTCTCGACGAGGTCGCCGACCTTGCACCGTCGACCCAGGTTAAGCTTTTGCGGGTTCTGCAGGAAGGGTCCTTCGAGCCAGTGGGCAGTGACACGACCCGGACGGTCGACGCGCGAGTGCTGAGCGCTACCAACAAGGACCTCGAGGAGGAAGTCCGGGCGGGACGGTTTCGAGAGGACCTGTTCTACCGTCTGTGTGTCGTCCCTGTCCGCTTGCCGCCCCTGCGTGAGCGGGCCGACGACATCCCGCTGCTCGCGGAGCACTTCCTGTTGCGGTCGTCGGCGACCGGCGGCGGCCGCAAGCTGTCGATCTCGAACGAGGTGCTCGAGGTTTTCAGGTCCTTCAGTTGGCCGGGCAATGTCCGTGAGCTGCAGAACGTTCTCCAGTTCGCGTGGATCAAATGCAAGGGCGACGTGCTCGAGATCGAGCACTTGCCGCCGAATTTCCGGCTGACCGGCGCGCATGCAGCGTCGAAGATCCGGCGGCGCAAGGGCTTGACGGTCGATGCGGTGTCGGCCGCGTTGGACGAGACCGACGGCAATAAAACCGAGGCCGCCAAGGTCCTCGGGGTCTCCCGCGCCACGCTGTATCGTTTTCTCGATCAGATGGTGATGTAGAGCTGGATTGCTCCTGGGTCTGAGCACAATAGGACCCGAGCCCGCGCCCGAGCCCTTGCCCGAATGCCACTGTGAACACCCGCCCATCAAACCGGTCAAGGACACGGTCGTCACGACCTTCGGCCGAAGGTGCATTGACCCCAGAAAAAGAAGGACCGGCCCAAAATGGGCCGGCCCTGTGATGTGATGGCTCGACGGAGTCTACGGCATTTCCAGACCGCGCTCCGGCCGGCTGAATTCGTGGCACCACGAGCAGTCATACTTCTTGTCCTTGACATGCTTGTCGTGGTTCTCGGTAAAGCCCTTCGAAGACTTGTAGCCGTGGCACTGGACGCACAACACTGAGGTCATGTCCTTGAGGGCATATCCGAGATCGCCCTGAAGGTCCATGCGGCTGGTGCTGCCGTGGCAATCGTCGCAATGGAGGGCCTGGCCGGAGGGGCTGACCTGGTGATTCAACATCTGATAGGTGTCGGTCTCGACCCACGAGTAGGGCGTCCCGGCTGGCAGCCCCATGTTCATCAGGCCCTTCTCGGTGGCCACCGCGGCATCGGCCGTGGCAAAGAAGACGCTGGTGTCGAGAGCGATTAGCTGGCTGGTGGAGTTGGTGATCGGTTGCAGCGCAGTCTTGTACTTGAAGGCGTAGAGCTTGGCATCGGGATCGGCCACGTCGCCAATGGGGCGAGAGGTCGGGTACCTGCCGGTATGTGAGTCCACCACAGCCACGTCGCCGAGCAGATAGTTGTCGCTGAGACGGTTCCAGAAGCGGTACTTGGGCATCAGGTCATTGGCCTTGTCGGTGACGGGGTGGAACGGCGGGCTCTCGCTGTGAGTGTCCAACCACGTCCGGTGGACCTCGGTGGCCTCGGTCGCCGTACTGTCGCTGGCGTCCTTTGCGTAGATCGGGATGTGGCAGGTCTGGCAGGCGACCCTGTCCATGTGGCGGTCGAGGAACGATCCTTCATGCTCTTCCCCGGCCATGTCGGCGTGGCAGTTCGCGCATTCCAGCACCACCTCGGAGTCCGTGGGTCGAAGGTCCGAGCCCTTGCCGGCAACCCGGTGGTTCGTAAAGGTGTGACATTCCTGGCATTCGAGGTCGGCGCCGGAGGTCGCCATGTGTACGTCAAAATGGAAGTCGGTGGTGTAGCCTTGCGCGCGCGCCAGGTCGCCGCGTTTGACGGCGTCGCCGCCGCCCGCGTAGGCGTGACACGTGAGACAGCTCGACCGCACGGGCCGGTGCACCATCTGAGCCGCTTCATCCATCGTGATGGCCATGTTCTCCGTGTCGGGGACGAACACGCCGTCCATCTTCTTTCGGCGGTACTCCTTCTGGTGGCAGATCATACAGTCGATGTTGGCGAGCTGTTCCGGCGTCGCTTCGTCTTCCGGCATCGCGCCGAGCCCGATGTGGCAGCTCCCGCAACCGGCCCAGTTGCCGAGGATATTGATGCAGTAGCTGTTGACTCCGCCGGCGTTCTTCCCCTGAGGCGCGACCCCGTTGACCATGTCAGGGGTGTCACCCTTCCACTGGTACATCACCGAACCGTGCACCTCATGGGCCTCGGCCTCGTGACATTGGAGGCAAGTTTCCGGACCGCTCCAGCTGAGGGCGGCGTGGGACGCACCGCACGGCAGGTCCGCCCCGGAGCAGTCCTGGTCAATGCCGTCACCGCAGGTGTCGGCGGCATCGGGGTGGATCAGCGGGTCGGAGTCGTCGCAGTCGGTGCCACCGCAGGCGGCGTCCGTGTGACCGTCACCGTCAGCGTCGCTGCACGGCGGGGGTGGGGGCGGGGGCACCATCGCCACGTCGACAGAGATCTCCTGCTCCGCCTTGTTGTGTTCCGTGTCCTCGATCTCGACCTCGATCTCCCACGAACCGGGATTGGCGTCCACCGCTGTGGCGTAGTCGTAGATGAATGTGCCGGAGGCCTGGTTGTTCATCGCGTCGCGAACAACCCGTCGATCGTTGCCGTCCTTGATCTGCACCACCGTCCGTTTGACCCGGGAAACGGGCGTACCGTCGGCATATGTTGCGTTTGCAGTGATGTGAATCGTCTCGCCCAGGCTGTAGGCGAAAAGGTCGGTAGTCACCACGACGGTGATGGGGTTTCTCGAGGGGGAGACGCGTGCCCTTGCGGACCGCGGGACGTCCCCCGGTTGGCCGGCACCCGCGACCGCGGCAGTCGTTGACAGCAGAAATGCGACGGCCAGCGATCGACACTGTCGTTTCCGTAGCTCCAGATGTCCGTCCATGATGCCCTCCAGTGTGCGGCGCGTCCAGGCGCCAAAAATTCGAAAATGAAGTGCAGAAAGAAGATCTCTGTCCGCTGCACGTCGTCAAGGAGAGTTTTATAGGTGATCAAATGAGCATTCAGTGATCCGAGTCACCGCAACCTCACATTTTGTCTCATTGTCTCGATGTCTCAAATGATCCCCGCGAGACAGACTGAATGAACACTCCGTCGTCCGGTTTGGACTCGGAAACTACTGACATGAAATCAGTTCGCACTGAGAATTCGAGCTGCTGGAAGTTAGGGATAGATCGGGATAAGGGCCTCTGTCGCGACCTCGGGATTCCTGCGAGACATTTGAGACGCTCGGGCAGACGTTCGCTGAGCTCGTGTAAGTATCTAAAATATAGATGGTTACGTGTCAAGCCGGCGAAATTCTTGGTGTTGGCACGGTCATTGCTTGAACGTTCCTATCTGAGGTCTGTCCCCTGATCAGGCGGAAACGGAGATTTATGTTGAGGTGTCAAGACCACGTGTCGGAAGCCTTGCGGCTTTCGGCTGAGCTCATGAAGCTTGCAGACGAACAGAGAGGCGGCTGCGAGCACGACGGCTGCATTCTGCTCGATGGTGTCATCCGTGACTGCGCCTGGAAGATCCGCCAGGCTTCCCTCCAGTGGCGACTCGACCTGGGCGAGCCAGCCGACAGCGCCAAAGAAACGGGTTGAGGCGATTCCCCGAGCACGGGGAATCACTGCCTCTTGTGGCTCTTGAAAAAATCGCAAGCCCTCGGGCGGGGTTTACCCAGCCCTCTTCTGTAGGTTTCCACAGATCCCTCCGCTCGGGCCCGCTGGGCCCTCGGTCGGGATGACAGCGAGAAGCAGGAGGTTCAAATCAATAGGTCCAACCAAGGGTGACGCTGACATTCCTCCCCGGTTCGTTGATGACGTATCCGGAGCGATACGGGTTGCGCAGGTAGGAGAAGTGCTCGTGGTAGTTCCGGTTGAAGATGTTCGCCAGAATCGCTTGCACCCGCCATCGACCCCATGAGTATCCGGCCTTGAGATTCATGATGGCCCACCCCGGAGTGGGTGACTCGTTCAAATCCTCGTCCACCTTGTTCTGACGTCCGGCGCCGATGCCCTCGGCCTCGGCGAAGAACTTGGTGTTCCGCCACCGGAGCGCGAGCCGGCCGGAGATCGGCGGCATTTCCGGTATGTCGGTGG
>Ga0209013_10006262_pt1 | contig 10122 bp, 10 predicted proteins | sample Cruoilmetagenom2_FD_187291 | JGI IMG/M metagenome (GOLD analysis project Ga0209013, IMG submission 187291) | Oil polluted marine microbial communities from Coal Oil Point, Santa Barbara, California, USA - Sample 2 (SPAdes) (version 2) | ecosystem: Environmental > Aquatic > Marine > Oil seeps ...
AGTATAACAAGAGGTGTATCCCCATAAAGTATCTCGCCATCTCCGTAATCTAACTGGTCAAGCAAATCTTTTGAATAACCCATGAATTCTCCCTTTTGGACACCAATACGTATTAAAACTTGATTAGTAATTTACCAGATAAGAGGTCTATATACCAGAAGAATTCTACGTTACACAATTTAGAGACTAGTTACTTAGAAAGCTCGGGAGCAAGAAGATTATCTCTAATGACATAATAGTATTCTCTTAAAGACTCTTCCTGCCTATAAGTCACAAGGTGCACAGATCTTTTTAGTCTAACTTCCTCTAAAGCCTGATCGGGATCTATTCCCAGATGATGTATCAAGTAAGTCGCTAACATTAGATTAGTCCTTCCCATCCCGGCATAGCAGTGAACAACGACCCGTCTCTTTTGAGCAATTTGTGGAGTAACGAAGTCCATAAATTCTTCAAAATCCTCTAGATTAGGGGGGCCAAAATCCTTTATAGGGATATTTTTAACTATAAATCCTTTATGATCTACAAAGTACTCTTTTTCCTGCAAATTCACAATAACTTCAACACCTTTTGCCATTAAAAAGCCTAAATCATCTTCAAGTGGAAAAAAGAGACCCGGCCTTTCCATGCCGGCAATACTTTCATCTATAATCCAGGAAAATCTCTCAGGCATTATTAGCCATCCCCCTTTTAAGCTCAGCGACATATTTATCAGCAAGTCTAGTGGGTTCAGGCACTCTGTAACCCCTGACGCAGGTCAAAGCTATTTTCTTGGAAGTGGATATATCTATCTTATGTCCAATGGAGACAAAGACAGGTTTAGTTTTCTCTTTGGTTTTTAATACCACTCCAATTTGCTCACCATTTTTTGAAAAGAGCGGCTCATATGAACCCGGAACATCCGGGGGTTCCTGATGAGTGCCGTAAAGTCTTTTTTTTGCAATCCCCATTGTCGGAATGTTCAGTAAGACCCCGACATGGCAGGCAATTCCAAATCCTCTGGGGTGGGCTATCCCCTGCCCATCCAGAATAAGCACGTCAGGCTTTTGTCTAAGCTTATTGTAAGTCTTAATTACCGCCGGCCCCTCTCTAAAGGCCAATAGTCCCGGAATATAAGGAAATTCTTCATCTACTACTTCCCAGGCTCGTTCAATTTCGACTAGTTCAGGATAGCTAAAAACAATAATTCCGCAGACGAGCTTCTTTTCATCCTTAAGAATAGCTAAATCAGACCCCGCAATTGTTTTTATTTGATTAAACACGTTTTTAGAAACGACTTTATCCTTAAGCTCCTTCTGAATAGCAACGGCTTCACTGTATAAAGGAGGATCCGACTCGTATAATTTGTTTAATCTGTCTTTATCAATGAGAGACATATATTTCTCTTGTAGCGCGTTTAAACTTGGGGACGTAAAGGAATTAGAATGCTTGCTTGTTTTCTGAAAACAGTCTCATTGCAAAATCCCTTATTTTCTCAAAACGACTGAATTATTCGCTGCTATTAATATTTAAGATAAAGTATACACTAAGTTTTTTTACCTGAACTTATATGGAGATATTTGTCCCGGCCCATAAAATTCGGTAGAATCAAACGGCAATAAAAAACATTCTAAAAGTGGAAACTATGAAATTGAAAATGGCATTTGTAATGGACCCGGTTGGGACAATTAATATAGAGAAAGACACTACTTTTGTGCTCATGCTTGAAGCTCAGGCACGGGGACACGAAGTTTGGTACCTGGAGCTAAAAGACTTATTTGTAAAAGAAACTAAAGCTTTTGGAAACGTAAGTGAACTCAGGTTGAAAAGAGCGCGGGACTTCTACAGTTTGGACAAGACTGAAACCCTGCCTCTTGAGAGCTTTGATGTAGTTTGGATGAGGAAGGACCCCCCATTTAACCAGGACTATGTCTACTCGACTTACATACTTAGCCTTATCGACGAAAATAAAACCAAAGTTATAAATAAACCCTCGGGAATAAGGGAGTCAAACGAAAAGCTCTACTCTCTTTACTTTCCGGAATTCATACCAGAGAGTACGGTAACTAAAGATATTGCGCAGCTTGAAAAGTTTCTTGGTGAGGCCGGCGGACAAATCGTAGTAAAGCCGCTTGACGGTCACGGCGGGGAGGGAGTGTTTTATGTTCGCGAGGGAGACAGAAACGCAAATGTTATACTGGAAACCATAACTAATTTCGGGACGGAATACGTAATAGCCCAAGAGTTTATAGAAAAAGTTTTTGAAGGCGATAAGAGAATAATACTTTTAAACGGGGAGCCCCTCGGTGCAGTGCTCAGAGTACCCAAACCCGGAGGGGAATTCAGAGCCAATTTCCATTCAGGCGGAAGCCCGGAAAAATCGGATCTCACCGAAAGAGATATGGAAATATGTGAAGCTATTGGTCCCAGATTGAGAAAAGACGGGCTTTATTTTGTAGGTATCGATGTTATAGGAGGCTACGTTACTGAAATTAATACAACAAGCCCCACAGGGATACAGGAAATAAATATCTTAAACGGGGTCAAACTAGAGACTCAGGTCATCGAATTTGCCGAGGAGCTATGCCTCAGTTAATAAGAAGGAGCAAAGATGAAAATATCTAAAGACGATGTAATTAATGTTGCCGAGCTTGCAAGGCTAGAATTCAAGGAAGAAGAGCTTGAAAAATTTACTGAACAGTTAGGCAATATCCTGGAATATATTGAACAACTGAGTGAACTTAACACAGATAATGTAGAACCAACCTCACATGTGCTGGATATCTCTACTCCTCTTAGAGAAGATAAGGTCGTAGAATGGCTAAACACTGAAGAAGTTCTTAAAAATGCGCCGGAAAGTGAGGATAATTTCTTCGTTGTACCACAAGTGATCGAAGACTAAGGAGACACGCCCATATGGAGTTGCCATTTCTCACTATTAAAGAAGCATCGGAATTAATTAAAGGAAAAGAGATTTCACCCGTAGAGCTAACTCAGTCGGTATTGGACAGAATCCAGGATAAAGACGAGAAGCTTAATACATATATTACGGTGCTTTCAGAAAAAGCACTTCAGTCTGCCAAGAAAGCTGAGGAGGAAATCTCTTCAGGAAACTATTTAGGGCCGCTCCACGGTATTCCTCTTGGGCTAAAGGACATATTCATTACTAAAGACATAACTACCACATGCGGCTCAAAGATGCTTGAGAATTTTATCCCCCCCTACGATGCCACGGTGACTCAAAAACTTTTGGATTCCGGCGCCGTTATTCTCGGAAAAAACAATATGGATGAATTTGCAATGGGCTCTTCTACTGAAACTTCTTACTTTGGCCCCACAGCTAATCCCTGGGATTTAGAAAGGGTACCGGGAGGGTCAAGCGGGGGCTCAGCATCCGCAACGGCAGCATCTCTTTGCCTTGGATCGGTAGGCACGGACACTGGTGGCTCCATTAGACAACCTGCCGCTCTTTGCGGAGTGGTGGGAATGAAGCCGACATACGGGCGAGTCAGCAGATTCGGAATGATAGCATTTGCTTCATCCCTTGATCAGGCAGGCCCAATAACAAAGACGGTTGAAGATACAGCGCTAATTTTAAATGCGATCTCAGGCCCCGATCCAAGAGATTCAACATGTGTGAATATTCCTGTACCCAATTACACTCTCAGCCTTAAGGATGACATTAAAGGATTAAAAATCGGTATACCCAAGGAATACTTTGTAGACGGCATGGACAAAGAAGTAGAAGAAGCGGCTAAGAATGCTATTCGCATGGTCGAAGAATTGGGTGCGGAAGTTATCGAAATATCTCTACCCCATACAGAGTATGCGGTGCTGACTTACTACATAATTGCCCCTTCTGAGGCCAGCTCAAATCTTGCGAGATACGACGGAGTAAAATATGGATACCGTGCAGAAGGCGCGGAATCTTTAAGAGACATGTATTTTAAAACAAGGGCTGAGGGATTTGGAGATGAAGTAAAAAGAAGGATCATGTTAGGCACTTACGCCCTATCTTCGGGATATTACGACGCTTATTACCTAAAGGCTCAACGCGTAAGAACTCTCATTAAAAATGACTTTGAAGAGGCTTTTAAGAAAGTAGATGTGATTATGGCACCTACCACTCCTGAGGTTGCGTTTAAAATCGGGGAAAAAATACAAGACCCACTAAAAATGTATCTATCCGATGTACTCACAATACCCTGCAACATTGCGGGGCTCCCTGGGATTTCAGTTCCGTGCGGATTTTCCTCAAACGGACTGCCTATTGGCATACAGGTGCTCGGAAAACCATTTGATGAGGAGACCGTTATTAATGCTGCGCACGCCTACGAGCAACATACGAATTGGAGAGAAAAGAGGCCCACTGTTTAATTTGAGAGATTGGTATATAAACTTTCCAGAAACGAGGTTCATCAGTAAACTTTAAAGTGGAGGCAGAAACCATGACCGAAAAGAAAAAAGTATGTATGCTCTGCGGAAAACCTTCTCAAGAGTCCATTTGCGAATCCTGCAAGGCTAACGTGCAGGGTGAAGCTGCTCACAAAAAACAAAAGATGGAAAAGCAGGTCCAGGTAGGCTCAGAGGTAGAAAAAGACAAAATTGTAAAAAAGCACTTGGACAAATAGGAAATTTATTCTCAACGAGAATTTCCTACCCCCAAATCTGAAGAGCCTTCTTATAAATCTTGCTTTTAGAAACACCGGCATCCGATGTAACCTGCTTTACTGCATCTTTTAAGCTTAATCCCTCTTTCTTCAAATATAACAACAAATTATCTATAGTCTCAGAATCAAACTCCTTTTTTTTCTGAGAAGCTCCCTCTACTACCAATGTAAACTCGCCTTTTAAGCTTTCTCTACTCTGAAGAAGGTCTTTAATCTCAGAAATCTTCCCTCTCAAGGTCTCTTCATACAACTTTGTTATCTCACGGCTTAAAGAAGCATCTCGTTCTCCAAGTACCTCGGCTGCGGTTTCTAAGGTTTTAATAATTCTCCTAGGAGATTCATAAAAAATAAGCGTCTCGGGATAATCCTTTATTCTCTCCAGATATTCAATCAATCGCTTTTTCTGTCTTGGAGGAAATCCAAGAAAAGTAAAACCGGATGTAGGAAGCCCTGAAATACTAAGCGCCGCTACAGCAGCAGAGGGACCAGGGACCGACAAAACCTGGACCCCGTTCTCAGAAGCAAGCTTTACAATCCTAAATCCGGGGTCTGAGACTCCGGGTGTACCCGCGTCAGTAACCAGAGCAATGCTCTTCCCCTCCTGCAGTATAGAGAGCAGCTCTTTAGCTTTTTCTATCTCGTTGTGCTCGTGATAGCTTGTCAGCAGTTTCTGGATATTATAGCGGGAGAGTAATTTCTTCGTAGTCCTCGTGTCCTCACATGCTATGAGGTCAACTTCTCCTAAAACATTGAGCGCCCTAAGTGTTATATCCTCAAGGTTACCAATAGGAGTTGAAACAATATAGAGTTTAGAACTCATTTACTAAAATGTATAATCAATTTTGTTTAGTTTGTATTACATTTTTGCTTCTGCTCATAGTTTAAGCATTTATCCTTGTCTTCTCCGCCGTTAATGCTATCGGTTCCGGGACCTCCATCTAGGAAATCTTCTCCTTTATTGCCTTCTATATAATCGTTGCCATCGCCGCCATATACAATATCATCTCCGCGGTTTCCCGTAATGCGGTCATCTCCTGTCTCTCCGTAAATAATATCTGGTCCCCGGTTGCCTTCAATAACATCATTACCGTCACCGCCGCAGATAATGTCTTTCCCTTCTTTTCCGCTTATCTGGTCGTTACCTCCCAGGCCTACAATCACGTCATCGCCCATGGTTCCGGTCAGAATATCGTCCCCATCCGTGCCTATAACATTAGCAACTTTACCATCACAAGTTGGGGGAGCTTTCTTATCCCCACTTTGCGCTAAAACGATATTGGCACCTACAACACTAAAAGTTAAAATCGCCATATATGTAAAGATTTTGCCGAACATATTTATTCTCCTTTATAACCAAAGATCTTGTTTCAATTAAACTACTTTAAGGGAAAAAAGTCAAGCAAAAGCCCTATGATATGAGGTTTGTCGTTAGATTTGAATATTTTTACCTATACCTGCATCTAATTTATATCAAGACTCAGAAATCGGAGGATATTCGTATGATAAAGTATGTAATAGTTTTATCACTATTGGCTATAACCCCTCATTTGGCTCTCGCCGACTCACCCTTCCCGGTTTGCAAAGACAGCTCCAACGGGATAGTGAAGGATTATTACGAAAGTGGGAAGCTTAAAACAGAGTGGATGTGTAAAGATGGACACCTAAACGGCATAACCAATTTATACTATGAAAACGGCCAGCTTCACAAAGAATCAAACTATTCAAACGATGAAAGACAAGATAATACAACCAGCTGGTATGAGGGAGGAGAATTGAAAAGTGTATGCAATTTCAATGAGGGCAAGCTAAACGGGGAACATAAAATATTAAATAAAGATGGCTCAATACAAGAGCTTACTTATTATAAGGATGGCGTAGAATTAGATCAAAATTAGATCTCGATACATATGTATTTTTTAGCACACCTAAATCTTATCACTTATGCTTGAATAGTAAGTTTAATTATTAATCAGGTGAAACTCCTTGATCGGTCATTGACCCGGCGTTTAATCGTCTACTGTATTCTCCTGCAGTTATTCTTGAACTCGTCGCTTCGCATATTCGTTCCCGCGTCGGCTTACTCGCGCTGGGACTTGCCGTCATAGTGCTTGTCTCGGGCGGGGGGGAGTGGTCTATCGACGGAGTGATTGCGCAGAAGTAGGGGCGGTTATTTTCGGAGGAGTTGTAGAGAAATCACCCTTTGACCAAGCCCAGGAAGAGCGGCACAGATTCAGTGCCTTCACTTCTATTTACCCGTGAAAGACGACCCTGTCCCACCTTGTTTCGGATCGGCTCACAGTCACAAGCTCCATTATTTTCAATAGCATACAGCATGCTCACTCTTCAGATTTTGCAGTCTATTTCCCGAAAGGTTTATAGTTCTTTGGGTAATCGTATTTGCTCTGATTATTGCTGGTGTCGAAGTCCACTAGCTGCGTCGGCATATTGCCAAAGTTAAAGACATCCATAGGCCACTCCAAGGTTACCAAAGCATATGAGAACTTCTTTCCGGATGAGTACGTGCCGTGGGGGCAACCGAATCTTGTATTAAGGGAGGGTGCGAGTGATATGCTGTACACCGTACCCTTGCCTTTGCCAAGAGGCATAGTGCCACTAGAGGCAAAGTCTTCCATGTAAATTGTGCATTTATGATTTTTAGAGGGATCGCTGAATATAAATAGAGTATGCACCTTCATCATTCGTACTATTTCCGGATCGACGGGGTCCGGACCTTTATTCTCCAGGCTGAAGCTGAAGAAATTCCCGAAAAACCCGGCACCTTCGATTGCGAGATCGGCGTTTATCTGTTTTTTGGCGAGGGGCGCTGTTTGGGGTTCCGTAGGCTGAACCTTTAAACCCGACATATCCATTAGCTGGAACGGCTCCGAGACGTTGTCCTTTTCCCCTGTGTCCCCTTCATAGACCTTGTTCTCTATATCCACTTCCGCGACGAACGCATGGACATCCTGGAGTTTGACTGTCCCCGGGGACCACGGCACGTCAACAATAACTTCCTGGCCCGGAACCATTTTCTTCCCAACCGCGGTACCCATCCATTGCTGTCCGCTCGCCCCGGCGGGTCTGATTCCCACCTTGTATTCATCCCCCCACACATAGCCTGTGCCTTTATTCCGAAGCTTGACCTGGATTGTTTTTCCATCAAAAGTGTGGAGGCCGTTCTGGGTCTCTACTTTGGGGACGAGGTTCGGGAGAGCCGTCGGCGACAATAGATTCGGAGGCTCGGATTTCTTGAGTGGGGGATTCTCCATCGGCTGCGGGTTACGGCTGCTGCTTGCACAATTAATATTGAGCGCGTCCACCCGTTGCTTGGTCCCTGAGTCGGCCTGGTTGCTCGGCACCCTCATGCACCACTCAAAGTGATGGCTGTAGTCCGAATTCCATGCGGGTCCGGTAAACCCACAGGCCTTCTCCATGTTCTGCCGATTCTGTGATATGGCGGTCTTTGCGTATTGGGCGCACTGTATCTCATCTCCTCCCAGTGCAGATTGGCTTCCCCAAACTCCCGATAAAAATAGAACCAAAATCAAAAGAACCGTATTTCTGATATGTGAAGATTCCATTTTCCCTCTCCTAGTGAACACCTGAGATATGCGGCTTATTTAACTGATATTACTGTTATCTCCCCGTCTATTGTATTCTCCTGCATTTATTCTGGAGATCGTCGCTTCGCATTTTCGTCCCAGCGTCGGCCTGTTCTTTTTCCACCCTCACGCACCAGTCGTAATGGTGGTTGTATTCTGATACCCATGCTGGGCCCGTAAAGCCACAGGCCCTCTCCATGTTCTGCCGGTTCTGTGATATGGCGGTCTTTGCGTATTGATCGCACCTTACTTCCGATCCCGACATGGTGCCTCCGCCTTCGGGCTGTGACGGCTGCACTGCACCGCACCTGTTCGCGAGGTCGTCCGTCCTCTGGCTTGTTCCCGCTTCTGACTGCGTGCGCGGCACCCTCATACACCAGTCGTAATGATGGTTGTAGTCGGGGCTCCACGCTGGGCCCGTAAACCCGCAGGCACTCTCCATGTTCTTCATGTACTGGGACACTGCAGTCTTCGCGTATTGATCGCACCTTAATGCAGGGGAAGGCTCAAACCCCGGTCCCTCGGGCATTTTATCCCCTGAGCTAAACACGCTTACCCTCTGAACCCCCTTGGCAACGTTTCCCCGGCCGTCGTCCGCCTTCCACGTAACCTGTGTAACACCCGGAGGGAAGAGAAGGCCTTCCGGGGCGTCGTTTGTAATCATCACATCGCTTGAGCAGGTGTCACTGTAGCCTGCCTGTCCGATGTTGACCTTCACAGGTCCCGGCCGCTCGGGCAGTATCGAGACGTCCTCAGGTACTATCAGTTCAGGAGGAATCTTGTCTCTGACCTCGATCTCGAACGTGTCCGTATCCGTTACCCCGTGGCTGTCTCGGATGGCAAGCGTTATGTCGTGTACACCGTAGCTTAGCCCGTAAGGCGCTATGCTTACCCTCTTCCCTTGTCCCAGGAACTTCTCCGTAACCAGCCCGTAATCCTCGTACCACTTGTATGCGCTGTTGGGTATGGGGTCGTTGTATATCTCAAATGATGCCCCCGCGTCAAGGAGTATGGCATCCCGGTTCTTGTCCTCCGCGCACTCCGCAACCCTCATAGATTCCCCTCCCAGAGCCTGTGGGGCGAAGTTCAGGAAGTGGCCCGTAAGGTCTATATCTATATCCAGAGGCTTGTCTTCACCGTTCACCTTTACGAATGTGGCCAACGGGCCTCCGGCTATGCGGAATATCCTCTTCTTATGGTCTGTGATGTGAATCTCTACCAGCTTGATATTTTTCGTAGCGTAGATGAGCGTCTGGCTCCCTCTTTTGGCGCTTACGCCCGCGAAGAACGTATCGGGGGAGATCGTGTACACGTCGCACGGGGTGGCCCAGGGGGCGCTCTGCTTGTTCTTGCAGGTTGCGGTAACGGGGTTCAGGAGGTCTATGACTATATCGGTGAAGTTGCCCACACCCGTCTTCAGGGGATCGAGCTTGAGCAGCATGTTGTTTACCTTCATCTCCCACATCCTGCCCGCGCCGTCAAGCACGTACTCGAAGTGGAGCGTGCCGGTCACGTTTCTGGTGTATGTCTTCCCCATGATATTTACGTTCGCTACGGACTTGAACGATGCCGGGTTGAACTCGATCTCGGAGCTGCGCGTGAAGGAGAGAGTTGACTGCTTTGTCCCGATACTTTTTTCTACCTCTTCTTCATCGCCGCAAGGTTTCTCGGTCGTACAGGACGGCGTGCCGCAGGTATGCTTGTACGGGTAGTTCTGAATTGCCTCCTCGCATAGTCTCTTGGCTTCTTTCACCGCTTCTTCCGTTGTGTTGTGGCAGTACGCATAACCCTTCGTTTTCTCCGGTTTGTTGGGGTTTACGTTGCTGCAGTCTTCCGTCTGTTTAGGTTTTACTATGACCATATACATAGCCGCA
>Ga0209013_10006263_pt1 | contig 10121 bp, 11 predicted proteins | sample Cruoilmetagenom2_FD_187291 | JGI IMG/M metagenome (GOLD analysis project Ga0209013, IMG submission 187291) | Oil polluted marine microbial communities from Coal Oil Point, Santa Barbara, California, USA - Sample 2 (SPAdes) (version 2) | ecosystem: Environmental > Aquatic > Marine > Oil seeps ...
TCAGAAGAGCGATCTATGTTGCAAGAGAAGTTGGACCAACATTTATTCATGCATATACTTCATGTAACATTGAATATTCAATTCCTACTGAAGATGTATTCCAAGATGCTAAAGATAAAGAGAAAACTAGATTTACATTTGAAGAATACATGACTGATGAAGCTAAAGAAGTTATCGAGCGTGTTGAAGCTGAAGAAAAAGCAGCTAAACAAGCTAGAAAAGCTGCAAAAGTAGAGGCGGTATAATATGGCTGAGAAAAAAAGATATAACATAAGAATCTCTGGACTAGGTGGACAAGGTGTTGTTACAACTGCCCACATTCTTGGTGCAGCGATGGATAATGCAGGTAAATTTGCATCATTGGTACCATTCTTTGGTTCTGAAAAAAGAATGGCACCTGTTGAAGCGTACGTAAGAGCTTCAACACAACCAATCTATGAAGTAGGGGAAGTTATTTACCCTGATATTATTATGATCTACCATGCACAAGTTGTTACACATGGTAAATCGTACACTATGCCTTTTTATACAGGTCTAAAGCCTAATTCATTGATCATCATTAACACGGACAGACCTGTTCTTGCTCCTGAAGATATTCAAGTACTTAAAGACTTAAATGCAACAGTTGTACAATTTGATGCAACTGCATTGGCTATGAAAATTGCTGGTACTGAACTTGCAACAAACATGGCAATGATGGGTATGGTTCTTGGTCTTACTAAACTTGTAAATACAGATAATATTGAAGCAGCCGTTAAAGAAAGATTCTTAGGAAACTCTTTTGTTGCTTCTGGTGGTACAGCCGCTCTTGACTCTGCTATTGAGAAAAAGTTTAAGAAAAAAGAAGAATTACTTGCTAAGAACATGGAAGTTATCAATGCAACTTTCGAAATGGCTGATCAAGTAGATATGTCAACTGACGAAACAATTATTCAGTTTGACGTTTAAGAGAAAGGAATAGAATGTATTATGTAGCAAAAGTAGACGCAGATAAATGTGCTGAGTATAAATGTACTACCTGTACTTTGTACTGTCCAGAGGCCAATACACTAATGTTTGACAAAGTCAACAACACTTCTTGGGTTGATGGCGATAGATGTAAAGGTTGTGCAATTTGTGTATACGTATGTAGCGACATGCTTAACCGTGATTGTATCACTATGGAAATGAACGTAGGAGATTAATTCTACTGTTCAAAACATGAGTCACCCTCCTGGGTGACTTTCTCAGATAATATCTTCTATTATCATATATAATCAAAAAATTTGACATAATGTAAAATATAGGCGCCTAAATTTTAGCCTTTATTATTATCTAGATGATCATCGATCAATCTTCTCTTCAAACTTCAACGCATACTGTGATGCAATTACATACGTTTTTTTAACAGTGAAACCTTTGTTAAGCATTTCATCTATTAAATATTATAGCGTTGAATATCTCTTCATTTACCTTTCTTGATAACTTAATTTTAATGACATCATGGAGAAGATCTAGTGTTTTTTTACAGCTATTTTTAGATAAACTGTTTTATCAATCTAAATAGCGTATTTTACTTGGGTTTTCAGGTGTCCGTTTTTTCATTAGGTCGAAAAGAGGTAAAGGATAAAATATGATGAGACGATTAAGTTTAGTTTTCCTACTATTATTTTCATTGACACATAATGCTCACGCTGATTTTTTCGAGGATATCGGTGAAGGATTTGAGACTTTTATTGAGGATGTTGGTGAGGCGATTTCTGGGGAGGAGCTTTATAGCTTAACTATTAAAACAACTCCAGGTGCTACTGTGAAAATCATGAATATAAGTCCCAAATATCACAAGGGTATAAAATTAGCTCCTGGGAGCTATAATATTCTGGTAGAAAAAAAAGGCTATGTGAGCACCCAAAAATGGATCAAGATCACTGACTCTGACTTGTCAAGATACGTAAGACTCACTAAAGCAGTAATATCCACTGATAACAATACCTCCTCTCCTGTCGAAAATAACAAGCTCAAGAAGAATACATCTTTCGCAAAAGTGGGACTAGACGGCATCCCAGAGCTTGAAGGTGGTTATCTTCAGGTTGATGATGCTAATTATGTTGAGATGATTGCCAAGAGAATCTATAAAACAAAGATTATCAGAGGTACTATCAGTCATAGGCTTTTGGGTCGATTGCCAGATTATCATTATGTTACAAACAAAAATGGAATGGTACTTTCACCTCTTGGACATTTCAAAGGAATCACCATAAAGGGACATGATAAGTATAAGAATTTTTCCCTGCATCTTCTCAAAAACAAGTATATTTCAAAAAAAGTTGGACTCTTCGAGAATAATGGATCAGCTAAGAAAGGAAGTACAATATATGTTCCTGGAAAAAAGATTGCTATTTCAAAAAAGTCTCTGGGGTCAGATACTTATTTCTTTACACCTAAGTCACAGCTAAATGTAGGGGTTTATGTTGCATGGACAGAAGGATTATTTTGGCTGTTTGAAGTAGCGGAAGGGTCAAGTATTGTAAAGGGAGTGGACAACAAGATATATTTAACTAAAGAAAATGACCAGAAGGATATGTCTAAGTTCAATTCCGCACCCACTGAATTGGACAAGAATGGACTTCCAGATTTCGATGGAGGATATATTAAGACAAGTACATCCACATTTATAGAGATGGAATCTAAGCAAATATATAAGACTAAAATTGTGAACGATGTTATCAGTAAAGCAAGGATAAAAAGGATGCCTTACTCTTACTATGTGTCAAACAAGAATGGGGCTGCTATATCATCTTTAGATCAATTTAATGGTATTGCGATAAAGGGACCTTATAACTTCGAGAGTCTGTCCCTGCATAAGCTTGTAAAAAAAGATATAACTAATAAAACTGAGCTTATTGAAAATAAGGGGCCCGCAAAGAAGGGAAACACGATTTATGTAATAGGTGATAGTTTTATGTTGAGGAAAAAGTCGCTTGATCGTGACGTCTACTATTTTACTCCACGTGAAAAATTATCTTCCGGTGCATATATTGCTAGAATAGGCAGTACCTTTTGGATATTTCAACTGAACTGAGTATCTGAGTTTTCAGGTACCCATTTTTTCATTAAGTCTAAGATTCAATATTTACCATCGTTTATTTCCTAACATTAACTTACCAGAAGTCATTTTAAGGTAATTTTAAATCAAGTTAATTTTAGACAATAATGCTAAAATTACGCAATTGAAACCAAAAGGATTGTAGTGAATATTACAGTAGAAAAAATAGACGATATAAACTTTATTATGAGTGGTACTGTTGAAAACAGTGCGATTGAAGAAAAGGTCGCGTACCTTAAAAAACAAGCTGTTGAAGAGCCAAAAAATGATGAATCATCAGAGGAAAATATTGAACAAAATGCTGCCAGTCAAGTTTTTAAAGATTTTATTGATGCTGGTATTAAAGAAGGTAACTTAAATGTTGAAGATATTTTAGGACAACCTGCACTTAAAAAGTATGAACAGCAAGATGATTGTATTTATTTTGAAGTAGAAATGGCTGTGAGTCCTGAAATCAATGTAGACATTGACTATAAAGACATTGCACCTACTTATGTTGAACCTACAGCAAGTAGCGAATCTGTAGATGCTAAACTTTTAGAATTTGCTCAAAAACAAGCACCATTTACAAAAATTGAGACAGCAAAACCTATCGAGAATGGTGATGTAGCTGTTATAGATTTTACAGGTTTTATAGATGACAAACCTTTTGAAGGTGGTAGTGCTGAGAAGTTTAACATTAAAGTAGGGTCTAACCAGTTTATCCCTGGCTTTGAAGATCAACTTGTCGGAATGGAATATGGGGAACAAAAAGATATTATTGTTAACTTTCCAAAAGATTACTCATCAGAAGATCTTGCGGGTAAAGAAGCTAAGTTTGTTGTAAAACTTCATGAGATCCAAGAACAAAAAGCAGATACTATTGATGATGCTTTTGCAAGAAAAATACTTCAAAAAGAAGATGCTACACTTGAGACACTAAAAAAACAATTTAAAGAACAGGTAACAGCTGAAGAAATCTCACAAATTTATATGAGTGAACTAAAGCCCAAAATTGTAAAAGCTTTACTTGATAGATATGACTTTACGCTACCAAACAACGTAGTAGAACTAGAGATAGATGCAAAGGTACGTGAAAAGACAAGAAGTTTTAGTGAAGAAGAGCATAAAGCTTATATGGAAGACAAAGGTAAGTTTCAAGAGCTTAGAGAATCAGTACGTGTTGAGGCAAGAGATAGCATAAAGAAGTCTCTTATCGTTGAAGCGCTTGCTAAAAAAGAGGGTATCGATGTTCATGAACAAGAAGTGATTGCTGCATTGGGTTATCAAGCAACTATGACTGGTCAAGATCCACAAGCCTTAGTTAAATACTACCAGGATAATAACTTAATGATATCCGCTAAAATGGGACTTACCGAAGATAAACTTTTTGGGCATATCCTTGGGTTTCATAAGGCATAGATAAGCCTTATCCTGTATCATTGAGTTGATACATATCGTTATTTAGTGGTATAGTTTAGCTATACTCATACTATTAATACTAGGAGATACAATGCCTTATGATACAGTAGATAGAGGTAAGATAGAAGAGATGGTACATGAGTTTTATACCATCATTCTTAAAGATGATCTTGTAGGACCTGTTTTCATTAAAGCTTTAGGTAATGATCTTAATAATGGTAAATGGTATGAGCATTTACAAACTCTTTATAACTTTTGGATATTGATGATGACTGGTAAAATTGGTTATGGTGGTCATCCTTATCCTCCACATGCATTTTTAGGACCTCTTACTCCTGAAATGTTTGAACGGTGGTTAGAAATTTTCGATGAAGTTGTACATCGCTATTTTGTCCCTGAAATTGCTGATAAGTTTTATAAAAAAGCTGAAGTATTGGCAGAACAGTTCATGGATAATCTTGGATTAAATGATGAAGACGATGATGAGTAAATTTATCTCTTGATATTTATCAAGACTGCTATAGTAGTGTTAAGCTATACTTCTCATCATTACACAAGGAAATATTATGCTTCACGATACAGTAGACAGAGCTAATGTTGAAAGAATGGTACGGTCGTTTTACGCGATGATCGTTCAAGATGATATCGTAGGTCCATTTTTTACCAGAGCTTTAGGTTCTGATCTGAAAAATGACAAATGGTATGAGCACTATAGAACTTTAGATAATTTCTGGCTTATGCTTATGAACGGTGAGCCTGGTTATTTTGGTGATCCTTTTGGACCTCATGCATTTCTAGGGGATCTTTCCCCTGAAACATTTGAGCGTTGGTTACAACGTTTTGATGAACATATACGTTCACTATATGTTCCCGAAATAGCGGATAAATTTTATAAAAAAGCTGAAATATTAGCAAATCAATTTCAGGAAAGACTTGCTATTACTGGTGAGGAAGACGAAGAGATTTAGAAAAAATTTCTATTTTGTCCTAGCCTGTATCACAGGGTTTTTCATAACAGCTGCCCGTACATCTTCATTTTCATCTATCATTAAACTATCCAATGTCTCAGCAGGTGTACTTGGGTTTACTGCAACAGAGGCTCGAATATTTTCACTTTCATGTTTACCAAACTCATTTAAAAGCTCTACAGGTGTTTTAGGGTTTCCTGCAATCCAATATGCAAGATCACTGTCTTCATTTAATTCAACTAATGTCTCTGTAGGTGTCTTTACATGTTCAGCAACAAATTGTTTTACTAGAGGAATCTCACTTTTACTCAACATCATCAATGTTTCTACTGATGTATTTATATGTGCAGCTACACGTACGAGAACAAATGGATTTTCATTTGTACTTAATTCGGCTAAGATCTCAGCCGATGTGTTTGCATCTTCTAATAGTTCGAATGCTTCTGTAGTTGTCATAGTTATACCCTTTGTATTTTTAATCTAAATTATGCTAATTACGCGAATTGTAGCTTTAATATCTTAAATTAAGTGAATATACAATATGATGGCGCACAAAATTCCTAAAGGAAGAACTAAATGATTACAAGTACTACTATGCGTTTTAATGTTACACCATCACAAAAAGCAACGATAGAATCAAGGATGTTAGAAAATGGATTTGATGAACTCTCTGCATATTTAAAAGTGATAGCACTAAAAACTCATACATTTAGTTTTACTTCTGCAGGTGCATCTACCCAAGAAGCATCAGAAGAACTCGAATTTAAAGTGACAGAGTCACAAAAAACAAAAATAGAAGATAAGATGAAAGAGTGTGGCTGTGAAAATCTCACAAGTTATCTACAATATGTCGCATTGCATGCTGTGGTTAGTGCCATAGTTGAAGTACGTTCCAGTGGAGACTTTGATGATATGCTAAAGCGAATAGCCGCAGCAAAACGTAAGTAGTTTTTTTAGTTTTTTCTTGTTAGATTTGATGTTTTATAATTAAGATATAAAAGCTACAATGAATCATTGATATAGATTAAAACCAATAAGAGAATAATATGACAGAAACAGAAGCCTTAGTTAAAAAACAAGTTGAAAAATACGAAAACAAATATGAAGATGAACTCGAGACTGCAGAAGAAAGTGCAGCCGAGACTGAAGCTCAAAAAAATATAGCCTTTGTAAATACATTAAAAGAAGAGCTCTCCAAAGAGTTGTTTGGACAAGATGAAGCTATCAATACTGTTACAAACAGTATGAAAAACGATATCGTAGAAAATAAAAAGGCACCTAAGTTAACCTACCTTTTTTTAGGGTCTCCTGCAACTGGTAAGACCTACCTTTCTGAGCTTATGAGTGAACATATCCCCAAGTATAAGATCATGACATTTGATATGACACAGTACCATCAGCAAAATGGTGGGGAACTCTATGGGTATCCTGCTGGCTGGAAAGGGTATGGTGTTGGTCAGTTAACTGGATTTGTGCATAGAAACCCTAAGGCTATCATCGTGCTTGATGGTTTTGAAAAATGTGATACGAACATTCAAAGTAACCTTCTTTCCATCTTCCAAGGTGGTACAATGCGTGATGGATGTGGTTGGGATAAGATCACGGATGATGCATGTAGTGAAGATCCTGATATCATCTACAGTGATGAAAATGCGAATTATATGGTAGACTTTACAGAAACTATATTTATTATTACGACGAGTTTAGGTAAAGAACTTTACCTTGACAGCAGATTTAAAGAGCTTGTAAAAGAAGACAATATCCAAGCTGAGTCGATGATCTTGGAAGCGATTAGACGAGAGAAAAAAAGAGACAGTAGAAGTGGTGGTTTACAACAAGCTATTCTTCCAGAATTGGTTTCCAGATTTTCACAGGCAAACATCGTTTTATTTAACAAGCTTAACTATGGAGCTTTTGAAAACATCACAAAGAAAACATTTTTAAAGTATAAAGATGGTTTTAAAGAACGATATGAGATAGAGTTTGAACAATCAAGTAACTTTACAAACTTTTTGAAAATTCAGATACTTAATTTTGCACCGGAACTTGATGCAAGACGTATTAAAGACAAGGTAAGTACAACTTTCTTTAATCGTATCACTAAACACATGATGGATGCAGGGAAATCGACTAAAAAGTTTAGCAAGATAAAAGTGGCTCTCTCTAAAGACTGTGTAACGTACTTGAATGATATGGTGAACCCTCTTATAGAAGATAAGGTACTGGTCAAAGAACTTTTTAGAAAAAATGTCACTTTAGATATCAAAGATAAATTTACAGATAAAAATGGTGTGATAACCTACAAAGTAAATAGCATTAAATTTAAACAGGTCACAAGAATCAAAGATTTTTCTGAAGATGGACTTGTTTTTGACATACCAGATATCTCATTTGATGATATCGCAGGTCACTATAAAGCAAAGCAAAGGCTTCATGAGGTCATTAACTTCTTTAAAAAACCAAAGCTCTTGGAAAGCTTTAACATTACACCACCAAAAGGTATGCTGCTTTATGGACCTCCTGGAACGGGGAAAACCATGCTGGCTAAAGCATTTGCCAAAGAGGCTGAGTTACCTTTCATCTCAGTTACGGGTCTAGAACTACTTGACGCTAATAAAACGAAGCAGATCTTTGCCAAAGCAAAAGAGTATGCACCTGCTATTGTGTTTATAGATGAGATAGATACTATCGGAAAACGTGGTACTGGAGACAGTAGGGAAGTGCCTATCAATAAACTATTATCAGAGATGGATGGTTTTTCTGAGAATAATGGTGAAAATGTTTTTGTCATCGCTGCAACAAACTTTAAAGAAAATATTGATGCTGCCATTATAAGACCAGGAAGAATTGAGATCCACATTGAGATCAATAACCTAGATAAAGATGCAAGAAAATATTTCTTAGATCAAGTCATAGAAAAGAAACCTACATCGGGTACATTTGATATCAATAAGCTACTTATGTATACAGCAGGCATGACGGGTGCACAGCTTGAACTTATGGGTAAAGAAGCTTCTTTTTATTGCTTACGACATAGTTTACCTGCTATCACAGAAGAGATTTTGATCTCTCAGATCAATGCGATCAAATATGGTGAGCAACAGTCTTACTTATCTCCTGAACAGATGTTTGAAGAGACAGCGGTCTATGAAGCAGGGCGTGCAGTGATCTCTAAAGTTTTAATGCCGCATCATCATATTGAACATATCTCTTTGACACCTAAAGATAATAATGAGCATTTTATCTCACAAAATTATAATGATATTCAAGACAATATGACGATCAAAGACTTTAAAAATAAAATATGTATCTCTTTAACAGGAAGAACAGCGCAAATGAAACTCTTTGGAGAGGTTGAAGGTATGGATACAGGTGCTTCAAACGACATACAACAAGCCACACGTGATGCGTATGCTGCTATCGCGTACTATGGTATGGATAAAGAGGTAGGATATATAAATATTAATGGTGTCGTCGATGCTAAAGAAAAGTCTGTCTCTAGTAAAGATACAGAACATTATCATGAAAAGATCGATACGGCGTTAGAGAAATGGATGCTCGAAGGTGAAAAAACGACTGTTGATCTAGTTAATGAACATTGGGACACTATACAAAACTTATCAAAACTACTTCTTGAGAAAGAAATTATCTATGCAGATGAATTGGATGAGATACTATCTTGATAATGTTTCGTTAGCGTAAAAGCTTTTTTTGAGTTTAAAAAGTATAAAATAGTATTATTATAATAATAAGGCTAATGAATACATGAAAAAGATAGTGTTATGTTAAAAGATCAACTCGTAAAAGAGATCGCTATAGCTAATGCCCAAATAGAAGAACTAGAATTGACTACGCATGTTGTTGCACCAGAAAATACACTAAGTGACATTATCACTTTTAAAAATCCTAGTGAAGATGAAGTCAATAAAAGAAAACTCAAGAAAATTTATATAAAAAAAAGAAAACTACTCTACTTCCAAGAACAGATGAGAAACAATTTTACATTTACTTGTAATGGATGTGGAGAAGAAATCACTTTAGATCGTCTTCTTGTTATGCCTAAAGCAGGGTTTTGTACAATATGTGCAAAGAATACGTAGGTACGCATTCTCCTTTGTAGACTTTAGATCATTGGAGCAGCTTGCGAGTCCCATTTTGAAACATGACCAGTGTACCACTTCTTAAAATCTTTTTCTAAAAAGCCTTGTATCTCTTTTGGACCCTTAAGTACTTCCCATCGTTTATGAAACTTTGCCAGTTTTTTTCTCATGATGTCATGATCACTTTTGTGCATTTGCATATCTGCATAAGCACTTTTCTCCATCATATCTTCTTCAGTTTTGAAATGAGCCTCCACTTCTACTAAAAGGGCTTTAAACAGTTCATCAACCTTATCTATATCCTTAGCCTTAACAGCATCATAAAAGTTGTTAATAAGCTCAATCTCGTCTTCATGTAACATATTCATCATAGCATTGGCTACTTGTTGTACATCTTGTTCTTGAATTAGCATTTTCTCTCCATAACTGATAGTTTTATAAAAGGATTATAGCTATAAAAAGTTTATGTTTACTGACAGATGTAAAGAAGTTTATATTAAATATATAGGGTTATTCGAGGTATTCAAAAGGTATAATGGTTTTTATGATTTTAAAGATATATCGGAG
>Ga0209013_10006265_pt1 | contig 10121 bp, 9 predicted proteins | sample Cruoilmetagenom2_FD_187291 | JGI IMG/M metagenome (GOLD analysis project Ga0209013, IMG submission 187291) | Oil polluted marine microbial communities from Coal Oil Point, Santa Barbara, California, USA - Sample 2 (SPAdes) (version 2) | ecosystem: Environmental > Aquatic > Marine > Oil seeps ...
GCCCGTTCTTGAGTTCATAGAGAAGTTTATAGTTCCTTTGGAGAAAGAGTTGGACTGGGGATACAGCATCCCATACATGATAACCGGTCAGCTTGTAGAGCACCCAAGGTCTGCGATGAAAGCTAGAGATGAGGGTGACACGGAGTATGTTAAATTTTATAAGAACTTAACAGAGCAGTAGAAAAAGTATCAATAGAAAATCGGTATTTTTAACTCGTTACCACGTTGCACGTGGTAATGCATACTTCGTGTGATTAATGTAGATTTCTTTTAAACCTCATGTTCAATGACATCATCCAAATATTCAAAATCCAACATCTCTTTGATAATCTCAGTTAAACGTTTTTCATTTTTAAATCCGTAAGAAAAAAGCATCTCTTGTCCTTCTGCACTATAGATGTCATTTAATACAGTTACGTATTCATCTTTGATATATGGCGTGATGCTTTTGAGGTCTGAGAGAAGGTCTGTTCGATAGGCTTCTATACCATCTTTACCGTAGTCAGCTTCAAGGTCTTCTTTGTCTATATCGTCTGTGGCTTCTAACATTTTTCTAAAGATGAAGTCTTCAAAGTTTTTAGCGATGATCTCTGTTTCATCCATGTCATCCCAGATGAGGACTATGGGGGTTTCACCCTCTGCTTTGAGATTCTTGTAAAATGCATAGATGTTACCTTCTGCTGTTTTGGCAAAAGGGATAAAGTGATGTTTTTCTATGTCCCATAGTTCTGGGAACTTGAAGTTAAGCATCTCATCTGCAGTAAGTAGTTCAAAGTCTGAACCACCTGAGTTTAAAAGTAGAGGAGGATTCTCTTTGAGTGTCGGGTAGACATCCTCAGCCCATGTTTTTCCTTTTTCCAAAGGAAGTTCAAAACCTCTCATCCAGTTGAGCATATCATCTTCCCATAGCTTTTTGTAAAGTGTTGAAAAGGTGTAATTGTGTTTTGTTTCTATGTGTTCTAGTGTTATCATATCGTACCTCTGTTATTTATATTAATCTAACTCAGCCAATTTCATATCATATTTAGCATTTATCTCATCCATTATTTCACTCGCCACTTCAAGTCTTTCAAATAAAACTTCTATCTCTCTTTGTGTCTCTCCAAGGGCTTTTGAGTGTTCCATCATAGCAGAGTTGTCCCCAGAGTTAGATGCTTGAGCAAGTGCTGTGTTGAGTGTCTCTTCCAGTGCTTCGAGTTCTTCTATCTTAGTTTCAAAAAAGGCTAACTCTTTTCTATATGGACCAGCCTCTTTGGCTTTTTCCTGGATGATGGCAGTTCTGCGTTTTTTACGCTCTTTTTTGTCCAGTTTTGGTTTAGACTTTTTAGGTTTGACTGTACCTTCTTCCTCTTCCCAACCTATCTTCTCTAAGAAGTCATCATACGTACCCTCAAAATACTCAGCAGTGCCTTTATGGAAGATGATGAGTGAAGTTGCCAGTTTTCTTAGTAACATTTCGGAGTGAGTAACCATAATGGTTGAACCTGGAAAAGATTCTATAGCATCACAGAGAGAATCTATAGACTGCATGTCAAGGTGGTTGGTAGGTTCATCCAGTAACAAAAGGTTTGCGGGGGTTCCGATGATCTTTCCTAACATGACACGACTACGTTCTCCTCCTGAGAGGACTTCTATCTTTTTATCTGCTAGTTCACCTGAGAACATCATCGTTCCACAGATACCTCGTACTTCTGCGATACCTATCTTTTTATCAACTGAAGCTATCTCATCGATGATAGTGTTTTTAGTGTTAAGTCGTTCAATATTGGTTTGTCCAAAGTGTGCCATGGTAGTGGAGGGGTGAAAAGAGAGTTCTCCCTGTTGTTGCGGAAGTTCACCTGCGATGTAGTTGAGCAGAGTAGATTTACCTTTACCGTTTTTTCCTATGATGGCCAGACATTTTCCATTTTCAAGGGCAAAGGTGAGTTTCTCGAAAAGAGGATTGTTTTCATCATAGCCGAAGCCTAAATTCTCTGCACGAAAGAGTACTTTTGCAGGTGTCTCTTTGTAGTTAAATTTAAAAGAGAGAGAAGCTTCACTCTCTAAGCTTTCCATCTCATCCATCTTCTCAAGTATCTTCACTTTGGACTGTGCAAGTGCAGCAGTAGAAGCTCGTGCTTTGTTACGGGCAATGAACTCTTCAAGCTCTTTTCTTTTTTTATCTTGGTTGAGTTTTGTCTTCTCATAGGTTTCATCTTGTAAGGTCAATGTATCATAGTACTTCTTTGTACCACCCTGTACCATGAAGAGACCTTTACGTTGTATGCCCATGGTATGGGTAGTCACAGCATCCATAAACTCACGGTCGTGGGTGATGAGTATGACTTCACCATCAAACTCACGGATGAACTGTTTAAGCCAACGAAGAGAGAGGATATCCAGGTAGTTTGTAGGCTCATCAAGCAAAAGCATATTTGGTTCTGTAGCAAGGAGTTTAGCCAGGTTGATACGTATCTGGTATCCACCTGAAAAGCTAAGAGGATCTTTTTCAAGGTCTTCAGCTGTAAATCCAAGCCCAAAAAGGATCTTCTCTATTTTATAGAAGTTATATTGCTCATCTTCAGGAAGTATCTGTGCACACTCTTCATGTACGGTGGGCTTAGTAAATTCAAGATGTTGACGGAGTGTACCGATACGGTAGTTTTTAGGGATGCTTACTTCTCCCTCATCATGACTCTCTTCATCCAAAATGATTTTAAAGAGTGTAGATTTTCCAGTACCATTACGCCCTATGAGACCTATCTTTTGATTACGGGCGAGTTTGAGGTTGAGATCTCGAAAAAGTGTTTGTCCGCCGAAGCTTTTAGTTATATTGGTGAGTTGTATCATCTGTTGTCCATTTGTGTGGGAAAATTATGGTGGAAGTATATCAAAAGTTCTATACTATTTCATTTCTATATTACGGATTTGGGTTTCTTTGTTGCACAAAAAAACAAGAGGAAATTTGATATGATATATAAAAGGTTCCTCTCATGATAGATTTGACACAAAAAATACTCTCTTTGGATTTAGAAACTGCATTGGAATTAAATAATGCCAATGCAGTTAGTATGGAAGCAAAAAGAGAAGCTGACCTTCGTGCAGAACAGCAAATGGAAGAAGCACAGCAGCTGTTTGAAAAACAAAAAAACAGTGAATCAAACCTACTTGCAAAAAGTGTTAAAGAAGATCGAGAAAGAGCCATCAACAACATGCAGCAAAAGATGGAAGCTTTTGATAAAGATGTAGAGATAGATGAGTTGGTTGAACATCTGGTTAGTGTGGCAAAGGATCGGATATGCCGTTAGGAAAAGCTGTAGAATATGGTTATCTCAGTGCCAGATGCCATGTGATCCGTTCGCAGTTGATCGATTCTGAGAGACTAAAGGAGCTTGCAGTATCAAGAAGTATCGGAGAGTTGGTCTCTGCATTGTCAACAACACCTTATGCCCCTTTTATCACAGATATTTCAACAGAGGGTGTGCATAAAGGGCTCTCTGCAGCGTTTGAATATCAGCGTAAGAGGTTGACCGGTGACCTTAAAAAGAAGTATTTGGAGATATTTACACTCTTTTTTAATACAAAATATGCACTTTTAGATGAAAAAACAGCCAATATATCTGTAGCAGGTGCAGAAGAGATCTTTCGTCAGATCGATAGAAACTATATAGTATCACTTGAAAAAAGTATACGTCAACTCCCTTCTTCCCAGCGGCGACAGGTCAAAAAGATAGTAGGGAGCTATTTTGACCTTCTGAATCTCTACAACCTTGTAAAGTTTCGACTTCTCTACGGGCTAAGTATAGAGGAGACCCTATCCAATATGCTTCCTTATGCTGAAAAATTCACTATTGCGGCACTCACTGAACTTTGTAGTGCTAAAAGCCTACAAGAACTTTCAGTTCGTATCAAGCCAATGCTGGGTGAAGGGTTTGATGACTATGAAACGTTTCGGCAATTGCTCTACCGTTATCATCGGAAACAACTTCTGTCCGTATGGAGTGGATATCCTTTTTCCCTTGCTCTGCCATTTTCACTGTTGCGATTGATTGAGATAGAGATCTCGGACCTCAGAGCGATCACTGAAGGTATTGCATTTGGTCTTGACAACAAAGAGATCACTCTCATGACGGTGGGAGGCTGACATGCTTTTTCCGGAAAAGATGCTGAGGGTAAAGATAGAGATCGAACCTGAATATAGTAATATCGTTCTTGAAACGATCGGAAATATAGGATCACTTCATATTGATAAAACAAAGACTCTTTTGAGCAATGAATCAGAGGCAAGTCGGGTCAAAATGTTGTTGGCACTGGTACAAAAATATATGGCTCAGCTTAAGATCAAACCCAAAAGGAGAGGTTCATCCTCTGTTTCAGATATTGAGCATCTTCTTGATCAGGCAGAAGAGAGCCTGATAATGATCGGTACGAAAGTGGATGATATATCATTGCGACTTAACGAGGCAAAAGAGGAAAGAGAACGCTTTGAGAGGGCAACTACTGTAAAGAGTGCACTTGGTACTGTGATCGATACGGATAGTTTATCCAGAGATCTCAAAACGATTAAAATGCGTATTGGTATTGTAACAATGGAAGCATCTGAACTGCTGCGGCTTGCCTTGAAACAGAAAGAGCTGCTTTTGGTTGACCGACCTTTGTTTGAACAGACCAGTGCTGTGGCAGTTTTCTACGAAGAGGAAGATGATACGGACGTTAGCAGAGCATTTGCTACTTTAAAGGTCAATGAAATCTCTTTAGATTATTTTTCTGATCAGGTATTTGATCTGCAAAAACAAAGAGAAGAGCAGATCACTCTGGATAAGCAGACAATGGTTGACACATACAGCCAACGCCTACAGAGTATTGAGAGCCAACTCTATGCACTTCATGCACTCGAAGAGGCGAAATCTTCTCTTAAAGAAGGTGATAACGGGTTGATACTTGAGGGATGGATACCAAAAAGTGTATCAGAAGAATTTGCAAACAATATTGACCATGCAACAGTAACATTTTTATCATCTGAAGGAGAAGCGCCTGTATTGCTTGAAATACCTTTAGCCTTGAAACCGTTTGAAAAACTTATCAGCAACTTTTCCTATCCGAGATATGGAGAGGTCAATCCGGTAATGCCGTTTGCTTTCTCTTTTTTGATACTTTTTGGGATTATGTTCGGTGATGTTGGTCATGGTCTTGTTCTTGCGCTTGTTGGATGGTTGGTTAAAAAACAGAGTACCGACTATACTGATCTGGGGCAGATCTATCATCTCAGTGGAATCTCTTCAATCTTTTTTGGCTTTTTATATGGCTCTGTTTTTGGTGTCCATGATCTACTTCCTCATCTACTTTTTACTCCTATTGAGAACATACAGGGGACTATCATATTTAGCATCAGTATCGGTATCGCTATCATTACCCTCAGCTTTTTTCTCTATATAGTGACAGCTATAAAGCGAAAAGAGCTTAGTATGCTGTTTGTTGGTGAAGGAAGTCTTCTTTGGCTTCTTGCCTATTGGTTTATTATCGGTATTTTTGTCAAATCGATCGTTCAGAATTTGGATATTACCTATGAATTTATGATCCTCACTCTTCTTTTGCTTCTTATTCTTGTTCAAATGTTGAGGAAGACAGCGCAGAAAACCCAGGCAGTGATCGATTTTCTTCGAGAATGTATGGATACCATTACCAACACGATCTCTTTTCTTCGTGTGGGAGCTTTTGCTCTTGCCCACGGTGCGCTTTTTATGGCAGTTTTCAGTATGGCGAAGATGATCAGTGAATCTTATGGGGAATCTTTTTTCTATTGGATGTTGATAATCGTGGGAAATGTGGTTATCATTGTACTGGAAGGTGTTATTGTGACGATCCAAACACTGCGGTTGGAGTATTATGAGTTTTTCAAACGCTTTTTTAAAGGGGGAGGTACTCCATACCAACCTTACAGATTAGGAGAAAAAAATGACAAGAATTAAAATTCAGCACAGTGAGGCACTAAATGACGAATCTTAAAATTAAAAGTTGGATAATTGTAGTAGGATTGTTCCTGCCACTTATAGCATCGGCAGCAGAATCAGGGATCACAGATGAGGGTATCGCTTATATTTCAGCGGCAGCTGCGGTAGGATTTTCAACGATTGCGGGTGGTATCGCGGTTGGACTGGTTGGTGCAGCAGCTATGGGTGCTGTTGGTGAAAAACCGGAGATATCAGGTAAAGCATTGATCTTTCTAGGTCTGGCGGAAGGGATTGCCATCTATGGGTTGATTATTGCCATTATGATCCTGGGCAAAGTGGGATGAAACTGGTTATTGTGGGAAACGAAGAGGAGTGTCTTGGTTTTTCACTTGCCGGAGTTAAAGCTGTGGTCGTTGAAGACGACAGTATGTTTGTTGAGCAGATGCAGCAGCTGTTTGCTGATCATGACATCGGTGTGATCGCTGTCGCAGATCGGTATTTTTCTGTTTTTTCTGAGCGCTTTAGTCAGGTGATCGAAAAACGGGCTGTTCCTGCTGTGGTGTTTATCCCGTCTATAGACGGTACACATCATAAATCGAGTCTAAAGGAGTATCTTGCCAGTATCCTCGGTATCCGACTTTGAGCATTTTGCACAAAAGGTCAAAAAACAGATCGGTATTAAAGTCAAAAGAGTAGAAGAAGAGACATCTGATTATCTGCGTCAAACAGAGAATGAGGTAGTGCATAAGATAAACAGTTGGCTGAAACATGCACAGACCCAATGGGGTCAGGAACGCTATGTTCAAGAGCAGCAGAGTCGCATTATTGTTGCGGAAGAGGTGAACAGGCAATGGTCTGAGTTTAAGAAAGAGCGTAAAGTAGCACTAAGATCAGCACTAAAGGTGCGTCTTGAACAAATATTCCCAACGCTTGCAGAGTGTTTTGTCTCCCAAGTATCACAAGAGTATCAAACAGGAACATTTACGATGCCTGAAGCATATATGTCATTCGTAACAACAGAAGGATTTCACTTGCATCTGGCTGAAAAAGAGGAGATTGTTTTTACTAGTGGAAACCTCTATATCGAGTATTCGGTTGAGCGTATTATCGAAGAGCTTGATGATGAAATTACTTCACATTTGAATTTTAAGGATGACAAATGGCAGGCATAATCTCTATTTCCGGTCCGATCGTTAAAGTAAGTATTGAGGGTGAAAGTGTACGTATTCAGGATGTGGCATATGTGGGAGAAGCTGGACTGATAGGTGAAGTGATCGAGAGAGATACCCAGAGTGCAATGGTCCAGGTGTATGAAGAGACAGAAGGGCTGAGCTTGGGGGAAAAAGTAATCTTTACAGGTGAAATGCTCTCTGCTCTGCTTGGCCCAGGGCTGCTTGGGGCAATCTATGACGGTATTCAGCGTCCGCTCAAGCTGGTGGGTACCCAAATGCAAAAAGGACTCAAACTCAATCCTCTTGATAAAGAAAAGCAGTGGCATTTCATCCCTTCTGTGAAGAAGGGTGAAGCGCTTAAAGCTGGTGAGCTTATTGGGATTGTTATGGGTGAAAGTAGATTTGAATATCGGATCATGATGCCTCCGGATAAGACCGGCAGTGTATCTTTTGTTGCCAAGGAAGGAGAATATTGTCTAGATGATACATTAGTTGAACTGGATAATGGTGAAAAACTCTCAATGCTTCAACGTTGGCCTGTCCGTATCTCACGTCCTTTTAAAGAGAGGGTTCTCTCCGGAAAACCGATGATCACCGGGCAGAGGATCATTGATTTTCTCTTTCCTATCAGTGAAGGGGGCAGTGCTTCCATCCCTGGAGGATTTGGTACCGGAAAAACGATCCTACAGCAGACATTGGCCAAGTGGAGTGATGCTGATATTATCGTTTATATAGGCTGTGGTGAACGGGGCAATGAAATGACTGAAGTACTACAGGAATTCCCGGAACTTGAAGACCCAAAAACTGGCAAACGGCTTATTGAACGAACTATTCTCATTGCCAATACTTCTGATATGCCTGTCTCCGCACGTGAAGCCTCCATCTATATGGGACTGACTATTGCGGAGTATTTTCGTGATATGGGGTATACCGTTGCATTGATGGCCGATTCGACATCGCGCTGGGCAGAAGCGATGCGTGAACTCTCCGGGCGGATGAATGAACTGCCTGCTGAAGAAGGGTTTCCGTCCTATCTTGCTTCTCGTATTGCATCCGTGTATGAACGTGCAGGAGCAGTTAAAACACTTGGGGGAAATTCTGGTGCATTAACAATGATCGGTGCCATTTCACCACCGGGTGGAGATTTCTCTGAACCGGTGACACGCTATACGCAACGTTTCACTTCCGTTTTTTGGGCGTTGGATAAGGAGTTGGCCAATGCACGATTTTACCCATCGATCAACCATCTTCTAAGTCATAGTGCTTATGCCCAGAATGTCAAGCCCTGGTGGGAATCGATCTCTTCTGGCTGGGGTGAACTTCGGATTTGGTTGATCGAACTGCTGCAGCGTGATGAGAAGCTGCAGCGTATCGTAAAACTTCTGGGAAGTGAAGCACTGCCGGAAGATCAGAAGCTCACTCTCTTTATGGCTGATATTGTCAAAGAGTTCTTTTTGCAGCAAAATGCATTTGATGAGATAGATATGTATGCTTCACCTGAAAAACAGATACATATGGCTGAAGCACTTAGAGCTTTACATCAGTGGTGGGAGCGCTGTTTTGAGCAAAAGGGAATGCCTGTGACACTTTTGAAAGAGCAAGAGGTCGTACAGGAGCTACTCTTTGCAAGACTCGGGGTTCCCAATAGCCAGTTAGAGTGGTTTGCTAAGTGGCATAAACGTATGGAAAAACAGTATGAAACACTGTTGTTGACATTTGGAGAAGTCTCATGATCATAGAATATACCGGAGCTTTGAGACTAAAAGGTTCACTGCTCTTCTTTGAACCCATCGAGAATGTTCAGTATGGAGAGAAGGTCGTGATCCGCTCAGAGGGAAAAGTAGTGAATGGAAAGGTTGCGGCACTCTCCCAGAGTGTTATGCTGATCGAGATACTTGGAGAGCCCTATGGGTTGGATCTTGATAATCTTAAAGTGCGTTTTACCGGAAATGCATTTGAGTTAGGTGTGAGTGAATTGATGTTGGGGAGAGTATTGAATGCCTTTGGTGAACCGACAGATGCTGCGGGTGAAATTCATTGTGATAAACGCTTGCCCATTGGTGGGTCAGCCTATAATCCAGCGCATAGAGAGTATCCCAAAGATTTCATACAGACCGGTATTTCTGCGATCGATGGGTTAAATGTTCTGGTAAAGGGGCAAAAACTTCCTGTTTTTTCTGTTTCCGGAGCCGCTACCAATGAACTGGCTGCACAGTTGGTACGACAGATCCGTCCTTCCAATGAAAAAGGAGCGGTCGTATTTGCTGCGATAGGCATCAAGTATGAGGATGCAAGGTATTTGATGCAGAGTATCAGTGGCGGGGGGAATTTTGATTCTACTACTGTTTTTTTGAATTTGGCAGATGAACCAAGTATCAATGCTTTGCTGTTGGTACGTTCAGCACTGACCTTTGCTGAGTATCTTGCCTTTGAGAAGGGCTATGATGTGATCACCGTTTTGTATGATATGACCAACTATTGCGATGCTCTGAGAGAAGTCTCTTCCCGCCGCGAAGAGATACCGAGCAGAAAAGGGTATCCGGGATATATGTATAGTGACCTGGCTTCGATCTATGAAAGGGCTGGTATCCTACAGGGTAAAGCAGGGTCACTGACACAGATCCCTATTCTGACGATGCCAGATGGTGATATTACCCATCCTATCCCAGACCTGACCGGCTATATCACCGAAGGACAGATCGTACTGGAGAGGGAACTTCAGCAAAAAGGGATCTACCCGCCGATCAATGTTCTGCCTTCTCTTTCACGTTTGATGAATCACGGAGCAACCCCGCAGCACAGGAGATGGTCTGCAGAGATATATGCTGCCTATGCCAAAGCAAAAAAGGCACAGATGCTTGCTGCTATTATCGGTGAAGGAGAGATGGGTAAAGCAGAACGGGATTATCTGGCATTCGGAAAGGCATTTGAGAGCCGTTTTGTCACACAGGGAAATGATGAAGAGCGCACGCTTGATCAGACACTTGCCATAGGATGGGAACTTCTGAAGCTATTGCCG
>Ga0209013_10006266_pt1 | contig 10121 bp, 11 predicted proteins | sample Cruoilmetagenom2_FD_187291 | JGI IMG/M metagenome (GOLD analysis project Ga0209013, IMG submission 187291) | Oil polluted marine microbial communities from Coal Oil Point, Santa Barbara, California, USA - Sample 2 (SPAdes) (version 2) | ecosystem: Environmental > Aquatic > Marine > Oil seeps ...
CCCGGTGTTGGGCCGATCACGGCATTGACCTTCAAGGCTGGTGTCGATGACCCGACACGTTTCAAACGGTCTCGAACCGTGGCGGCGCACTTTGGTTTAACACCCAGGCGTTATCAGTCCGGTGAAGTCGATAACCCAGGACATATCTCGAAGGCGGGTGATCCCGATGTCCGTTCAGCACTTTATATCGCGGCGCACTCGCTTGTTATTCGCTTCGCGGAATGGTCATCGCTCAAGGTCTGGGGGCTACGATTGGCAAAAACGAAAGGTCATCGGCGTGCTGTTATTGCGGTAGCACGTAAACTCGCCGTTATCTTGCATAAAATGTGGATCGATGACACCGATTTCCGATACGGTTCTACGGAGCCTACAACATAAATAGCTGTCGACTATTACTGTAGAACCTTAACGGGAACGTCCCTCGTGTGGACGAATGTCTGGATGAAGCCGAAAATGTCTGCTGCGCTTTAAAGCGCGTCCAAAAGCGAGGCTCTCCATTCTGTCCGACTAATGCGTGCAGCGAGCTTAAAGAACCATAAGCCGACTGCGGAAAGGAGCGTGACCCACACAGAGACGAACCTAAGGAACAACCTGTTGAATACGGGAGCTTGACTTTGGTGCCCGATTAAAGGAGCCGTCATTAAGTTAATTCGTGGTTTAGATACATGTTTTATCAAGGATAGCGAAGTCAGTGTATGTATGCGTAGCCTTCTTGTTGAAGGCGTATAATCTCTGCATCAGCCATGGGCACCATGCTAACGAAACCATGAATATCGGCAGGTTTGAAGCCACGCAGTCGCGCTGACGCCTGACACATTCTGAACTCAATAACACTGTTAAGGGTTTGGCTATAGGCGAGACCCATCAATTGCTGATGCTGCTTAATATTGGCAATGGTAAAGAAAGGAATGGCATCGCCGTGAATAATTACTACAATTTTACTATTGAATGGATCATCGCCATTGAGCTTACTCAGGTAACCGGTACGAGCAAGAATATTAGCAAGACGTTCAGCATCACCAGTAGTTAAATCGTAAAGCACTTTTTGCTTTTCATACGTTGGCTGACTACTAGTAGTGGCATGCCCCCAAGGAGATAACTCATCAGCCATCCCTATATTCATGCCAGACAGCGAAAACACAGTCAGCACCAACAGAATGATGATTCTGTGCATCCGTTTATTCTCGGTATGTTTGCCTATTGTATTGCGCCTCAATATGTGGCACTGCTATTAGCGTGTATTAATTCTATTTTTTAAGTTCTGGATGCTCAATATAGCGTACATCCTTTACTGAATATGGGAGGGGATTTATATACTTGTAGCCTTTTGATTGAAGGTAGGCAATTTCAGGAAATCCGGCAGGCACAACTGTAATAAAGCCGTGCATATCTTCTGCTTTAAAACCTGCTGCACGCATAGCATTATTGCACATACGAAATTCCACGCCAGCATCTGCCAGTGAAGCCATTTTGTCTACAATGGCTTGGTACTTTTCATAGTTTTCCTTGGCAAAAGCTCGTAGTTCAGGGCCATGAGTTACAACAACCATTTTCCCCTTAAGCGGTATTGATGTATTTTTTACAAAAGCATACAGAATGTTGAGTTTGTTAGGGTCTTCATAATTTGCATCAAAAACAGCGTCTATGGTTGGGTATTCATGCATATCAACCTTGGCGGTGCCATATGGTGAAAACTCAGCGGCCTGAATGCTGGTAACTGTTAAAATTAAAAGCATACCGATGGCGGCTTGAATTAATCGGATTGTTTTCATTGTTGTTTCTCCTCTCTATGAATTAGATACCTTGACTCACACTAGGTGCGCTCGGATGTGTTGTCAATGCGGGTAAACCACTACAAAGATATATAACATCTGCAAAATCTTACATAAAACAAGTCGCCTGAACTTCTGTTGTTAGTAGGTAGCGGTAGCTCCCTCAAGACAGAAGGAACGACAGCTCACGGCTGCGGTTTTAACCTTGACTAATTGATCTCCGAATAACAACCAGAAACTGCCATTGAGAATACTCGCCAATATCGTTAGTAAATATTGGTGTGAAGTAAGTGCGGCATTTGTATTCATCGTGATGTTAAGTTGCCGCGCGAAGTTCTAACATGGCTGATGAAATGACACGAATTGATGAGCGCAGCAAGAACAATACAAGCCCTAGCGCAACCACGATATCCGGCCAGCCTGATCCGGTTAGCCAGACCGCACCAGCAGCCACAAAAACTGAAACATTTGACGCTATGTCATTTCGGGAACACTCCCACACTGAACTCATATTCACATCTTCGTGACGATGTCGCCAAAGTAGATAAAGGCATAGTGTATTTGCCGCAAGACCAAGAAGACTGAACACACCCATAATTTCAAAGATGGGTATGCTTGGGACAAAGAGCTTGTAGGCAATTTGGGCAACCACAGCGCAGGCGGCTAAAAAGATAAGCACGCCCTTAAACAATGCAACCTTAGCCTTGGTACTAGCGCCCCGCGAAACTGCGAACAAGCTAAGACCATAAGTCAATGCATCTCCAAGGTTATCAAGGCTGTCGGCCAGCAGCGCGGTGGAACTGCCATACAGTGCAGCTAGCAAAATCACCAGAAACATAACAGCGTTGACAGCAAGGACAATTTTCAGTGTTCCTCTCTGCCTTTCGCGGAGAACGTCAATCGAACAACTGTTATTACAACAACCACTCATACCGAAAATATCATAAGGTTATTGCTTATCCATAAAATCTGACGGCATCCTGAAATTCAATGTGTTTTGCCTACATTTAGCATGTTATGGAGAGCGAAATGTATCAGAAAAGTCGGAATACACAATTATTGGGGAACGGCACCTATGGGCCGACACCGGTTGTCTGGCCGATGAAAGCAAGTGTTACTGATTCCATGCCCGCTGAAACGGCGCTGACTGGCCAGAAGCAGGCATTCAGGATCTTCCATAGCCAAGTAGGTTTCGAACTAATTTCATACTATGCCAGATATGCTACGATCTTTAACTTTATTCGAAGTCATGGTGCTAATATTAGTGACTTTTGTTAATACCACTTAACATAAGTAATGGCTACGAGAGAGGGGCACATGAATTGTCCAGAAACTGTTGGCTACTAGAAACACTAGTGGTCCCGGTTTCCGTACACTTGCCCGTGAGTGGATACCAGATACGGGACGAGGTAAGTGAGGCCGATCTGAATAAGATTGGTGCTCGTCGTTTCACCGCCGAATACGTCATCGAAGTGATTGATAACGGCCAGGAGTGAGCCAATCACTGCCGATACGCTCAGTGCTCTCCATACAGTTGTTGGGTGGAAGGCATAAGCCAGTGACTCTTTAAGGTCGGTCATTGGTACTTTCCTCTAGTGCTCGTCGTGTTCACCGGCCTGATAGACTAGCTGCAGCCAAGCACTGTTGGCGTTGCCGCCCGACAGGTAGTCCGCTCGGTCGTGGTTGTATTGCAGGCGCCATTTGACGTACTGTGCAAACGGATGGGTAAGGTTGACGGAGAAGCGTTTTCGCCTGTCGCGTAAGGGGTCGTCGCCGCTACCCTTATTACTGTCAGCGTACTCTGCACGGAGTCCTGCCATCCAGTTGTCGCAGAACTGCCATACGGCCTGGGTGAACGCGCCATAATCCGTCAGTATTTCGTGATCAGGATTGCTGCTGTCACCGGCCTCATAGCGGCGATACATTATTTCTGTTCGCCAATCGAATAAGGGCTGGCGGTCTTGCGTGCTGCGATATCGAGTCCATTCCAGGTCCAGGCCGTAAGTCTGTGTGTCTGTCGAGCTTCCGCTGGCGTTCGGCCCGAATAGCCCTGAGATGCCCAGGCCGAGGTGCTCACGGGTGCCCGCAGGAAACCGGTGAGACCACTTCAATAGATAGAGCAGATCATCTAGTCCTTCCACGCCCCGCGCCTGCAGTACATGGCCGCCTACCACTTCGCCCGGCTTGTACAAGAAACTGGTGGCAGTCTCACCATTCGGATTATACGCGCCCAGGTAGACGCTTGACGGCCAGGTCAGGGGCGCGTCCCAGACAAGTTGAACTCCCTGGCTACGCAGCTTATCGCTGCCGAAAAGCCGGGTGATAAGGAACGGTACGTCAACGAAATCCCAATCATCGGCGTGCCGTTTGTTCTCTTCGCCAAAGTCCAAAAAGAACTGGCCCAACATTGTCGACAGCCCTTGGGGCTGATTTGTTGAGCGAAGATAAGCCTGCTCCAGCTCGACGACACTCTCGCCGTCCGGTTCGATATGTGAAACGATGCTAGCGGTCGCATCCAGGTGCGCACCCAGACTGGCGTGGACTGCAAGGGCCAAAGCCTGAAGGGTAAAGCCATTTTTCCGCGGATCGTGCGAGCCTCCCTCGAGTAGTAAGAGCTCGTCGGCGTCGGCGCTCGAGCCACCCATTGCAACAAGGCCAGACAGTGACCACTCGAGTGGCCTCTGCGGTTGATGAGTAGCGTCGTTATGGGCTGTATCCTCGATCGGTAGTGCCGATTGAGGGTGATTGTCCGCTGATTTTTCCAGTTCCATGACGCGTTTTTCTAGTGCATCAATTTGCGCTTCATAACGGCGCTGCGACTGGTACATTTCCTCCCGCAGTTTCTGGGTGCGCTGGTACAGACCGTTTAGATCATCTTCTACAGCCGCCGCTTCGCTGGCGAACAGGATGGCGGTGGCCGTCAATACGCAGCAAAGAACCGATATCGGGATGGTCCGGACTACGGGTTGCAATGTGTAGTACATGCACCTCAATCGACAATAGCTGGGGTGTGCTCCCGTTTCCTTATAAGACTGCAGGAATTTTCACTGCAACTCCGGCAAAACTGGCACCAATAGGCATTGCACAAGTGGGCGCCAATGAGCGTAAGGCCACCAGCAATAACCATCAGTGTTTCTATTGTCTCTCCGCTTTCCATTTCAGGTAGAACGGCCGCCGCAATGATCATGGCTACGCCAGCGGCTCCGGCGGCAGGGATGGTTTTATTCCGGTGTTTACGGTATCCGGGGACGAATGCGAGCATTCCTAGCGATAATATAACGACGGCAAATACGCTATGGGTCTGATGCTCGGTGGCTGCAAGTACCGGTAGCATTGTGATGAGGAAGGGCGTTGCCAGACAATGCAGAACACAGAGCAGTGAAGCGCTGACGCCAGCAACGTCCCTGTAGTTGAGGAAATTAAGGGTTTGGTTCATGGTAATCATAATGTAAATCCCTTGCTTGATCGGTTTCTCGGGTTGGCTCGAGCTACGGGCAGCAGCTGCAACCCTTGCCGCATTGCGGGAGGGAGCGTATTGCTTGCTCCCGTCCATGAGCTGCACCGCCGTGTACCGTGGGGGCTGTGCGGATCCACTGCCTCATACAATTGCCGCATGCCGGGCAATCGGGTGGGGATGCAGTCATAGATTGGTGGAGCTCGTGTTGATACCCACACTGTGCACATCGGTAGTCGTAGGTTGGCATAATGTCCATCTCAGGCAATTTGGTTTGAAAATTCATGGCCAGGGTTTAGGATTTCCCTACACCCTGGCCATCCAGTGGTTGAGAAGGCTGAAATCCCGAATCAGCCCCAACGAGGCGGTTGACTTCCCTTTACACCCATGGAGGCAGCCGTAGCCTGTGATACCGCACGGGTCGGTGCATTCAGATCGGGTGCACGAAGCCGGCGGAATTCCGTTTCCCAAATCCAGCCGCTAATTGTGATGTCATCGGGAATCAGAGGGTGATTGCGGAGCTGGTCCACGCACTTTAAGCAGGTTTGATCAACGTCATCCATCATGCCGATCCACTTTGCGAATGCGCCGCTATCCAAACTTAGTTCGGGAAGTGAGGGGTCAATAGGTATGTTGTCCAGATCGATGCCCTTACCACGTAGCGCCGTTTCCAAATCGTGCCCATTGGCGGACAACATGCCACAGCCCGTGTGCTGGACTACCACGATTTCAGTCGTGCCAAAGAAATTAATCGTCAACATAGCTGAGCGAATCGCATCATCAGTCACGATTCCTCCAGCGTTGCGGAACAGATGCGCATCACCCCCGCCAACCGGTGTATCTGCCCGGATGCCGAGTGCCTCATCGACTGGCATGCGCTCGTCCATACAGGCAAGCACCCAGAGGTGGCCCATATTCGGGCCATCGGCTCCAAGCTGACGCCGGGTTTCCCAGCTAGTGGTATCCCTAACACGATTTTCCAATTTCTGTTTCAAAGTAGACATAATGTATTCCTCATATGTGTGGCCTAGGTGGCCTAGATAATGCCCACAGGCCGTACGTTGACCTATGAAGACAACCTACTAATGTGCAGTTTCCATGCCATATGAGATTTTTCTATTTATTACAATGACTTAAATAGATATACGTGGCGCAGCGGTGTTTATAGATGTAACTCGAGGTTTATTAATAATCATATATTAATCAATTAGTTGTAGTTTGTTGCCGAAGATTGTAAAGAGAAGTATAGCTTCGCAAAGAGAAGCGCAGCTTCACAAAGAGAAGCTCTCGAGAAGGGGCAACTTCTGGGTGCGGGGCATGATAATGTTGGGACCTGTGACGCCCCACCAACGTCTACCAAATATCAGATATACCTCTGTAAGCGATAGATATATCAATCTGCCTGGACGCATGCACTACCTGATCGCCATTCAAAATCTGTAGTAGTTAACCTTGGCCTGTTTTGCAGCAAGGCTGACGATTGTAGTCAACCAGGGCTGCAACTCTTGATCTGGATACCCCGGGTTGGTACTGGGCATACCCTCAAGGCGGAGCCCCATTGCCGGCATACTCGGCAACGATGACAGCGCTATCGAATTTACTGCCCACACCGCAAGGGGTCGACCACCTGGGAAATCGCATGTGGTAGATGATCTGGTGCACTCCTTGGACGAGGCAGCAGCGCTGGTGACAACTTACTCGCTTGCAAGGGGCGGGGCTGAAAGGCTCTAGGGCAATCGCATGGGAATCCGATACTCAGGCAGAACGCGTGATGTTTTTGACGAACCTAGAGCCAGAGTCGGCGGCCGACGTTGATTATTTCCGGTAGTCCGACGGGTTGATGTCGTGGATTTTTAATTTCTGGTGCGCCGCACGCGTGGAGATGCCCATCGCCTGCGCGGCCTGACTGACATTTCCAGAAAACCGATTGAGGCCGGCGTGAATGATCTTTCTTTCCAGCTCCATGTTGGCGACCTTTTTCAACTTACGCAAGTCGAAATTGGCGGCCTCTTCAGGAGCCACGGATTTCTGCACGTTGCTGTCAGTGATATCGAGTTCATCGATAATATGGGCTTGTGTGAATAGGAACGCACGCTCAAGAATGTTCTCCAGCTCCCGGACGTTACCGGGCCATGAGTAGGCTAGCGCCGCGAGCCATGCAGACTCGCTTAATATTTTGGGCTTGCATTTATACTTGTCGCCCAGCTTGCGAAGAAAATGGTTGACCAATGCCGAAATATCTTCCAAGCGTTCGCGCAAGGGCGGAATATGAATCGGAATAACATTTAGTCGGTAAAACAGGTCTTGGCGGAAATCGCCGGAAACAACCATCTCTTCAATGTTGCGGTTCGAGGCACATATGACTCGCACATCAGACTTCAGGATCTGCCGGCCTCCCACACGCTCAAACTCCCCCTCCTGAAGTATCCGTAACAACCGTGCTTGTGCTGAAACCGGCAACGCATCAATCTCGTCTAGGAACAAGGTGCCTTTATCTGCGCGCTCGAAATAACCATGGTGGACATTATACGCGCCGGTGAAAGCCCCTTTTTCGTGCCCGAACAACGTACTTTCGATCAGATTCTCGGGGATTGCGCCGCAGTTGACGACGATAAAAGGTTGTTGCCAGCGGTTGCTGAGCGCGTGCGTTGAGCGCGCGACTAATTCCTTACCGACACCGGTTTCCCCTGTAATCTGAACACTGGCGTCAGATGTTGCAACAACTTCAATGGACTTGAAGACTTGGCGCATCACAGCCGACTCGGCCACGACAAAAGTCTTAGGTGAATTTTTCGAAGTGGTATGCTGCGTATGGCACCACATTTTCTTTAGTCCTTCTTCAATACGTATGGAGGTGCCTGCGACGATAGACTTTGAGGTGACAACCCCTGAATCGCTCTCATATTCGTCGCCATCGTAGCAGGATGCGAGGTTAGGATCGGTGTAGATAGATACCTCACAGATCCCGTCATTGATAGCAATCCGTTTGTTCAGCGCAACTTTGGCATAACCGAAGTTGCGGGCTGCGATACCGCCGAACACGCTGGAAGTCATGCGGCAGAGTTCTGGTGCTTCCTTGACGGAATCACCGAAGGGGCAGCGGGTACTAACAACCCGCACGACTCCTGGATCGCTGGAAGCACGCGAGAAATTGCCGCCGATCTGGTTTTTTATACTGACTATTAGTTCGGAATACTGGTCGAGGTCGATATTACTGTCGAGATCGCGTTGCTCTCGGTAGACGGCTTCGAAACAACTGCTTGCGGCCAGGCCAAGCTGCTCGATGTAGCCATGACGGTCATCACAACTTGTACAACCAAGTTGGCCAGCGACCTTTATACTCTGAATCGCAAACCCTTGCAGAAAATTAATGGCGGTGAGTTGTCCCGTGTTCTTACTATTCATAATCGTCCTCACTTGGCTCATCGCATGGCGCCGTCAACCCTATCAGCAGCCTATAATGCAAGATTTTCACACGCATTTGTGGGTGTCTGTAACCGGTCAGAAGCGGAAATTAAATCTCAAGCACTGCGCAACGGAATAGATGACTCTTTACTAAGTGTCCCATCTTCTTCAAAGACTGCTACCTCGCTCTGATTTCGATTAGTCATAAGACAGATTGGTCGCTGAAACAACGGCCGCCTTACGCACATATATCGCCAACCATGTAGGTGGAGGTTATGGTATTTATTTTGTTGATCTTCAGTCAGGTATATATGTATATCATCGGGTACTGCACTCGTACCATTCCTTCTCTCATGCCGCTCCATAACCCTTCCTGCCTTCTTTTATTATTTGGGCTGGTTAAATATCCATAAATAATATGAATAAGCAAATATATTTTATTTATAGGTCTTGTTCAACATTTCAAATTTCTGCCATTGAATGAATGTCTCAATTGGGTTGCGGAAGTTTAGCCAACGATTACAGGCTATCGCCAGTTTCAGCAGCTTGTAGGCCCGGGGGCGGCCATATGTAGTAATCCGAATACTTATAGCGTCAGGGGCAGTAAAAAGTAGAGTGAAGAATGTGCGAATCTTTAAAAGATTCAGGGGCAGACTAAATTTCCGCTAAAATTGTAAAAATACGGAATTGCCCCCTTTTTTATTTTACTTAGGAGCAGCATAAGTAGTGTCCCAGCAACTATATAAAGCGCGTTGGGCGTTAGCTCGTCTCATCTTCATTGCCTACATCAGCTTTTCAGTGATTAGCATAGTCGGCGGCTTCCTGAGCGCGCCGTTGATGACCTGGTATTTTTTCGGTGACTGGCGTTTTTGGCGCCATTGGTCGGCCGGGCTCGGACTGCTGCCACACTCTTGGCGGCTACTCATTCTCATGCTCAGGGATAATCGGGGCTTCATGTTTTCGGTGCCACTGACCAGCCCGCCACGCTCGGTCCCCGACCAGGCCACAACAACCCTGAACCCCAACTGGTTTCAGGGCGGGTCGTGTGACGATTGTACTAACTGCTGCCGGCCCGGCGGTAATATCTGCCCATTGCTCGACGATACCCTTGGGCTTTGTCGTGGCCATGACAGCTTTTATTGGCGCTATTTCAACTGCGGTCGCTTCCCATCAATCATGCCGGAGATTGACTACTACGATTGCCGTAAATGGGTTTTGACTCCCACTAACCCAGCAACCAATTAGCCTATGCCGATTTACCCTTTTGTTATGGGGCAATGTCATTGGGCATAAAAAAGCAATAAAAAGCAGAGTTATTTTCCGATGACTGCAGTGGGTCGACTCCCGACCTACACTGTCGAAACCCGAATGCCCGCAAAGAGTATATTCTTTTGAAAAACTCCGTTTTGAACAGATCCAAGAAAATATTAATCGCTATAACGAATTCAATATTTTCTGACGTGAGGGGGCGTTCGATTCACGCCAAGTCT
>Ga0209013_10006267_pt1 | contig 10120 bp, 1 predicted proteins | sample Cruoilmetagenom2_FD_187291 | JGI IMG/M metagenome (GOLD analysis project Ga0209013, IMG submission 187291) | Oil polluted marine microbial communities from Coal Oil Point, Santa Barbara, California, USA - Sample 2 (SPAdes) (version 2) | ecosystem: Environmental > Aquatic > Marine > Oil seeps ...
TTACAACTACAACATTTAACAATGATACTTATACGGACGTTAATCTAGTAAATGCAGATGTTGTTACAGTTTCTATGACTTCAAATCTTTTTGCTTGTGGAGTTGTTAGTAATTCAATTACTATGACTGTGAATCCTACAATCACACCTTCAGTTGTAATACAAGTATCAAATAACCCAATTTGTGATGGAGAGTCTGTAACGTTTTCAACAGTTGGTGCATCTACTTTAAATATGGGGACTAACCCAACATATGAATGGTATTTAGACCAAACACCAGGTGTAACCTTAGAATCAACAAGCTCAACATATGTAATTACAACTTTAAATGCAGGAGATCAAGTTTATTTAGTAATGACTCCTTCTACAGAAGTACAATGCCCATTACCTGCAAATGCTATAAGTAATACAATTAGTATCACTGTAAATCCTGATGCTACTATTACTACTCCTGCTAATAAAGATCAAACAGTCTGTATTAATAATGCTATTGCTGATATTGACTTTACTATTGCTGGTGGTGGAACTGGAGCTACTGTCTCTGGTTTACCTTCTGGTGTCTCTGGTAGCTTTAGTGCTGGTGTGTTCACAATAAGTGGTACTCCTACTGCTTCAGGTACTTTTAACTATACGGTAACTACTACTGGTACTTGTGCGCAAACTTCTGAATCTGGAACTATTACTGTAAATCCTGATGCTACTATTAGCAATCCTGCTAATAAAGATCAAACTGTATGTATTGATACAGCTATTGCTGATATTAATTTTACTATAGCTGATGGAGGAACTGGTGCTACTGTCTCTGGTTTACCTGCTGGTGTCTCTGGTAACTTTAGTGCTGGTGTGTTTACTATTAGTGGAACTCCTACTGCTTTAGGTACTTTTAACTTTACTGTTACAACTACAGGAACCTGTGTGCAAACTTCTGAATCTGGAACTATCACTGTAAATCCTGATGCTACTATAAGTAATCCTACTAATAAAGATCAAACTGTTTGTATTAATAATGTTATTGCCGATATTGACTTTACTATTGCTGGTGGTGGAACTGGTGCTACTGTCTCTGGTTTACCTGCTGGTGTCTCTGGAAACTTCAGTGCTGGCGTATTCACTATTAGTGGTACACCTACTGTGTCGTCTGGCTCTCCTTATAATTATACGGTTACAACAACTGGAACATGTGCCCAAACCTCTGAATCTGGAACTATTACTGTAAATCCGGATGCTACTATTAGCAACCCTGCTAATAAAGATCAAACAGTTTGTATTGCTAGTACAGCTATTACAGATATTAACTTTACTATTGCTGGTGGAGGAACTGGCGCTACCGTATCTGGTTTACCTGCTGGTGTCTCTGGTAGCTTTAGTGCTGGTGTGTTCACTATTAGTGGTACGCCTACTGCTTCTGGTACTTTTAACTATACAGTTACAACGACAGGTACCTGTGCACAAACTTCTATATCAGGTACATTAGAAATATATACTCCTCCTGGAGCTTTAGGTTTAATTGTAGGTAATTCTGGGGTATGTCCAGTAATTACAGAAACATATACCATTGGTGCAATACCTGGTGTAGTAAGTTATAATTGGACTGTTCCTTCAGGATATACAATTATAAGTGGTCAAGGAGGTACAACAGTAGATGTTACTGCAACCAATACTGCTGTAGATGGAGATATAACAGTAACAGCTGTCAATCCATGTGGCTCAAGTTCAAGTTCTTTAGAGTTAACAGTCGCAACTTTTGCTTATGTTGATGCAGGTCCCGACCAATACGTGTGCTTATCAACTACACAAATTGCTTTACAAGGAGATATTGATGGAGCAGTCACAAAAACTCAACACTTTACTTGGACTGATGACCATACTCCAAGTGGGATTTTTCCTGGCGGAAATGTAAGCAATCAATTAACAGGAAACTACTCCCTCCCAAGTGGCTTAAGTTCTGGAGATGTTATTAGATTAACTATTACTAGTAGAAATATTTCTGGTACTTGTGCTGGTGCTGTTACTGACTATATGGACATTTTTATTGTAGATGATGATGTTACTATTACCGGAGGTATATCACCTATCTGCGAGGGCTTTAGTTCTACAATTACATTTAATGGAGAGGCTAATACAACTGTAACTTATAATGTTAATGGTGGTTCTTCTCAAACTATCGATTTAGATGATAATGGTGATGGAACTGGAGATGCAACATTAAATACAGGTGTACTAAGTATTACTACAACTTATACTTTAGAAACTGTAGCTTACACAAGTAATCCGTCTTGTACTCAAGCCATTACAGGATTAGCGACTATAACAGTAAATCCTGATGCGACTATTAGTAATCCTGCTAATAAAGATCAAATAGTATGTATAGATACAGCTATTGCTGATATTAATTTTACTATATCTGGTGGCGGAACTAATGCTTCGGTATCTGGTTTACCTGCTGGTGTAACTGGTTCTTTTAGTGCTGGTGTATTCACTATTAGTGGTATGCCTATTGTTTCGGGTACTTTTAACTATACTGTTACAACTACAGGAACCTGTGTACAAACTTCTGAATCTGGAACTATTACTGTAAATCCTGATGCGACTATAAGTAATCCTGCTAATAAAGATCAAACTGTCTGTATCAATAATATGATTGCTGATATTGACTTTACTATTGCTGGTGGTGGAACTGGTGCTACTGTCTCTGGTTTACCGGCTGGTGTCTCTGGTAGCTTTAGCGCTGGTATGTTCACTATTAGTGGTACGCCTACTGCTTCTGGTCCTTTTAACTATACGGTAACTACTACTGGAACGTGTGCACAACCTTTTGAATCCGGAACTATTACTGTTAATCTTGATGCCGTTGTTGATGCAGGAGCAAATCAAACAATTTGTTCTAATAATACGGCAACAATGGTTGCTACTCTTGGTGGTGGTGCATCTACTGGAACATGGTCAACAAGTGGAACTGGTACTTTTAACAACAATACTATAACGGCGATTTATACACTTAGTGCTTCCGATATAACTAACGGGATAGTAACTTTAACTTATACAACTGACAATCCTATTGGTCCTTGTCCTTCAGTAAATGATACCATGATATTGACTATAAAAGATGAAGTTGTTATCACTACTCAACCTTCAAATGTAGGTGTTTGTGTGACAGAGCCAGCAAGTTTCAGCGTTGTTGCAGTTGGTGATGATCTAACTTACGAGTGGTATCATAATGGATCTCTTGTAAGTGATACAGCAAATATTTCTGGTGCAAATTCTAATGTGTTAAGTTTTACTCAAGCTCAATTAGGTGATGCTGGTTCTTATTATGTTACAGTAAGTGGTGATACTTCTTGTACAAGTGTAAATTCATCTGTAAGAACACTTAATGTAAATCAAGTAATCAATATAACTGACCAGCCAGATTCTGCAACACTATGTGAAGGTAGCGATATTACGTTTACTGTTGCTGCAACTGGCTCTGTTGGAGGATATCAATGGAGAAAAAATGGTGTGAATATTGGTGGAGCTATTTCTACTTCATATACTATAAATAATATTACTCCAGCAGATGCAGCTAATTACGATGTTGTATTAACAAGTCCAAATGCAACATGTACTGAAGCTTATTCAGCAATAGCTATTTTAGTGGTTGATCTACATACAACAGTTGAAGCTGGAGGACCAGATTCGGTTTGTCAATCATCAAGTCCAAGTGCTATTACTTTATCGGGTGCTAGTATTGGTGGAGGAGCAACTACTGGAGCATGGTCCATAACATCTGGTGGTGGGACATTAAGTAGTACTGCTCAAACAGCTAATCCACAAAATATAACTTACACACCTGTAGCTAATTTTACAGGTACTGTTACTTTAACCCTTACTACAAATGCTCCAGGAACATGTCCAGCAAATAGTGATACAAGAACAATAGATGTAGATCTTACTCCTATAGTAAATGCGGGTTCAGATGATGGCGTTTGTTCAGGACAAGGAGATTTTATTAATTTATTAGGAACTATTGGTGGAAGTGCTACAAGTTCTACATGGACTGCTTCTAGCGGAACTTTCTCTAATTCAAGTTCGTTAACTTCAACCTATACACCAAGTATTTCAAACGGTACAGTTACATTAACTTTAACGACTAATGACCCTTCTGGAGTTTGTACTGCAGTTTCTGATACGGTCCTAATTACTGTATTCGAAGCTCCTATAGTTGATGCAGGGACTAATCAAACGATTTGTTCTGCAAATCCAATAATAATGGCAGCAACTTTAGGTGGTGGTGCCTCTTCTGGAACATGGTCATCGAGCGGTTCAGGTAGTTTTGATAACAATTCTACAACTGCTGTTTATACACCTAGTGCAGTTGATATTAGTAATGGTACAGTAACGTTAACATACTTAACAGATAACCCAACTGGACCTTGTACTGCTATTTCTAATACAGTAGTGATTACAATAGAACAATCACCTATTGGTGGTGTTGTTACTGATATAGATGATGAAAGTACAGTTATTGGTTGTCATATGGCAAATGGAGATCTTATTTTAAAAAATTATACAGGAAACATTGTGAGGTGGGAATCTTCAACCGATAATGGTGCAAATTGGAATGAAGTTTTACCAACCAATACAACAGACACATTAACTTATAACTTTCCTTCAGGAGTTACACTTTATAGAGCTATAGTTGAGAACGGAAATTGTGGTGAAATGCCTTCGTCATTTGCAATGGTTACAGTAATTCCGCCGGATATTAAACCTAATCCAGTAACAGCTTCACCAACAGAGTTATGTTTGGGTGATACCTCTTATTTTACCACTGAAAGCAATTATGCTACAGGAGAAGTATTTCTAGGAGGAGCATTCCATACTGGACAATTCCCAGATAAGTTTAATCCAGATATGTGGTTAATTGATGGTAATATTGGACCTGATTGGACAGCTTCTGCAGATAATGGAGAAGATAATATTTGGTCTGGAACCAATGACCAACCATTTCCTGGTCCGCCTGTAGTTGGAGGAATTGTATATGACTCTGGTGATCCAAAATTTGGAATTGCTAATGGAAACTTATCGAGTACTTTGGAAACTCCAATTTTTAGCCTATATGGTTTTACACTTGATGACCCTCCAGTATTTGAGTTTGATTATGCTTATAATTTGGTTAATCCTGGAGATCAATACTTAATAGAGCTGTCTTTAGATGGAGGTCTTACATATACTGTTGTTATTTTAGATGTGACTGGACCTGCTTATGAGAATCAAGATCCGTTTACTACTTTTTCATTTGATATGACACCTTATATAGGCATGTCAGATTTAAGAGTTCGATTTTCATTTGTAGGAACTGATACATGGACTGTAGCTGCAGTAGATAATATAGGTGTACCTGTTCCTCCGGGATTATTTGGTGTGGAATGGACAGACGAACAAAGTGGTCTAGTAATTTCTAGTACTAATACAGCTGAGGCAACACCACTATCACCTGGTGTACATGTTTATAGTGTAACTACTTTAATTAATGGTTGTAGAAGCTCTGGTCCAGATGGTACTGCTTATGTAACTTTAACAGTTTATGAAGAACCTATAGCAGATGCTGGACCTGCTCAAACTTTAACCGATTGTGGATTTAGTACAGTAACTTTAGCAGGAAATTCTGATTATATAAGACCTTTTGGAGCGACAGGAGGACAATGGACTGTAGTGTCTGGGCCAAGCCCTTATAGTTTTTCAGACGATACCGATCCTAATGCCATTTTTATTGGAAATCCTACGGGTTCATATACTTTAAGATGGACTTTATTTGGTAATGAATCATGTGGTAACGATTCGGATGATATGACTGTAAACTTTACAGCTTGTAGTACTTTAGATTTTGATGGTATAGATGATAATGTGACGTTTAGAAATGATTTTGATTTAGATAGTAATCCGTTTAGTATTGGCATTTGGGTAAAACCAAATTCTGAAACTCATGATGATAGTGGAGCTCCTGCAGGACCTAACGATACTATTCAAACCATACTTTCAAAACGAGATGCTACTACTCTAACAGATGGATATGATTTAAGGTTAGAAGGTAATACGATTTCTTTTAATTGGAACGGTGCAGGATCAATCTCGGCATCTCCAATTGATACAACACGATGGTATCACGTTGCAGTAACATTTGGTGGAGGAACTTATAGATTATATATAGATGGTATATTAATTGATAGTGCTAATGGTTCATCTCCGAATGTTAACCAAAAGGAATGTATTATGGGTGCCATGGATCAGCCTGCAGCTGGAGGAAATCCTAATCCTATAAATTATTTTAGTGGATGGTTGGACGAACTCCGTATTTGGAATGTTGCTTTATCTGTAGAACAAATTCGTCATATGATGAATCAGGAAATAAAAGATAATGGTGCTGGTGCTGTTCAAGGTGAAATTGTTCCTATTGATATTCCTGGACTTACTTGGGCTAATTTAGATGGCTATTACCAAATGAATCAGTTTGATGATATTGTAGGTGGCTACATTGTTGCAAATGCAGGAACCAGAGATGGACAGATGAGAAATATTGTAACCTGGCAAGAAGAAACTGCTCCATTACCTTATACAACAAAAACGAATGGTAATTGGAATGATACTTCTGTAACAACACCATGGACCAATGGTGATACGGTTTGGGATTATCCAAACGCTAGAGGTATTGATGATGCAACAGATATCGATTGGAATATTGTAATAACAAATCATAATATTACATCTGTAAGATCACAACATAGTAGCTTGCCAGATAAAGATTTAACTCTTTTAGGATTAATTGTTGAATCGAATGAGTTGACAATTACAGATTCTGGGACTCAAGACGAAAATAACAATGGTCAAGGATTATGGGTAACCCATTATTTGAAACTTAATGGAGAAATTGATCTTATTGGTGAATCTCAATTGCTTCAAAAAAGATATACCCCTAGTCAAGTAAATGGTAGTATTTTAGATGTTGATAGTAATGGTTATTTAGAACGTGATCAACAAGGCACAACTAACTTGTACAATTATAATTATTGGAGTTCTCCAGTTGGTCCGCAAATCACTGGTACAAATAATAATGATTATAGTGTTGACGGTATTTTGCGTGGCGGTGCAAATTCTAATGCTCCAACAAATATTTCTTGGGTAACTAACAGTTATGATGCATCAGGAGCCATTGATCCTATTGGAACGAGTAATCGTTGGATATGGGCCTACGAAAATTATCCGCAAAACACTTATGCTGCTTGGAGTTATAAAGCTGAAACAGGTCCCATAGCAGCAGGATTAGGTTACACAATGAAAGGTAGTGGAGTTGGAGCAGCCGTACAAAACTATGTCTATATGGGTAAACCTAATAATGAAACTATAAATAATCCTATAACTGCTGGTAACGATGCACTAGTTGGTAATCCATATGCATCTTCTATTGATTCCCATGAATTTATTAGAGATAATATTCCTGGTGGAAACTCTGGAACTACAGCTAGTATTGATGGCACCTTATATTTCTGGATACATTATACATCTAACACTACCCATATTTTAGCAGATTATGAAGGTGGGTATGCTGAGTATAACTTATCGGGAGGTGTTGCAGCAGTAACACCACCAATAACAGTTGATGGATTTATTGTAAGTGGTTTGGGATCTTCTTCTTTAATACCTGAAAGACATATACCAGTTGGACAAGGGTTTTTTGTTAATACTGGTAACACAGGTGGCGGAATAGTATCGTTTCATAACGATCAAAGAGTATTTCAACGTGAATATGCAACTCCTCCTGCTTTTAACGATGGTTCTGTATTTTTGCGATCAAATAACTCTAGCTCAAACCCTCCTCCAAATAATGATGAAGACAATGTAATTAAGAGAATTAGACTTGATTTTGAATCTCCTGAGGGTGCTACAAGACCATTATTATTAGCATTTGTGCCTAAAAATCAAGCAACTGATGGTTTTGATTACGGTTACGATGCTAAGTTTTATGATGACAATTCGCCTAGTTATATGGCATGGACAATTAATGATGAGACTTATGTAATTCAAGGTGTAGGAGATTTTGATAAAACTAAATTACACCCTCTATCTATAAATTTAGTTAAATCTGGATATATATATATTGCTTTAGCAGGTCAAGAAAATTTTGAGAGTCATAAAAATGTATATGTTTACGATTCATTATTAGGTACTTACACTAAAATAAATAATAAGCGTTTTAAAATGAGTTTAGATGCTGGAGAATATTTAAATAGGTTCTTTATAACCTTTACTAAAGCTCAAAACACTTTAGGTGATATTACAGATAACGAGCTTGAACAAGCTATTGTAAATTATTTAAATAGTAGTAATGAGATATATATAAATGTCCCAGGTTCTATAGATGTTAAAAAAGTTTATTTGGTTAATCTAATTGGTCAAACAGTAAAATCTTGGAACATTACAAACATGCCAAATATTTCAAGTAATGAATATAAAATTCCTGTTAAAAATATTTCTGAAGGGAACTACATTATAAAGGTTGAAACTAGTACTGGAACAATTAATAAAAAGATAATTGTTACTCAATAAATATTAATTTTCAAGAGTTTGAAAAGCACCTTTAAAGGTGCTTTTTTTATTCTCATATAATAAAAATATGCATTTCATCGGATTTATCATGCGTTTTATAGATAAATTAAAATAAATTGTTATATTGCATCAAGTAAAATAATTAAGTTTCATTTAACCCTAAATCAAATGAACAAAATTACCTATTTATGTTTTGTTGTATTTTTTGTTATGCTCAATATTTGCGAGGCACAAATACAGCGTGTCAGAATTGATTTTGTATCTCCTGATAAATATACAAGACATTTACTTCTATCTTTTACACCAGATAATTCTGCAACGGATGGTTTTGATTATGGTTATGATGGACCAAATCCTGATGATTTCTTAAATGATTTGAATTGGATTATTGAAGAAAAGAGATATATTATACAAGGTGTTGGTGCTTTTAATGAAACAAAGCAATATCCTTTTGGGATGTTTTTATCTGATTCGGGTGATATTGAAATTATTTTAACAGGGTTGGAAAACTTTGACTCAGAAATAGATGTTTTTATCTATGATTTATTATTAGATACTTATACAAAAATTAATGAAGGTAGTTTCAAAATGAATTTAAATGCAGATGATTATATAGATCGATTTTATATTGCATTTAAACAAGAAGAAGTATTAGTTGATGAAGAAATTACTGATGATGATATGGAAGCTGAAACTGGAGATGATTTAGCACAATCTATAATTAACTATTTAACAAGTACAGACGAAATCTATGCTCATATTCCTGATACAGAATTTGTTAAACAAGTATATCTGATTAACCTTTTGGGTCAAACGGTAACTTCTTGGAGTGCTACAGATATTAACTTTTCTAATGAATTTAAAATTCCTGTTAAAAATATTTCAGGAGGAACCTACATTATTATAGTTGAAACCAATGTAAACTTTATTAATAAAAAAATTATAATCAAAAACTAATATTCATATACTAATTACTATAATATGAGTTATGTCATATTTTAACATTCAAAAGAAATCTTAATTTATAGTAGGTGTAAAAATCTCAATTCATACCATTAATTTTATTTTAATTAAAAGGGAATAATGGTTTTCTTATTTGCTCATACCTATAAATAAACTTCAACAGTTATTCCCTTTTTTAAATAAGAATCTTGCAGAAATGTGAGATATTTTTAAAACTGATATATATCATAGTTTTAAAAACAATCAATCTATACTTTTATTTTTGTATGAAATTCTTTCCTATATGTGAGTGAGGACTCTTTTAGAATACATTTTATACTATTAAAAGCACTTCTTAATTGAGGTGCTTTTTTATTAAATCTATGGAGAGTATTTTTTAAACTATGACCATGATTAATATAATTAAGAGTAGATTAAAAAAATCAAGTTATTTGGATATATTTAATATTCTGGTTGTAAACTTGAAGAATGTAAACATAAAAAAAACGGTTTAGAGTGAGCTAAACCGCTTGTTTCCTGAGATTTTAATTTGTAGCGAGAACGAGATTTGAACTCGTGACCTCTGGGTTATGAAT
>Ga0209013_10006268_pt1 | contig 10120 bp, 5 predicted proteins | sample Cruoilmetagenom2_FD_187291 | JGI IMG/M metagenome (GOLD analysis project Ga0209013, IMG submission 187291) | Oil polluted marine microbial communities from Coal Oil Point, Santa Barbara, California, USA - Sample 2 (SPAdes) (version 2) | ecosystem: Environmental > Aquatic > Marine > Oil seeps ...
TTATAAGAATAATAATGGTAGTTTTAACCAAATATTTCCAAATATTGTTGATCCTAATTCTGAAACTCGACAATTAACTTGGGGAGATTATGATAATGATGGTGATAAAGATTTATTTGTTACCAGTCTAAACGCTTCCAATAGGTTATATAGAAACGATGGTGGTTTAAATTTTACTGATGTAACTATATCTGCTGGATTTAATACTGCTGTGCTTTATACTATTGGAGCTTCTTGGGGAGATATTAATAATGATGGTTTACTAGATATTTTTTTAAGTTCTAGAGATCCTAATGAAATTATTCCTAACAGATTATATAAAAATAATGGTAATGGTACATTTACCAATATAAGTGCTACTGCTGGAATTATAACTAGTGAAGGCGATTTGTCTTTTTGTTCAGCTTTTTTTGATTTTAATAAAGATGGTTGGCAAGATATATATATCGCAAACGACAAAGGGCAAAATAGTAATACTTTGTATAAAAACAATGGAGACGAAACTTTTACAGACGTGAGTGTTTCTAGTGGAACTAATTTAGCAATCGATGCGATGTCAACAACTATTGAGGATTATAATCAAGACGGCTGGCAAGATATTTATGTTACAAACACTCAAGGAGGTAATTATTTGTTAAAAAATAATGGCGACGATACATTTACAAACACGACTAACACTGCTGGAACAGGATTTTATTCAATAGCTTGGGGTTCAGTATTTCTAGATGGTGATAATGATCTTGATATGGACCTTTATGTAAGTGGTATGTTAGATGGCAGCAATCCAAGTTTACTGCCTTCAGCATTTTATGAAAATCAAGGCGACAATACATTTCTTATTCCTCCTTCAGCGGGTTTTAATAATGATACTGCTACAAGCTTTTCTAATGCTATTGGTGATTTTAATCATGATGGATTATCAGATATAGTTGTTGTAAATTTTTCGCCTAGAAATATGTTTCTATGGCAAAATAAAAATGCCAACGCAAATAATTGGATAAAAATTGGTTTAGAAGGGACTTCTAGTAATCGAGATGGTATTGGTGCTACGATAGAACTGACCGTTGGAGGCAACACCTATTATAGGTATACTTTAAGTGGCGAAGGTTATGAAAGCCAAAACTCTAATTATGAATTATTTGGGCTGAGTAATTATACTAATATTGATTCTATTGTTGTAAAATGGTTAGGTGGTACAATAGATACTTTTACTAACGTTTCGGTAAATCAAACTTTAAATATTATGGAAGGATCGACTTTAGGTTTAAATAATCCAGAGTTACTAAAAAATAATGTTTCAGTTTACCCAAATCCAAGCAACGATGGTCATTTTAACTTGCAGTTTAAAAACTTAGATTTAAATTCTTCATCAATAAACATTATTAAAATTATTGATGTAACAGGAAAGAAAATTGAGACTATTAATATCACAAACGATTTAATTCTATTAGATTTAAGTGCTTATTCCAAAGGAGTGTATTTTCTTAAAATTTCAATAAATGATATTGCTATTATAAAAAAAGTAATCACTTTTTAAATTGTTTTAAAGTTACTTATAATCAATCTAAAAGTATTAAAAATAAAAAACTGCCTTTTAAAAAAGGCAGTTTTTTTAATAATTATATGTCAATCTTACTAAAGAGGCGTTGTAGGATTTACTTGTGTTAAAGCATAAGTACTTCCTGATTTAACTATTTTTAATGCCAAATTAAATTGACCTGCTGCATTTGGTATATCGCTTACAAAAACTTCTACTGTACCATCTGGATGAACAGCTACAAGAGAAAATGGAATAGGATCAAGAGCTGAAGCCCAATCTCTTACATAAATCTCATAACCTCCATCGGTTTCAAAGTTAGGTAAACTAATTTGCTCCAAAGCTGATACGGATTGGCTTGCATCAAAAACAAGACCTGTAACTCCTTCTCCAAATATTCCCCATAAGTCTAAATCATTATTATCTGCATCTGGCCAAGCCAAAGATAATACCAAATTATCTGAATCAACATCTGGAATTTCTGTAACTACTACATTTGCTTCATTATTATCTGAATCAACATTTACAGTTACATCAGGCTCATACAATTTAAGAACTTCATTTAAAACAACATTATAAGAACCATATTCTGAAACGTCTAAAGGGATACTTGCTGTCGAATTACCAGCATCAATACCACCTGTTGTTGCTACGCCATTTAAAGAGTATTTCATTAAACCCTCATATGCAAAAGGAGAAGATAAAGACACTCCTACTTCATAAGGCGTGTCGCTTCGTGGAACAATAATTGTTTCTGAACCACCAGTTATAGCAGCTGTTACAGTTGTATTTGTATTAACAGCTACGCCGTCATCATCGATAGCACAAGATGTAAAAAATAACATCAGTACTGCAATTAAAAAACTTATTTTATATATTTTCATTTTATTAATTTTTAAATTATAGTTCTGTAAAAGAATATGCAATACTACTGCCAACTGTTGCTCTATTTATTACTAAATAAAATCCATCTTGCGTTACAGTACCTGTAAAAACTTCTTGTTGATTGTCAGGGAACCTAAGGGTTAGAGTAAAATCTACTGGTGCAGATAAACCTAGCCATTCTTCTATCCAAACAGAATAATCTCCATCAGTTGAACCACTTGGTAAAGTAACAGTCTCAACACTACCTACTGAATAACTACCATCAACTTGATTTGATGTGCTTTGATTTCCTGCATACAATTCTAAATCCATATCTTGTCCTGAAGCCCATGTTAAACTAATATCAACATCACCTTCAATTGTGAATAATGGTAGAAAATCAAAAACACCTACTTCTCTACTAAGATCTCCGCCTAAAACAAAAGAAGTCAAAGGGAAAACTCCATCTGCAGGTTCAACATTTACAATAGATACAGTGTAAATTTCACTACCATCATCTAAAGTGTCGTCTGCAAAAGTTAAAAGTACATTTGCGCCTGTTCCTCCTGCTTGTATGTTAATAGTTGAGTCATAAGTAACTTCAGTAACTCCGCTTGTAGTTTCTAAAGAACCATCAGACGATGTAACATCAATAGTTACTATAGCATCGTATGGTAAAGGACTGTTTAACCTTAATTCAAATGCTACTGTCCCTCCATCCTCTAGGATGCTAAGTCCATTATTTTGATCTACAAATTCAACTTTGGTTTGCCCTACAGCATTTACTAAGTCTTCATTTGCTGTTGCGTCATCTGTTTCACAAGAAGTAAAGAGAACTCCAACTATCATGAAAAGAGATGCTATTTTTATTATTTTATTTATATTCATCTTATTATTATTTTAAGTTAAGGCTTAATCTAGCAAATAGGAAACGTCCTGCTACACCAAACTGTTGTGAGCGTCTAGACCAATCGAAACGACCAGAACTTCTATTCGCTTGAATAGCTCTGTCTGGGTATATATCAAATAAATTATTTGCTCCTACGGTTAAAGTTACATTTTTTGTTGCTTTAAATCCAACAGATAAGTCAGTCACTAATTTACCTCCATATTCTTGCATATTTGCGAGGTTATTAGTAGCCTCTGTTACTTCTCCAAAATAAACGTTTCTAAAAAATACTGTGAATTTTTCACTTGTTAAAGTTTGAGAAAAATTTACTTTAGTACGTGGTACACCTTCTTCAAGGTATATTCTTGAAGTTTCATCAAAATAAGTGCTCTCTTGTGAAAGTAATTGAGATGAAGAATGTATATCATCTACTTGTCGTGTATTAGAAAAAGTTCCTGATAAATCAGAACGTAAATGTAATTTACTACCTAAATCAGCTTTATGGGTAACTACAATATCAAGTCCTTTAGATTCAGTATCTATAGCATTTGCAAAAAATGCTGCTGCTGTAGCGTTTTGCCCATCAAAAAATGCTTGTGTTTCAGGAGTAGGACTAAATCTACCTGTATAAGAGACTCTATCTTCAATTGCAACAAAATAACCATCAACAGTTATTTTTAAATTAGCATCAGTAAGATTAGCTGTAAATCCAACACTTGCACTAGCAGATTGCTCTTCTTTAAGAGCAGGAATGCCTAAAACTTGGGCTAATTGGCTGTCATTTCTAAATGTTGCTACCTCATTAGGAAGGCCATCTACAAATACAGTAGAGGTTGAGTTGAAAAATTGTTGTTGTAATGATGGTGCTCTAAATCCTGTATTTACAGCCGCTCTTAAATTAAATTGGTCTGATAATTTATATCGTGTAGCTACTTTAAAGTTTAATGTAGAACCAAAATCACTATAATTTTCATAACGTAACGCTCCACTAACATAAAAAGCATCTGTAAAATCTGCCTCCAAATCTAAATATCCTGCAATACTACTTCTATTTTGAGATAATGCATTTGAAGGTCTGAAACCTGGAAATACTTGTGCACCACCTGGTCTTGTTCTTCCAAAGAAATCTTGAGTAATAATTGGATTATCTACAGATACTGGTAAATGGTTAGCACCATAAGTTGTATAAGAAGCTTCTTCTCCAGCATTAATAGTATAATTTTCTTTTCTAAATTCACCACCAAATGCAACACTCAATCCATTAAATATCTCATCATAACGTTTGTAAAAATCTACATTAGTTGTGTTTTGCGTAAAAGAAAATCCACCAGCGTTAAAACTTGTTTTAGACTCTGCTTCTAAAGTAGCATTATGTGTATTAGTTATATTAAAATCAAAACTATTAGTTCCATAAGTATGACTAAAATCTGCATCCCAATCTCCTACTTTTCCTTTTATCCCAGCAGTAATTGATTTATCATTAATCTCAGAATTAATCTCTGGTAAAAATCCATTAATATATGTCGGTGTATATGCTCTTTGTTGGCTAGGCAATCTATAAAAACCAGCAGATTGTCCTTTTCTATAACTTAAACCAGTATTGGCGTATAATTCTGTGCCATTATCACCAATAGGAAGCATCATGTTAGCAAAAAAGCGTCCTCCTCTTAAGTCAGATGTTCCAACTCTCATATTATAATCCGTTCTATCTTGACTTCTAACCGCTAATTCATTTTCGGTAGTATCAAAATTTAAAAGGGTCTGTAAATCACTTATAGATGATGCGTTATTAATATCATTTTTTAGAGCAAAATCAAAATGTGTTACACCTTGTGCGTAAAACTGAATATCTGATAGCGACATATCTGTAAGGTCTCCTCCACTATGAAAAGCTACCCACTCTACAGAGTTATAGGCATTAAAAATACTACCTTCCCATTCTTTCATTCTATTATAGTGATTTCTATAATCAAAATCTCCAGTGAAGTTTATATAACCTCCATTTTCTCCTAATGAAACTCCATAATTAGCTGATACATTTACAGTTTCTCCATCTATACCTCCTGTTTGTTCGTTAGCATTTCTAGAGAAATTAGCTCCATTAGTAACATTTAATGTTAGTTCATCAACACTATCATCTAACATAATGTTTATTACACCAGCAATAGCATCAGAACCATACTGTGCTGCGGCTCCATCTCTTAAAACTTCTACACGTTTAATTGCAGCTGCAGGAATCGAATTTAAATCTGTTCCTACACTACCTCTACCAAATGTTCCATTTACATTTACTAATGATGTAGTATGTCTTCTTTTACCATTAATTAGTACAAGTACTTGGTCTGGACCCAAACCACGTAATGATGCAGGATCAATATGATCTGTCCCATCAGAAATAGTTTGTGTATTAGATGTAAATGAAGGTGCAGCGTAATTTAAAATTTGATTTAAATTAACTTGCGGTCCAGCAGTTGCTAGTTCTTTTACATCAATTACATCTACTGGTACTGCGCTATCGATAGCTGCTCTAGCAGGTGCTCTTGACCCTATTAATACTATCTCGTCTAAAGCGACGCCAGCTTGCATAGTTACATTTACTGTGCTTCCAGCAACTGTAATTTCTTGAGAATCAAAGCCAACATAAGAAAACACTAATACATCTCCATCGCTTGCGCTAATAGAAAAGTTTCCATCAAAATCTGATGTAGTTCCTGTTGAAGTTCCTTTGATAATAATTGAAACTCCTGGTAACGGTTGTGATGAATCATCTGAAACTGTTCCAGTAACTTGTTGAGCCTCAATAAAATTTGATGCTCCTAAAAAGAACATCAAAAGAATAAAGTAATTTTTAATCATAATTTTATTTTTATCGGTTAGTACAAAAAAACTAAAAAAAATGTTAAATTCAAGGGTTTTATTCAATTATTTTTTGTGTAATCTCTTTTACTTTTCTGTTTTTCTTCAAAAAACTAAAAATAATATTTGCAAAATTGCACATTTAAAGTGTTCATTTAAATATCCTCTTAAACCCAAGATGGTTTAAAAAATGGATTTAATTCAATATATCTTATCACTATTTCATTAAATTTGCATCTTAATATTTTTGTTCTATGTATAGAAGCCATACGTGTGGTGAATTAAGAGATTCACATATCAATAAAGAAGTAACCCTCTCTGGTTGGGTGCAAAAAACTAGAAACAAGGGATTCATGATTTGGATCGATCTTCGTGATCGTTATGGTACAACTCAACTGATTTTTGATGAAGAGCGTTCTTCTAAAGCAATAATAGAAAAAGCCAAAAATGTAGGAAGAGAATATGTAATTCAAATTAAAGGAACCGTTATAGAACGAGCTTCTAAAAATCCTAACCTGCCAACTGGAGATATAGAAATTTTAGTTTCAAAACTAATTGTTTTAAATGAATCCTTAACGCCTCCATTTACTATTGAAGATAAAACTGACGGAGGAGAAGAGTTACGTATGAAATACAGATATCTGGACATACGTCGTAATCCTGTTAAAAACAGTTTAATTTTTAGGCATAAAGTTGCACAAGAGACACGTAATTACTTATCAAATGAAGGGTTTATCGAAGTTGAAACACCTTATTTAATTAAGTCAACTCCCGAAGGAGCGCGTGATTTTGTAGTACCTTCCAGAATGAATCAAGGACAGTTTTATGCATTACCACAGTCGCCACAAACATTTAAGCAATTATTAATGGTTGGTGGTTTAGATAAATATTTTCAGATTGTAAAATGTTTTAGAGATGAAGACTTACGTGCCGACAGACAGCCAGAATTTACTCAAATAGATTGCGAAATGGCATTTGTAGAGCAAGAAGATATTTTAAATGCTTTTGAAGGTTTAACACGTCATTTATTAAAAGCTATTAATGGTGTTGATATTAATAAATTTCCTCGAATGACTTATGATGAAGCGATGCAACGTTATGGAAATGACAAGCCAGACATTCGTTTTGGAATGGAATTTGGCGAGCTTAATACTGTAGCTCAACATAAAGATTTTAATGTATTTAATCAGGCAGAATTAATTGTTGGCATTGCTGTCTCAGGAGGAAATACATATTCTAGAAAAGACATAGATAAACTAACCGATTGGGTAAAACATCCTCAAGTTGGTGCTTTAGGAACGGTTTATGTACGTTGTAATGATGATGGTACTTATAAATCTTCGGTAGATAAATTTTATAATCAGGAAGATTTAGCAAAATGGGCCGAAGTTACTGGTGCTAAAGCTGGTGATTTAATTTGTGTGCTTTCTGGTGAAACTAATAAAGTTAGGGCACAATTAAGTGCCTTACGTATGGAATTGGCCGAACGTTTGGGATTACGTAAACCTAACGAATTTGCACCACTTTGGGTTACCGATTTTCCATTGCTAGAGTGGGATGAAGACACCGGGCGTTATCATGCCATGCATCATCCATTTACATCTCCAAAACCAGAGCAAATAGAGTTATTAAAAACTAATCCTGGAGATGTTAAGGCCAATGCTTACGATTTGGTTTTAAACGGAAATGAAATTGGTGGTGGATCAATTCGTATTCATGACAAAAAAACACAAGCTTTGATGTTCGATTATTTAGGATTTACTGAAAAAGAGGCTAAAGCACAATTTGGATTTCTAATGAATGCATTTGAGTATGGTGCACCTCCACATGGTGGTCTTGCTTTTGGGCTGGATAGATTGGTAGCCATACTTGGTGGTCAAGAAACCATTAGAGATTTTATTGCATTCCCAAAAAATAATTCAGGGCGTGATATTATGATTGATGCACCAGCTCCTATTGATGTTAAACAATTAGAAGAATTGAGTCTAAAATTAAATATTCGTGAAAAAGAAAATATTTAAAAAACTAAGCGAATTAGAATCTACTGCTATTTGTGGTAATGATATTAGTTCGTCTGTTTTATATGTTTCTGCACTATCCATTGCTTTTGCAGGACAATATGCCTGGATAACTTTACTAATCGTTTCTTTTGTTCTTTTTTTATTTAGAAAAATTTATGGGGAAGTTGTAGGAGCTTTACCCTTAAATGGTGGTGCGTATAATGCATTGCTAAACACTACCAGTAAATCAATGGCTTCTTTTGCTGCGACTTTAACACTGTTATCTTATATGGCTACTGCTGTAATTTCTGCTAATGAAGCTATTCATTATTTGCATCATTTAATTCCATTAATGCCAATTATTCTAATAACAATTCTTTTGCTTAGCTTTTTTGCTTTATTGACTATTATTGGTATTACTGAATCTGCCAAAGTTGCTGTAGGCATTTTTCTTTTTCACATATTGTCTTTATTAGTTTTAAGTCTCTTTATTATTTATTTTCTAACAACAAATGGTGTTGATTTATTTTTAACTAATTGGAATTTACCATCAAAAGAAGGAAGTATAGCAACAGCTATATTTTTTGGGTTTGCAGCATCAATGCTAGGTGTTTCTGGTTTTGAAAGTTCGGCTAATTTTGTAGAAGAGCAAAAAAAGGGAGTCTTCCCTAAAACGCTTAAAAACATGTGGATAATTGTTAGCATAATTAATCCTTTAATGGCCATTTTTGCTTTGTCATTATTTGCAATGCCTTTGCTACAAAGTGATGCTTATCAAAATACATTATTAGTAGAAATGGCTACTCATGTTGGCGGTAATTGGGTAGCTGTACTAATATCTCTAGATGCATTTTTAGTGCTTAGCGGAGCTGTATTAACAAGTTTTGTTGGTGTTTCTGGACTGTTAGAACGAATGACTTTAGATAGGATTTTACCTCAGTTTTTCTTAAAGAAAAACAAAAGAGGTAGTTCTTATAGAATTATCATTATGTTTTTTTTACTAGCCGTTTCTGTATTATTATTAACAAACGGAAATGTAAAATTATTGGCTGGTGTTTATTCTATTTCATTTTTATCTGTAATGGCTTTATTTGCAATTGGTAATATTTTGTTAAAAGTTAAAAGAAATAAACTCCCACGACCAGAAAAAGCAAAATGGATTGCTGTTTTTATTGCAATTGTAGCTGTAGGCTCTGCGTTAACTGGAAATATATTAATGGAACCCAAAGAAGGGTTACCAAGTAATTTGGCTGTTTTTCTCGATTATTTTATTCCTGCTATTGTTTTCATTTTTATGATGTTAAACAGAACGGTTTTACTAAAATTATTACTTAATATTATTCATTCTATTTTTGATCCTATTAGAAAATTTGTTTTAAATACAGATAAAAAAATTCTATCTGTTATAAATCATATTAACGATCAAGAGTTTGTATTCTTTACTAAAGGAGATAACATTGCCACACTAAATAAAGTGATGCTTTATGTTACAAAAAACGAGCATACTAAAAAAATAAAGATTGTTTTAGTTTTAGACAAGAATGATGTTGTTCCTGAAAATTTACCTTTAGAAATAGATTTTTTAGATAAAGAATATCCAGAGATTGACATCGAATTTATAATCGAAAATGGGAAATTCAGTCCACAATTAATTAAAAAATTATCTACAAAATGGGATATTCCTATTAATTTTATGTTTATTGGTTCTCCTAGTGATAAATTCCCATATAAAATTGAAGAATTAGGTGGTGTAAGATTAATTATTTAAGAGTTTAATGGACAAATCAAAAAAATTATTTACTAAATTCTTAAAATGGAGATATAAACATATTTCCAACACGCAATTTACCAATATAGCAAGTGCTATAATTGGTTTATTGGCAGGTCTTGGAGCTGTTATTCTAAAAAATTTAACACATTTAATTCAGAGATTACTTGAAGGTGAATTTATTAAAGAAATTCATAGTGCATTTT
>Ga0209013_10006269_pt1 | contig 10118 bp, 9 predicted proteins | sample Cruoilmetagenom2_FD_187291 | JGI IMG/M metagenome (GOLD analysis project Ga0209013, IMG submission 187291) | Oil polluted marine microbial communities from Coal Oil Point, Santa Barbara, California, USA - Sample 2 (SPAdes) (version 2) | ecosystem: Environmental > Aquatic > Marine > Oil seeps ...
TCCACAAAGAGAAATGGTGGTCTGTGGGGCAGTATCTGTTGAATCAAAGACAATTTGTCGAGACCTTCCCGGTTCATTCAATCAAAGCTCATATTATGTTAGTGTCCGTCCAGTTATGGATGGGCACTATGTTAGCTTTTGAACAACATCCCGAATCCTGTTGACCGAAGCTGTTTCCAGCATGTCAATGTGCCGGTCTATCCACCGGATGCTGCGGGAAAGCATGGTTCCGGGGCCTATTTCAACCAATGTATGGACGTAATTATGTCTCAGTTTTCGAATCAAATCAACCCATAAAACCGGATGACTCAGCTGCATCGCCATCACGTTTAACAGGTCCTCCCTGTCCATGAGCTGCTGGGTGGTGGTGTAAGAATAGAGGGGGATTTGAGGAGAGAAAATGATATCTTTGTCAATTTCTTCCCGTAACAATTTCCCGGCGGCTGCCATAAAACGCGAGTGATACGCCGTGGCGACCGGAAGCCAATCTGTATCAAGAGCTCCTTCACGCATGGCTTCCGTCATGACGGCTTCAATTCCAGGCTTCAAACCGGAAATGACAATCTGGCGAGGCGTATTATGGATGGCAATGTCGACGGACCTCACTTTTCGGGAAATGGCAAGGATCTGCTCATGAGGCAGACCAAAAATGACGGCCATTCCGCCGTCGCAGGCCTGCCCTTCCCTCAGGAGAATTTTCCCGGCTTTTTTTACAATAGACAGACCGGTCAGAAAATCGAAACAGCCGGCAGCATACGCTGCCGCATAAAATCCGGAGCTGTATCCTGTGCAGAGATCCGGCACAATATGTTGCGTTTTGAGGAGGTCGGTAACAATGGCGCTGATGGTGTAGATACCCAACTGGGCATTCAGGTCTTGGGCCAGTGTTTCCTGGGGACCCTCAAAACAGAGTTTTTGGAGGGAATATCCCAGGAAATTATCCGCCTCTTGGAAACGCTTCCCGGCAAAGGGGTATGCGTCGCAGAGATCAGCGCCCATGCCGACCTGCTGCGCTCCCTGGCCGGGATATACGAATCCAACGCTATTTGATGTCATGGTAACCTTCAGGGCGATGGGCTTTTTTGTCCGGCAAGGGGATGTCGAAAATACGGTCAGGCAACGGTTGATTGATGGACGTGAACTGCAAATGGAATGTGGTAAGGTCGTCTTCGGTTTCTTCCAGCTGGATTGTTTCCGGTAGCCATTGCAGTGTATTGATGGTGGCCCGAATGCTTGCAAATGGTGTTCGGCGGCTTTTTTTTAGCGGCGTCAGTCGGAGTTCACAGGTTTCTTTACAAGGAGTGGTGGCCATCTGGATATCGTACTGATTTTTCAACTGATCGATGGACTGACCGATCCCCATTACCCGTTTGAAAAAAGTGTTTCGTCCCGGCAGATCTTTTTGCCGGTAGGAGGACGACCCCGGAACGCCCATGATCATCTTCTGGTCTGTAATGAAAACAAGATAGACCTCCGGTACCGTCATTTTCATCAGGAGCTTGCCGTTGTGGTCAAAAAACAGTGTTCCTTCCGACACCTGGGGTTGGTCAAATAGACTGTTTTTCTGAATCTGCTTGAATTTGGCAATAAAGGTTGCAAGTGTCCCCTGCCGTTCTTTGAGATGCAGCAGCACATCATCCACGGTCCAGGTGGCGGGTTTTTGCGTTTCTGACGGGAACGCCGGCATTGCCGGGTAAAAGAGAAGCAGTGTTAAGGCGAGATAGTGAATTACGAAAAATTTATTCATTTTTTAACCTGGTTTGTAAATTTTGGATCCCTGGAAGCTGTTGTCATTTGCACTGCGTGCGTCATTTGTCCTATCGGACGACATTTGCGCTACGCGCGTAATTTATCGCTGCTTATAGCTGATCGCTCATAGCAACAATGAATGACACGAAGTAAATGATCACTAATGACGCGCAGCAAATGACAGTTTTCCCCTTGAACCCTCGGACCCTGATTTTACCCTTCAACCCTCCAACCCTTGGACCCTATACCCTTGGGTCTTTCTCCATGCCTGTCTGAAACCAATGTTCTGGACACCGAAAAAAATGGGCCCTCTTTTAAAAGGGAAGAGCCGCTTGACGATGGAAGGGTAGCCATACAGCTTTTGATAGGCCCAGTTGAGTCCATTCTGCAATTGTGCGGGCGTCATTTTATTGGGTTTAAAAACAACATGATTCATATCATAGCGCTCCCAGTTCATATGAAGGAGCCTGTGGTTTCGTTTGAAGTCCGTAAAAATATCGGTCCCCGGAAATGGTGTCAGCACAGAGAAAATAGCTGCTTCGATATGGGTCTTTTCCACAAACCGCAGGACATCTGAAAAGACAGAAGTGTCGTCCTGGTCGGCACCAAAGATAAAGGATCCCTGGATGCCGATGCCATGGTCATGGAGACGATTTATGGCATCCCGGTATTCTCCGGCCCGATTGACTGACTTCCCGTATGATTTCAAGGTTTCCTGGGACAGGGATTCAAACCCTACAAACAGACCGCCGCAACCGCTCTCCCTGGCCAGTTTCAAAAGAGATTGATCTTTGACGATACTCAGGGATGCCTGGCTGAACCACTTTTTTTTCAGTGGTTTCAACGCTTGAAATAATTTCTTTGCAAAGTCTGGTTTTCCGACAATATTGTCGTCCACAAAAAACAGATGGCTACCGTCCATCTGTTCTATTTCACTGATGACTTCCTGAACCGGGCGCGTTCTGTAAGTGCGTCCGTAAAAAGCGGTAACCGAACAGAACTCACAGTCAAAAGGACAGCCACGTGTTGTCTGAACGGTATTGATGAAAAAATATCTTTTTTGATTCAGGAGATCCCTGCGAGGTATTTGCATGCCATTCAGGGGCTGGAACCCGTCTGCGTCGTAGCGTGACTTGAGCGTTCCGGCCTTGGTGTCTGCGAGCACTTCAGTCCAGGTGGCTTCGGCTTCTCCCGTGACAACCGCATCTGCATGCATTGCGGCTTCGTCCGGCATCATCGTAGGGTGAATACCCCCCAGTACCACCGGGACGTTTCGCTTGCGGTACTCATCGGCAATCGCATAGCCCCGAGGGGCCAGAGGTGTCATGAGCGAAACACCCACAAGGTCAGGCAAGATGTCGAAATCGATGGGCTGGGTGTTTTCATCGATAATCATGACGTCCCAGTCATCGCCGGTCAAGCCTGCCAGCATGGTAAGAGACAGGAAAGGGAATCGAAAAAATATTTGCCCCCAGAGACTATTGTCCGGCCATTTCGGGGCGATCAGAAATAATTTCATAAAATCGTCCTTACGATTTTATTATGGGATCCGGATTATACCACTGGTCCGGGTATCGCTGGATATAGGTTTCAAAAATGGCGGCTATTTTTTCAAGATTTTTTTGAATGGCCTGTTCACGCGAGCCTTCATTTGTCAGGAGGATGGCATCTTCGAGAACACCGAAATACTTGCCATCCGGTTGTTTCAGGACAAAGGCCGGTATCAGGGCCGCTCCGGATGCCATGGCAATGGTTACGGGCCCGATGGGAAAACGGACCTGTTTGCCAAAGTAAGGGATCAATTTCCCGTTGCCAAAAAAATCTTTATCTCCAATCATGGCCACTACACCATTTTTTCGCAGGTGCTTCAATATCGGAATGGCTGAAAAGGGCGATGCATCCACCTCGATGACAGAGATACCCTTGCCTTTCCGAAAGCGGTTCACGAGTGCGTTGGTGGGGGCTGAATTATGCGGCAGAGACACCACTGCGAGAGGGTACTTTGACAGACGAATCATGGTGCCGCCAAATTCCCAGTTACCGATGTGGGCGGACAGTAGGATAACACCCCGTTCTTGTTTGAGGGCATTTTGGATGATTTCCTCTCCTTTTAAATGGGAGAACACAGCATGGGCTTTGCGGCTTGGTAGTTGTGGCAGACAAAAAAAATCCGCCATGTATTCACCGTAATTCATGAACATCCTGCGAACGAGTCGCCGGATGCGGACATCGTCGACAGGCTTATTCAGGGCGATGGATAGATTGTTGGCAAAACCTTTACGATCACGGGTCGAGAAGATGTACACCGTCGATGCAACAACCCTGCCGAGCCAGCGACAGACCTGCAGGGGCAGCAATCGGGCCAGGACAAAAATGGCATAATAGGAAACGGGCGTATCGAGGATGTGTTGGCGCATAATTTTGCTATGTAACTAAAATCACAACAAATGCTGATCCTGCATTTGTTGGGTTTTTCCTTATGAGTGAGAGTCAAGGGTCCCAGGGTTCGAGTGAAATTCTTAAATATTTTAAAGACAATGCCGTTAACTTAATGATGTAGCGCAGAGCTTCAGCTCTGCTTATATGCCTTTTTTGCAGGTCTAAAGACCTGCGCTACATTACATGGATAGACCTCACAATTCAGAAGATACGCTGTTTCCATACCATCGAATATCGCCGAGGGGTACGAAAAAAAACAGCTTTACAGCCGGGTATGAATATACTAACAATCGCCTTTAAGTCGGATTTCTCTATAGCATGTAACGTTGTGATGTTAAAATCAAAAAAAATATTCCCATCAAAACGATCATAAAATTCCTATCTTTTTTGCTGCTGTTGACGGGATGTACCTCCCAATATACGGTCTTGCCGTCGAATGTGCCCACATATTCAGGCGAATCCAACCAACATGTTCGTTGGATTCAGGCCGACAGCCAGCGGATTTTTCAGATCCTGACGAGTCCCCAGGGCATGAGATCCCTGTGTCCTGACGGAACTGTCGTCTCCTATCTTTCACCGTTGTCGTACGTGGAAGGGAACCTTGTCGAAACCCGGATAGAGCATCTTTTTGAATTTGAATGGATCTCCCGGGTAGAGCAGGTGGTTGCAAATCAATCGATTCGATTGATCTTTCAGAATGGCTTTTTTTCCGGCGGTACCGAACTCTGGGAGTTTTATCCGGAAACCAATGGTACCCTTGTCAGCCACACCATCTATGTTGACCTCAAGGGCTTTTTCAAACGACTGGCCTGGGCGACCAAGGTGCGGCGTAAGCACGACAAGATGGTGGAATTGTTTATGGACAATCTCAAGCGAACAGCAGAATCCGCAGTCATGTGGGCTGAGCAGAAAGGGGATAGCAATTCCCTTGTGAGGCAACCCTAACCCGGAAAATTGAAAAAAATGCTGGAGCAGCGCTTGCAACGAGGGAAAAAGAAACAAACCCGTGAAATAGCGGCACCGTGTATCTTATGTGACAGACCGCCTCATCACCTGGTGCACCAGAGGGGGGCTTGGCGATACTTTCGGTGCAACGGCTGCGGCGTGGTTTCGCTGCATCCACGCCCGTCTGCCGACGATTTATTGACATCCTACGACACCTATCTGCCGGATCAAGCGGATGAAATTGCCTGTTGGGAAAAAATGATATCACCGGTTATCGATACCGCGGCCATCCTGATAGATGATCATAAGCATTCAGATGGGGCAAGACTGCTGGATATCGGTTGTGGATACGGCTTTTTTTTGAAAAAAATGGTCCAGAGAGGGTGGGCTGTGGAAGGGATCGAAGTATCCAGGCCAGGGCGGGAATATGCCAGAAAAAAACTGGGCCTTTCTATTCATTCAAAGCCTTTGGAGGATATGGCCTTTCCAAAAGAATGTATTGATGTTGTGACGTTATTTTATGTAATCGAGCACGTCCATGATCCGGAAATGGTTTTACAGGAAGTGTATCGCATTCTCAAACCGGGCGGGATGGTCCTGCTTCGATGGCCGCACTCCACGCCGGTGGTCAAAATTCTGGGGCCGTTTGCAAAAAAGTTCGATATCTATCACACGCCCTTTCACCTGTATGATTTCAATCCCGGAGCCATGCAGAAGCTTCTGGAGAAATCCGGCTTTACGGACGTTCAGAATATGATCGGTGGGTTTACGTTGCCGAAAAAACGATTTTATCGCTGGTCTTCGGTAGTATTCGGACGAATTGCCGAGATGCTTCATTACTTTTCGGCCGGCAGGTTTCTTCTGCCGGGTGTCAGCAAGACAACCATTGGGTTTAAAAATGAATAACACGATTTTGATCATCGAAGATGATGCCAACACCACAGCACTGATAACGCTCTACTGTGAGCGTGAAGGGTTTCGTACGCTTACGGCCGCCGACGGCATATCCGGTCTGGACAGGGCCCGCAAAGAACGGCCGGATCTTGTTATCCTGGACTTGATGCTGCCTGAAATGGATGGCTGGGAGGTGTGCCGGCGGCTCCGGCAGGCTTCCGATGTCCCTATTATCATGCTCACCGCCCGGGGAGATGAAATCGACCGGGTGTCCGGACTTTCATTGGGCGCCGACGACTACGTGGTCAAACCCTTCAGCCCCAGGGAGCTTGTTGAGCGGGTCAAGGCTGTCCTTCGGCGGATCCAGCGCCCGCATCAGGAGAAATCACAAATCTTGACTCATGCCACCCTCCGACTCGATTTGAAAAAACGCCGGGTCAGTGTGAAGGGCAGGTCCGTGGATCTCACCCCCCATGAATACCGGCTACTGGGGACCCTCATGACCTCTCCAGGCCGGATCTATACGCGCGATGAACTTCTGGATCGACTTTATCCCATGGGTGAAGCCATGGTCATCGATCGCGTGGTGGATGTTCACATTGGAAAACTTCGTCAGAAAATTGAGCCAAATCCACCGGATCCGCAATATATTTTAACGGTTCGTGGTGTCGGATATCGATTTGCAGATCGTGTGGCGACATGAAGCGATATCTGATCCTCAAACTTCTGACCATCAACCTGGTGGTGATCGGTTTCGTCATGATTCTTGCCTGGGTAGCCATCGATACATTGGCGGCCGGATATTTTGTGACCCTCATGGAGAAATACAATATTTCTCCAAAGCCGGCCCATGCCATGTTCGTAGATGCTATCCACCGATATCTGCTGTGGGTATCTCTGGCGGCGGTGATCCTATCCGTCATTCTGAGTTACCTGATGATGCGCAGGGTTCTGGCTCCCCTGACACAGATGAACGCAATTACCCGGGAGATTGCCGCCGGTAAATTTTCCCTCAGAGTGCCCGCCACAACAGAGGATGAAGTCGGCCAGCTGGCCCGGGCTTTCAATCGGATGTCAGAAAGCCTGGAAAAGATTGAAAACCTGCGACGCAACCTCATGATCGATGTGGCCCATGAGCTAAGAACACCCCTGACGAATATCCGGGGATACCTGGAAGCCCTGAACGATGGTGTTCTACCGCCATCTTCCAAAACCTTCTCCATGCTTCAGGACGAAACGTTGCGAATCGTCCAGCTTGTTGAAGATGTGCTGCAACTTGCAAAAGCAGACGCCGCCCATGACAATTTGAAATTAGAAAGCGTCGATGTAATTGATATAATTCGTGATGTGCGCCATGCGTACCGCTATGCATTCGATGAAAGAAGCATTCATGTTCACATGGACATGCCGTCCGAGCCTGTGATGGTGTCGGCAGACCGAAACCGCCTTGCGCGTGTTTTTCGCAATCTGGCTGACAACGCCGCCCGGCACACACCCCATGATGGGGATGTAATGGTTCGAGTCGAACCGGGTGCTGAGACGATTCGGATCTGTTACCAAAATTCTGTCGAAGGCCTGACCGCAAAAGACCTGCCGCATATTTTCGAGCGGTTTTATCGTGGCGAAAAATCCCGATCCCGACAGCATGGTGGTGCCGGGATCGGGCTTGCCATCGTCAAGGAACTGATCGAAGCCCACAAGGGTACGGTTGATGCCGAACTCCAGGAAGGTCATATTCACATTTGTGTTGAGCTGCCCAAATAAAATCGTGAAACGATTTTATTTACCTAATCTTTACACCTCCTTTACCTTTCCTTTACAACGCTGTTTTATATTAAATCTCAGTTGGGCGTTTCAAGTTTTAACCGGACTTGACATCCGATATTATCCGACACAGATTATGCCATGAATTTTGTATCAAATTTTATGCAACATTCAGGATTGAGCTATTAAGGAGGAAACATTATGAAAACATTAAACTTTGCAATGATCATCGTTGTAACCATAATTGCCCTTTCAACCCCGATCATCAGCATGGAGAATGATATGGAAAAAAAGATAGCGAGTGAATCCGGCCCCATACGCTCGGCAGTATTTGCCGGCGGCTGTTTCTGGTGCACGGAGTCCGATTTTGAAAAGGTCGATGGGGTCATCGATGCCATCTCCGGATATACGGGTGGCACCATGGCAAATCCAACCTACAAAGAGGTCTCATCGGGAAGTACCCGTCACGTGGAGGCTGTGAAGGTGGTGTATGATCCGGAAAGAGTGACCTATGCAAAACTGCTGGAAGTATTCTGGACCCATGTGGACCCCACCGATGCCGGCGGGCAATTCGTGGACCGCGGCGGTCAATATGTCAGCGCAATCTTTTATGCTGACGATACAGAGCGCCGTTTAGCGGAAAGCTCAAAACGAAAACTTGCCGAGGCCGGTGTGTTCGAGGATCCCATTGGGACGGAAATTCTACCCCTGGGCCCGTTTTATCCGGCCGAAGACTACCATCAGAATTATTACAAAAAGAACCCGCTGCGCTACAAGTGGTATCGGTCGGGATCCGGAAGGGATACGTTTTTAAAGGAAACATGGGCAGACGAAACCTTTCATTTTGATGGTGTCTTGGAAAAGGCTTCAATGGACTCAATGGATTCAGGGGACATGAATACCAAGACCATGTCGCCCGTGATGGTTACTATTCCAGATGAAGAAGAGCTAAAACGCCGGTTGACACCACTGCAGTATCGGGTGACGCGGCAGAACGGTACTGAACGCCCTTTTGAAAATACATACTGGAATAACCATGACGCCGGCATTTATGTGGACATCGTTTCAGGCGAACCCCTTTTCAGTTCACTGGATAAATACGAATCAAAAACCGGCTGGCCCAGCTTTGTCCGGCCTCTGGCATCGGAGAACATCGTTGAGGAATCTGATCGCAGTTTTTTCATGGTCAGAACCGAGGTGCGCAGCAAGCATGCGGACTCGCATCTGGGGCATCTTTTTGATGACGGTCCCGAGCCGACGGGTCTGCGCTATTGCATCAATTCGGCATCCCTTCGTTTTATTCCCGTGACAGACCTGGAAAAGGAAGGGTATGGGGCTTATCTCAAGACGTTCAAATAGGACATGAAACATTTGGGAGTATTTGTTTTATTGGTTTCAATGGTTGTTTTCATTGACTTTGGTAAAAGTAAGTGCCAAAAGCCCCTATGGAAAATTCTCATTCAAGAACCTACTGGAAAATTCTCATCGCTCTTAGCCTGGTGCACTTCAGTGGGGATTTCTACAGTTCTTTCATAAACCCTCTGTTTCCCGTGTTTATGGATAAGATGGGGCTGAGTCTGACCCAGGTGGGTTTTCTGGCGGGGATTTCCCGTTTCTTGATGTTCATCGTACAGCCCATGTCAGGCTACTGGGCCGATCGCTATCCTTCCCGCAGTTTTATTTTGATCGGGTTGCTCATGCCCATTCTTTTCATTCCTCTGACGGGAATGTCTACCGGCTTTTATGGATTGCTTTTCTGTATTGTCATCGGCTCTGCGGGATCTTCCCTGTTTCATCCGCCGGTCACGGGTATGGTACCCTTATATGCCGGCCGCAAGCTTGGACTGGCCATGTCCATTTATAATACTGCCGGTACCCTGGCTTTCGGGGTGGGACCCATCTTTATCACTTTGTACGTGGCCCGGTTCGGTCTCGGCGCAATGCCGGCGACCATGGCCATTGGCCTTTTGGCTTGGATGTATTTTTATCGGGTCATTCCAAAACCCCAGGGAGACGACTTGGCCCAATACGGCTTTTTGGAGACCCTTAGGCAAACCCTGGGCAGTGTCTGGCAGCCGCTACTGTTGATCTGGATTACAATGGTTATGCGATCGGTGGTAGGTCAGTCGTTGATGACCTTTATGCCGGTGCTCTGGGTACAGAAAGGGCATACCATCGTTTCCGCCGGCATCCTCTTTTCCATCTTTACCATTTCAGGGACGGCGGCCGGTGTTCTCTGTGGTCATCTTTCGGATCGTATGGGATACAAATGCTTATTATGGATCACCCACGGTCTCATGACCCCTTTCCTGCTTGTATTTCTATTG
>Ga0209013_10006271_pt1 | contig 10115 bp, 7 predicted proteins | sample Cruoilmetagenom2_FD_187291 | JGI IMG/M metagenome (GOLD analysis project Ga0209013, IMG submission 187291) | Oil polluted marine microbial communities from Coal Oil Point, Santa Barbara, California, USA - Sample 2 (SPAdes) (version 2) | ecosystem: Environmental > Aquatic > Marine > Oil seeps ...
TGTGCCTTTTGCTCTTTAAAATCTACCAGGTAAGCGAGCTTGCGAGACTCCGAACCTAACCTAAATCTGAGCGCCAAAAATGTGAATTTATTTTTGCGCAAGCCCTTAGGGTTTAATTCTTTTCAATTCCAAAAGTTGATTCAAGGCCTCGGCATTCCCCTTAGCCTCCTTGAAGGATGCCAGGTATGCGGATATTTTTTTTTGATGTGCCTTTTCCTCAATCTCGGATACCGCCTGTTCAACCTCATGGTCCAAGTAAAAACACTTTTCTGAAAGAGCCTCCCTGAGTTTAATACGGGCAATCTCGCTACAAAGGCCCTCCGATAAATTCTCTATTGAAGACTTCCCGTCCTGACGATATTTTTTAAAAATCGTATTGAAAATCTCGATCACTGCTGCATCTGAAAGGAGCACTCCACATCCACAGTTCATCAATCTCTCTATCGTGTGTGGATAATGCACAAGGAGGTTAAGTTGTTGAAAATCGCTTATTCTCTTTTCCGCCCTTGGTCCAAACAATTGCTGTTTCAGCCTCTTCTTAAACCCTTGATCCGAGGAATTTTTCCTGAATTTTGTCAATTCGGACCACAAAATTTCTTCCCTGACACCAACTGTCTCTGCCAGACGTCGCACATACAGTGAACGCTGAGTGTCACTGCTAAGCCCCGATAGGACCGGAACAATTTCTTTTAAAGTTCGAACCTTTTCCTCCACACCGGAATGCATCTGTCTCAATTTTTGTTTCATATAAAAATCAAACATAGAGGAAGCTCGACCCAAAAGCTCCAGAAACTTCTCTGCCCCCTTCTCGTTTACGAAACTGTCCGGGTCATAGCCATCAGGTAAGACAAGGGCCCTGGCGGAAAGGCCCTCATTCAAGAAAACCGGGAGGCTTTTTAAGACGGCAGCCTTGCCTGCCTCATCAGAGTCATAAACGATCACCGCCTCCTTGGCATACCCCTTCAGTCTTCGGACATGGCTTGGAGTCAGGGCTGTTCCAAGAGTCGCCACAACTTCCTCTACACCATACTTTCTAAGTGCCAGGCAATCCATGTAACCTTCAACAATTATTACCCTGTCATTCTTCCTGATTGCCTTAAAAGATGCATGCAACCCATATGCAAACTCACCCTTATGGAATATATCGGTTTCAGGGGTATTCAAATATTTGGGCAATGAGTCATCAAGCACCCTGCCGCCAAAACCAACAATCTTCTGTCTCAAATCGAAAATGGGAAATATTATTCGACCTCTAAATCTGTCGTAATACCCACCACTCTTTTTAGGAATAATCAGACCCGCCTTGACAGCCGTTTTCCGGTCAATATGATGCTGCCCCAGATATCCTGTTAGACCATCCCATCCATCAGAACTATAGCCCAACCGGAATTCGGAAATTATTTCTTTTGAAACAGATCTCCTGGCCAGATAGTCCCAGCCGGGCCTTCCTTTATCCGGATGATTTAATACCTTTTGAAAGTAACTGGCGGCTTCTTCATTTACCTTAAAAAGAGCCTCCCGCAATTCCGATTTAAGCCTTTCCGCAGGTGAAGATCGGTAATCAACAATGTTTACGTGATATCGCTCAGCCAGGTCTTTCAGCGTCTCGGGAAAGCTGGATTTGTGGTACTCCATCCAGAAGGAAAAGATATCTCCACCCTTTTTACACCCAAAGCAATGAAACGTCTGTCTTTCCGGGTTTACCGTGAAGGAGGGGGCTTTCTCAGCATGGAAGGGGCAAAGTCCCACATAATTACGCCCCGCTTTCTTGAGCTGGACGAACTGCCCTATAAGTTCCACAATATCGGCCGTCCTCTTTATCTCTTCCTTTGCAGATTGATAAGAAACCATTATCATCCTAAATCAGATGTAAGTTAAACGCAACCTGTTGAATTAACAGAAATATAATTTTTTCTAATACTTAAACCCTAATTTACTGCGACCGGCTGCCAAAATACTATGATAGTTCCACAACCGTTATGGCATCGCCACCGTTTCTTTGATCAGCGCTGCAAATCTTTTTTACAAAAGAAACCGCCTTCAGATGCTCACGAACTGCCTCTCTCAATCTACCTGTTCCAAAACCATGAATAATCCTGAGGGTCAATTCACCGTCCACCAAGGCCCGATCTATGGTCCTGTCAATCATGGGAATAGCATCATCAACCCTGTATCCGATGATATTTAATTCCCTTGGCGCCGCTCCTTCAAGTTCCCAGGAAACACTACTTTCAACTCCATTCCCAATGGATCCTTTTTCCTTCCTTTGCAATTCAAGATCCTTAAATCCGGCATTGACTTTAACATTTCCCAGCATGACCACAGCGCGCCTGCCTGTATGATCCACTGACTGGACGACCCCCCTTTTTTTAAGTTTCTTGTGATAGACCTGCAGGCCTTTTGTTATTCCATTTGGTCTGGAGGTATACTCTTCAATTCTTCCCAGCTCAAGATGTTCCATTAACCTGCGGCTGACCTCAGTAAATTTTTTAGTAACCAGCGCCTGGGCGGACTTTTTTTTCATTTTTAACAGGTTAATTTCATGTTTCAACTTCTCCCTGGCCGCACTTATTACTGCCTCTGCCTCCAGCCTTTTCGCTTCCAACATATCCCTTTTCTCGATCTCCAGTAAGGCCAGTCTGTCTTTTATTTTTTTTTCCGCTGAATTATATTTTTCCTTCGCCTCCTCCGCGTGTATCTTTTCAAGTTCGGCCTCAACCAGCAATCGATTCAATTTTTCAATAATCCAATTAAGCTTGACTTCATCCTGGTCCAGATATCCTCTGGCCCTGTCAAGGATGCTGAGGGGCAGTCCCATATCCCCGGCAGTTTCCAGTGCATGGCTAATTCCACAAGACCCATATCCCAGCTTGAAGGTTGGGCAATTCTTTTTTGTGTCAAATTCAACAGATGCATTGATAGCCCGCTGGTTTAATAAACCATAGGTCTTTAGGCGATTTAGATGAGTGGATACAGCCACAAATGTCCCTTGCTCGGAAAAAAAATCCAGAATGGCCATGGCAAGTGCCACTCCTTCATCAGGATCGGTCCCCATGCCCGGCTCATCAATTATTACAAGACTATTCGTCCCCGAATGTTCTATGGTGTATATTAAATGCTCTGCGTGGGCTGAAAATGTACTTAATCCGGTTTGAATATCCTGATCATCCCCTATATTGGCCATGACCTTATCAAAAATGGGCAGACTGCTCCCTTCCTCTACGGGTATGTGAATGCCGGCCTGGGCCATGAGGCTTATCAGGCCGAGGGTTTTTAGTGTCACCGTCTTTCCACCCCTGTTAGGTCCAGAGATGATAAGTATATTCTGATTTGCATCCATGATTATATCAACTGGGACAGGAGGTTCTGCTTCTTTGCCTTGGCTCCCACTGTCCAAGGACAGCGCCAAAAGAATAGGGTTTCTTGCCCCCTTTAATTCAATTCCATATTTTCCATCCATCTCCGGCATTACACATGATAAGGCCTCACTAAATCGTGCCCTGGCATATAATCCGTCAAGCCTTCCCAGCAAATACTGGGAACTTTCCAGATCAGCCCCTAAGCCTCTGACTATCTTTGTCAAACCGGCCAGAATACGGAACTCCTCTGCCTTCTCTTCTCCGGCCAATTCAGCCATTCGGTTATTGTCCTGAATAATTCCAACTGGTTCCAAAAAGCAGGTAGCCCTTGTTTTGGAATAATCGTGAACAAACCCTTCAATTCGAGATTTATGATCGGTCCTCAAAGCAATCACATACCGACCGTCACGAATGGTCACCAAATTATCTTCCCTGTCACTGGCCAGGTCTCCAGATCTTTGGATACCTTCCAATTTTTTCTGGAGATCAGATCTTAGACGAATCTTTTTTTCTCTTATCTTCTTCAGGGTGGGACTTGCGGAATCCTTTACATCACCATTTAAAGAAATAGTTTCTTTTAGCTTATTCAAAAAGGTATCATAGACAGGCATGTCTCTTGCCAGGCCATACATTTTCGGACACAGTGATTTATAGGATTTAAGGAGATTTATTGCCTGCCAGCATGCTTCTATCAGCTTGAGGATACACAGGAACTCACCCGCCTCCAGGCATGATCCATTGGCGCTGGATTTTATTAGGATAGGTGTTATTTCAATCAGGTCTGAGAAAGACAAAAACCCCTTCACCTTCAGAAGGAGTCTCATCTCGGAAACCAGCCTTAGCTCATTATCAATAGATTTTGCGTTATTCGACGGTTTAAGGGATAGACAACTGCATTGACCCAGAGAACAGGAAGCGTATTGGGACAAAATTTCCAAAAGGCGATGGTATCCAAGAACCTGGTAAGTATGCTCTATCATGCAGGCTCTATTTAGTGTGAGACCAAAACTAGGAATTTTTTCCAATATCAAGGAAGGCAAAAATTATAACCACAGGAATACATATAGTATTTCAACGATTATAATTTGAGCCTGACCTGTCTGCGTGCAACGCACAGGCAGGCGCAGAGATTTGGAAAAATAACAGTTTTCGGTCGGGCACTATTTAATAAATGGTTGTTCTTTACTTTTGGGCCAGTAACTTTCCAGCTATCTCACTTACTTCTTTACCCTGTGCCTGCCCTGCTATTCTGGTCATGGTTGTCTTCATTACCATGCCCAGATCCCTGGGACTAGTCGCCGCCAGTTCAAAAATGATTTCTTTGAGTGTCTTCTCAATTTCTTCAGGGGTTAATTGCCTTGGCAAGTATTCATATAGGATTTTTATTTCCTGCTTTTCTTTGAGCGCAAGATCTTCACGCCCTCCCTTTATAAATTCCCCTACGGCCTCTTTGCATTTTCTGATAGAAGAGGAAATAATTGCATGAATTTCTTCATCCGTTAATTCCCTTTTCTTCTCAACCTGCATATTTTTCAGGGAGGTTTTGAGCATCCTTAAACAGGAGACACGGGCGCTATCCTTCGCCTTCATTGCGCCCTTGAAATCCACAGCTATTTTATCATTTAGCATCATTGATCAAACAACATAGTTAATGAAAAGATCCGGGTCCAGAGGATCCGGCTTTGGGTTGCCACCCGAAGGGGCTATATCCTTCGATAATTAATGGTACATAGTGCCCGAACGAAAAGTGTCTTTTTCGCCGATATCTGCGTTGGGCTCAAATGTTAACCCTCAAAATATTTTAATATATTCCTGCCTGCCCCGTAGGTCTGGCAGATCGTACTGGGACGGCCAAATTTTCGCCCGCCTTGATCTCGACGAAAAATTCTAGTTTTCGTTCAGACACTACATAGAATTCTTGAAGACAGAAGTCAGGAGCCGGAAGGAAAAGGTCTGATTCCGGCAAGGCCTCTAATCTGTTACATGGCCTCGAAGACGAAGACCAAGTTTTCTATGTCCAAATAAAACGTCATTGCACATATTCAAGCAAAACGACTTAAAAATAACCTTTAATTAAAATACAATTAAAATATTATGTCAAGTTTAAAATTATATTTTTCTTTTCTCCTTTATAACCCTGATTCCCTCAGCAAGATCAAGATCCCCATTATACAGGGCCCTTCCAGTGATTATTCCTATAACCCCATCCTCCGAAAGACCCTTTATCTCTTTTATGTCCGAAATGCCGGAAACCCCTCCAGAGGCAATCACAGGAGTCCGAACTGCCCTTGCCAAAACCCTTGTGGCATACATATTCGGGCCTGTTCTCATACCGTCCCTGTAAATATCAGTGTAAATAATTGCAGATACTCCTGTCTCTTCAAATCGTCCGGCCATTTCCACTGGAGTCAAGTTTACATTCTCTGTCCATCCTTCCACAGCAATGCGGTCTTTTCTGGCATCAATTGCCAGTATTATTTTTCCTGGAAACTTGTTGCACGCATTAATAACGAAATCAGGGTTTTTATGGGCTACTGTACCTAAAATAACATAACGGAGCCCCAGATCAAAACAGGCCTCCAGAGAGGGCATATCCCTAATTCCACCCCCTAACTCTACCGGGATAGGAACTTTACTGACGATTCTTTCAATAACCTCCTTATTTACAGGCCTTCCTTCAATCGCTCCATCAAGGTCTACAACATGAAGTCTTTCGGCACCCTGTTTAAACCATTTCGCAGCTATTTCCTCAGGGGTATCTGAAAATACAGTCTCGTCTGTCATCCGGCCCTGTTTTAGTCTTACACAGCGACCTCCTTTGATATCAATAGCTGGAATGAGTATCAAAATTAAAGGTCTCCACTCTTCTTTAATCCTGCGGGCATATCCTTTAGAATATTTTTAAGACCAATCATAGCTAAATGTTCGACCGTCATCCATCGACCTCCGCTTTGGATAAAGGTTGCCAAATCAAGGAAATTCTCAGAAAGTGATGCCTGGGTCTTATCGAACTTTGCTCTCCATATAATTGCGCCATCTGCCGGTCTTATTAGGTGGAGATCATAGGCCACTGAAGCAGGACGATCGACCGCATAATCGGTGCCCACACGTTCCCGCCAGCGATATAAACAGCCTGTCAAGACAGCATCAGCCCCAAAAGTCTTCCCCACTTTTTGAAGGATTGCAGCAGGTTCCATGCCCACATTCTTATCCGAATCGACAATGTTTGAAAAAGCACCTTTGGCCTGTCCAGGAGATACCAGTTCATACCTCTTTATAGTCACCAATCTATCAAACAGAATGTCGGTCATTTTTTGAACAATATCAGGAGCCACCGGTTCGGCCATAAAAATTGCCCCAGAGAGAGAATCCCGAACAATCTTGCCTTTTTCACCCAGGGGAATAGCTGCCTGAAACCCTACGAAAACCAGTACCCCTATTCGTGGCATCAAGGCCTTTTTTTCAGAGACATGAATTTTTTTGTTATAACAGGCTCCACTAAACATAAGAGAGCAAATAATTAACAACGAAAAAATAAGCTTCGATGTTCCCGAAATCCTCTTATACATAAAGACAACTAGCTCCTATAAAAGGCCTTTTGTTGAAGGCACTCTTCCATTTAAGCGGGTTTCCAGACCGCTTGCCTTATCCAGAGCCCGGGCAAAGGCCTTAAAGATGGCCTCGGAAATATGGTGGGGATCATCTCCTTCAAAGAGGTCAACGTGCATTGTTATGCATGCATTGCTCACAACTGCCCGAAAAAATTCTTTTATTAAACCAACATCAAATGTCCCGGTAGTTTGTTTTTTCAAAGGTACCCGGTAGGAGAGAAAGGGGCGATTGGAGATATCAATAACGACCCTTGCCAGGGCTTCATCCATAGGTACACTTGCTTCGCCGTAGCGCCTGATGCTCTTCTTTTCACCCAAGGCCTCCTTTATTGCCCGCCCAAGGCAAATACCGAGATCCTCGACAGTATGATGAAAATCTATCTCGGTGTCACCTTTTGCTTTCAGTTCCATATCCATAAAGCCATGGGCCACAAAAAGCCTCAACATATGGTCCATAAAAGGAATACCGGTATCAACATCGGAAATACCGCTACCATCAAGGTCAAATTTCATGAGGATTTCAGTCTCCTTCGTTTTCCTGTCTATCTTCGCCTCTCGTTCCATAAAAGATCACCTTCAGGGCTCGACAATAAAAAAATTGGTGGAGATGAGGGGACTCGAACCCCTGACCTGTACGTTGCGAACGTACCGCTCTCCCACCTGAGCTACATCCCCACTTAAATGGTTTTTTAATAATACTCGGATTACTACGATTTGACAGGATACCCGAAGTACCTCAAATCGTAAACATTATAATATAATCATTTCCATTGTGTAAATCAATTGTTTTTTATTTACCGCTTGCGGAATTTGATCTTTTTTACAGATGAAAATTATTTGACATTATATATGCCTTTGTTACAGAATAATTTTATGCCCCCGTAGCTCAGGTGGATAGAGCACCAGATTCCTAATCTGGGTGCCGCATGTTCGAGTCATGCCGGGGGCACCAATAAAACCAGCCTTTTGAGCTAATTTCAAAGACCTAAAGTATTAACTCAATTGAGCGAAAACGCTTAATTGGGATCAATCAGCCATCAGCGATCACCTTAGGGTTCCTGTAAAAATAACTTCACTTTTTTGGCGCTCAGATTTAGGTTATGACAAATCAAGTGGAAGTAACCTTGGCCAACAAGGTGTTTTTGAGGTTTTAAAAAAGTTCCATATTTTAATACAAAATGTGTTATGAAGGTCCAATATATCGCCCTCCCAGTGAGGCGGACAGTCTCCTGATACAGGCTACCGTTGGTTGCCCTCACAACAAGTGTACCTTTTGCATGGTCTACAAGAAAGGTCCACCATTTAAGATACTTCCTGTTCAAGCGATCAAGAAAGATATGGACAGGGCTAAAAAAGTTTATGGAAGAGTCCGGACACTTTTTTTCCCTGCCGGGAACACAATAGCAATGCCCACAGATGATCTGTCATCTATATGCGATTATGCACGATCCCTTTTTCCTTATTTAAAAAGAATAACTACTTACGGTTCATCCAGATATATTCACAGAAAGAGGTTAAACGATCTCAAGAGACTAAAAGAAAGCGGGTTATCACGCATCCATGTGGGGCTTGAGAGTGGAGATGATGAGGTTTTGCTACGAATCAAAAAGGGTACTAATTCGAAGGAACAGATACAGGCAGGCCAATGGGTTCGGGATGCGGGCATTGAGCTGAGCGAGTATGTGATCTTAGGGATTGGTGGAAAAGAGAAAACCAGGGAACATTCAGAGGCGACAGCCCGGGTTCTAAATGCTATTAATCCTGATTTTATACGCTTGCGAACATTTCTCCCAAAAATCAATACCCTTCTTTTGCATCAAATCAAAAAAGGCCGTTTTCAGATACTTACAGCACATGAAGTTCTAAGAGAAACCAGGCGTATCATTGAACACCTTGATTTGACGTCAGAAATCTTTAGCGATCACTATACAAACTACGTCAATATCCACGGCAAGATGCCCAATGACAGAGAGAAGATGCTAAAGGCCATTGATAAAGCCCTCAAAAAAGATGAAATCCAATTCAGACCTATTTATGTGGGCACACAATAAAAAATAACAGCCATATCAGCAGTTGGGTCCAGGGGATAAAACAAAATTTGCTATTGATTTTTTTTGTGCCTTGAAAAACATTTTGTGCTCTGGTAACTTTTTTTTAATCCTAAGTTCTCTGGACTCTGGACTCGGATTTTTACCTTATCTAAGGGGGAATTAATGAACAGCAAGGATGTTAAATACGGGTTTACATTTGATGATCTAATCTTAGTCCCGGCTCAATCTGCGGTATTGCCAAATCAGGTGGACGTAAAAACGAGACTTACAAAGAATATCAACTTGAATATCCCGATCGTTAGTGCGGCCATGGACACAGTGACTGAATCGGAGACCGCAATTACAATCGCACGGCAAGGTGGAATAGGGTTTATTCATAAAAATATGAGTGTCGAACGGCAAGCCCTGGAGGTGGAAAAGGTCAAAAAATCTGAAAGTGGCATGATCGTTGATCCAATTACCATAGGTCCGGAACACAGGATTTATGAAGTTCTCGAAATCATGAAGAAATACAAGATTTCCGGTGTCCCTGTAGTTAAGGGGGAAAGCCTGGTGGGCATAATCACCAACCGGGATCTCAGGTTTGAAACTAACCTGGACCAAAAGGTTGGGGATGTGATGACCAAAGAAAACCTCGCTACAGCAAAAGTAGGTATTACACTTGAGGAATCAAAGGCCATCCTCCATAAGAGACGTATAGAAAAGCTTTTGGTAGTTGATGATAATGGTAAACTTCAGGGCCTTATCACTATTAAAGATATAGAAAAAATCAAAAAATACCCCAATTCATGTAAAGATAGGTTTGGCCGTTTAAGGGTGGGCGCTGCAGTAGGCATCGGCCCTGATATGGAGGAAAGAATTGCAGACCTGATAGCAGCTAAGGTGGATGTTGTGGCAATAGATACGGCCCACGGCCATTCACAAAAGGTGCTTGAGGCCGTAAAAGAGTCCAGAAAAAAATTTACCGATCTGGAGTTAATTGCCGGTAATATAGCCACGGCTGAAGGAACCAGGGCCCTTATAAAAGCAGGTGCGGATGCCGTAAAGGTCGGTGTTGGGCCCGGGTCCATATGCACGACACGGGTAGTGGCGGG
>Ga0209013_10006272_pt1 | contig 10113 bp, 6 predicted proteins | sample Cruoilmetagenom2_FD_187291 | JGI IMG/M metagenome (GOLD analysis project Ga0209013, IMG submission 187291) | Oil polluted marine microbial communities from Coal Oil Point, Santa Barbara, California, USA - Sample 2 (SPAdes) (version 2) | ecosystem: Environmental > Aquatic > Marine > Oil seeps ...
TATATGCTCCATCCAGGTACTCAGCCAAGCTCCTCTTACGGGCTGGCTTCAGAGCTTTTTTGTTATCACATCCTGAAGCATCTGCTTGTCCAGGCTCAGATCAGCCACAAGCTTCTTTAGCTGCCTGTTTTCCTCCTCAAGCTGCTTCAGACGCCTGAGCTCGCTCACTCCTAGACCACCATACTTCTTCTTCCAGTTGTAGAATGTGGGCTCTGCTACTCCTATCTTACGGCATACCTCGGATACCTTTGTGCCGGTCTCCGCCTGCCTTAATGCAAACGCTATTTGCTGTTCGGTGAATCTAGACTTCCTCATGGCAAAATCCCTCCTGTTATATATAGGGTTATTTTGCCAGATTCCTCTACTTTTAACTGGTCCAGTTACCAGGGAGAAGGTCAATTTGCTGATGTTTCCTAAGATATTCTTGTACAGTTGTATTGCGCCCCTTTTATCAAGCTCGGGTTAAGTTGAAATTATGAAGACTTTCTCTATATAGGTTTTCTGCCGAGAATCTAACCTATAATATGGCCCAGCTCGACTTAAATATCATCATGGCACTTTTAACAGTGGCTGTTCAGGTAAAATCACGCCGACTTCTTCAGCATATTGGTTCCAGAGTTCAATGAGCTTATTTAACCTATCAGGGTGCTCCTGAAAAATATCACGTGTCTCTCCTAGGTCTTGTGATAAGTTGAAAAGCTGCCATTCTGATGTGCCGAACGGATGGCTGATCCAAGTTGCTTTCCAGTCCCCCTGGCGAATCCCTCGCAAGCCTAAGAACTCGAAAGCGAATACCTTATCAGGAGCATGTATTGACTTAGCTTTCTTGCTCAGAAAGGGTAACATTGAGCGTCCTTGCATTGGTAACACTTTACGACTTTTGTACTGTTCCGGATGTGCAATATTTGCATAATCAAGAACCGTTGGCATGACATCTCGAGTATCTGCAACTACATGACTAATTTCCCCAGCATATTCTACCCTAGGTCCACTAATTATTAACGGAGAGCGTATTCCGCCTTCACTTATAAAGGCTTTGAACATTCGAAACGGGGTCATGCTTGCGAGTGCCCAACCTGGTCCCACTGCGATTCTTGAGCCGCGTTTACCAAGGTTTTCATAACGATTATCAGAATTTCGTTCGACCCATGCCTGGTCAGTATTGGGATAGTCGGCCATAGTCAATCCATTAGCACCATTGTCAGAGAAAAAGATGATTATGGTGTTATCGTAGACTTTTAATTCCTTTAGTACAGAGAATAGGCGTCCCAAATTATAGTCTGCATTCTCAATCATAGACGCATAGAGTTCCATAGCGCGAGCAGACGCCTTGCGCTCTTCAGGCGAGAGCTCATCCCATCCGGGTATGAAAGGTGGCCTCTGGAATTGGATAGTATCCTTTGGAATGACTCCGAGCTTTTTCATCTTAGCAAAACGTTTCTTACTGAGTTCATCATATCCACTGTCATAGACTCCTTTATATTTATCGAGCCAATCATCTGGAACATGCAAAGGATCATGCGGAGCGGTAAATGCAAGATAAGCAAAAAACGGTCGATCATCTTTTTTGGCCTTTAGCCAGTCTATTAATTTCTGAGTGTAAAAATCTGATGAATAAGAATCTGCTGGCAAATGAACGCGCTTGCCATTTTCACGATATATAGGTGTGTAGTTTGCAGACAGCATCCATTCGTCACCGAAATGACTTGCTCCGCCCTGAAGTAGTGCAAATGATTGCTCAAAACCCTTGCGTGAAGGATCCTGCTCGATTCCCTCACCCAGATGCCATTTGCCAGCCATCATTGTTGAGTATCCTGAATCACGTAGGAGTTCTGTCATGGTCACAGCACGATCGTTAATGTAACCTTCGTAACCGGGCTTTCCTCTCTGATTAGGTTGGATGATTTCACCCATCGTGCCTATGCCCACCATATGATGATCTATACCCGTCATCAGCATTGAACGTGTTGGTGAACATGCGGGTGCTGTGTAAAACTGAGTAACCCTAATACCTTCATCTGCCAGTTTGTCGAGATTTGGAGTCCGGATTTCACCACCAAAAGATCCCCAGTCCGAAAATCCCATATCATCTGTGACAATAATAAGGACATTTGGTCGTGTATCTTTTGCTTCTGCAACTCCATAGCTAATTAGTAACGAACTGACAAACAAAAGCGTTAAATTTATTGCAATATAATATTTCATTGTTAGCCTCATTATTTTTTTCTCCTTTATTAAAAGATACCATACTTAAAGGAATGAGAAACATTCATGCCATATAAATAATGCTCTTCTGTAATTAGATTAAAGAGTTGTTACAAATAGCGAAATGTCTAATGTCTTATAATAACACATTCCTTTGATTTATATTGACCTGCCTCCCTTATAATGCCCTCTCGGTTCGGGTTGCATGTGCGATGATAGAATAAGTGGGTTAGTGATGGATTGGGGTGCATAGGGCGTCCGAATGTATTCACTGTTGAACGATTCGGCCTTTCGAATATTGCCCCAATGCTGGGTTGTGTTGAGCGCACGGTGGCTACTTAATTTACGACCCTATTGTTAGTTTTTTATTTCTTTTCACTCTATCTTCTTTGTATCGATTCTAACTTAATCCTCTACGTAATTAGCGGGAGTTATCTGCTGTATCTTTCCGGAGGCAGATTCGATAGATAGGGAATAATTCCCCCTGAACTTCGGGTATGTTATCATGATTCACTACGATTCTATACTCTCCGTCGGTAGCGTGGCTGCTACGGGGGGACAGTATGAGCATGAGAACTCGTCGTCGGGGCTGTTTCGGGGTATAGTAATCATTTGGTCTATTAGTTCCCGACCCCATGGTAAGTCGATTCCCAGAATTAATCTAGCCATTTCTCAAAGAGATGGATTTGAATTCAATTTAGCTTCATTACCCCCAGATTTCGAATATGAGAAGAAAGGTGAGTTTGATCCGGGTGAAATGAAATTATTATATGATATGGGCTACAAATCAGCTATAAACGTTTATACGTGGGAAAAGTATCCGCCACTTTATAATTAATAGCAGAAAATAATATATCTTATACTAAGAAAGCAGCTGATTGAAAGATCAAAAACTAGAAGTGCTTATATTTACTTAGGCAAGTTAATCATGCCAAAAAAAACCATCCTGCTCATAATAATTAGCCTCCTTCTAAGTAGTTTGATTTTATCGAAACTATCATTTGCAGTTGAATACCTAAGGAATGAAGCACCTGCTCCCGGTTCTGTCGAAGGCCTGCAAAGTCCAATTGGTGAGACATTTAGGATTTTACCCAGAAAAGAAATCTTCTTTCCACGCCTTAGTGATTATACAAGGGATTATATAAAAGGGCTTCCGACCTTTTTTAGTGATACACAACTGGATTTAAATATCAGGAGTTTTTATTTTGATAGAAACAGAGGTGACGGTTCTATAAGCACAACATGGGCATTAGGCGGCTCAATTTCCTATAAATCAGGCAAACTGTTCAATTTAATCTCGGTAGGCGGTGAAGTTTTCACATCGCAAAAACTCTACGGGCCCGAAGATAGGGACGGCTCCCGGCTGCTCGGCCCAGGGCAGGAAGGGTTTACTGTAATCGGAAGGGCGTACGGGGAACTCAACTATGAGGAGAAGCTTGAAGTAAAGTTGTACAGGCAATATATAAACGCCCCATATGTAAATAAACAAGATATCAGAATGGTACCTAATACTTTTGAAGCTTATAAATTCGTGGGGGATTTAGGTGTTTTCAGGTTTGGAGGGGGATACATCTCCAAAATTAAACGACAAGACTCCGACAAATTCGTACCAATGTCTCAGATCGGGTCTATAAAAGATACAGACAGCGGTATGTTTGCCTTCGGCACATTGTATAATCCGGTGAGGGAATTTGCAATAGGCGGAGTAAACTATTTTGTGCAGGATGTTATAAATATATTTTACGCGGAGTCCTATTATCTTAAAACAACCGCTTCTGGAGCAGACGTAAAGATATCGGCACAGGTAACCGACCAGAGAAGTGTAGGTGACGATCTGCTCGGGGCTGATTTTAACACACAGGTCTGGGGAGGGCAGATTGCTGCAAGTTATGTAAATACTATTCTTCGATTTGCTTTTTCAACTGTTTCGAACAACAAAGAGATAATAAGTCCTTATGGAGGGTATCCGGGGTATCTTTCGTTAATGGTAAAAGACTTTAAACGCGCCGGCGAAAAGGCTTTTCTTGCCGGACTCTCCCATGATTTAAAAAGCGTGCGTATAGAAGGCCTGAGTTTTTTTACAAATTACGCATTCGGGTATGATGCGGTCGACTCTTTGGAAGACGAACCTCTGCCGGACCAGAGAGAATTTGATATTACTGTCGATTACAAGCCTGAAAAAATGATGCTCGAGGGTGTGTGGCTCAGGTTTAGATATGCGAATATAGATTTTTCAGGCGAGGAAGATTCGATTAATGACTTTAGGGTAATTTTAAATTACAATATGCCCTTACTATAAGTTATAAATAGGAATTTAAAATGTTAGAACTAGACAGCCGTCAAACATTAATTATTGCGATACTTGTCTTATTTATAGGGAAAAAGCTCAACAAAGAAATTTCGTTTCTTAGAGAGTACAACATCCCCGAGCCTGTGACAGGCGGCGTTCTAGCCTCGCTTGTATTCGGAGCATATTATTTTATTGCTCATCAAGAGGTTATTTTCTCACTAGGTGATAGAGATTTATTACTCATCGTATTTTTTACATGCATAGGTCTATCAGCTAAAATCAGAAATCTGATCGAAGGCGGTAAGGCCTTGGGAATATTGCTGGTTTGTGCTGTTGCGTATTTGTTTGTACAAAATTTTACCGGAATTGCAGTATCAAAAATAATGGGTCTTGATCCGATTATCGGCTTAATCGGGGGATCTGTTTCATTGAGCGGGGGTCATGGAACAACAATTGCATGGTCAGAGACTTTCGTAAGAGATTACGGAATAACAAATGCTTCAGAGATCGGTATAGCGTGCGCCACTTTTGGTCTTATATTCGGTGGAATGATCGGTGGGCCAATCGCAGAGTTTTTAATCAAAAGATATAAACTTCAGCCCACCACCCCTGAAGAACCATCGGTCGGCATTAAACATGATAAAGTCACTTTAAGCATTGACTACTTTGGTATTTTAAACTCATTTCTCGTAATTGCAATTGCGATGGGTCTGGGTATAAGCATAGATGCCATTGTTTCAAGTTTAGGGATAAAACTCCCAATGTTTGTAAGCTGTTTATTTGCGGGGATTATCCTGACTAACACAATTCCTTATATCTTTAAAAATATTAGCTGGCCGACCAATACGCCTTCACTCGCTCTAATATCGGATTTAAGCCTCGGACTATTTTTAGCTATGTCGCTGATGAGTCTGCAACTCTGGACATTAGCAGGTCTTGGCGGACCGGTATTAATTATATTGGGCTTTCAGGTTCTAGTAATAGTGCTCTTCGTAATATTCATAGTATTCAGAGTCATGGGTAAAGATTACGACGCCGCAGTAATGTCAGCTGGATACGCAGGGTTGGGAATGGGAGCAACACCGACTGCAATTGCAAATATGACCGCTGTTACTGAAAAATTCGGCGGTTCACCAAAAGCATTTCTAGTAGTCCCTCTTATTGGCGCTTTTTTCGTTGACATATCAAATGCGTTTATCATAAAATTTCTCTTGGATTTACTACAATGAGAATTACTACTAACCACGAAAATTACTACTGACCACTAGAACAATAATTTACAAGACCTACAAATAGTTAGTATTTACAGCATGTTAGGAATTTTGGCTCCGGAGGAGGGATTCGAACCCCCCGACCTAGTGATTAACAGGGCTATTCTATGATTTGCATGACTTAGTAAGACTTGGTATGTGTTGGTTATAACACTCTATATTCATACAACAATTTAACAATGTATTAGTATAGCTTAGTATCTGTTTGTTTCTTTTCGTATTTTCATTTGGTCACATATTTGGTCACATTCTTAGATCGTCTTAAATAGTGTTAATTTGCCAAACTTCGCTACTTCTTATTGTTACGGGTTTCTGGGAGAAGGCCAAAAATATTGTTTACGATGTTCAACCAACTACTCCGTTAATAAACAGGCATGAAGGTAACTGTATTGAGGGTGATACAGCAGGAGCCCCAGTCACAGATCCTCCATTTACTCAATTACTGTTTACTTTTGGGTGTGATACAACTTTAGATGAATGTGGAAATTAAAAATTAGAAATACCAGTATCCTAATCTAGTTGATTAGGATACCGGCTTACTTTTAGAATAAGTTAAAATCCTTCGTTTTCACATACGCTGCCCGATTCACCCTCAGTACATGTATCAGGACCGCCTCCGCCCTCTATCATGTCGTCTCCAGGGCCGCCGTCGATGTCATCTCCACCTGAGCCGCCGAGAAGAGAGTCATCTCCGCTACCGCCGTCGATATCATCAGCACCTTGCTTTCCTTCAATCATGTCATCACCAGCGTTTCCGTCTATTTCATCATTACCGCTTTGACCTACCAGTACGTCACTACCATCTCCACCTGAAACATCGTCATTACCAGCACCGGCCTTAACAAAGTCGTCACCTTCTCCCGCGTCAATGTCATCATGGCCCTTTCCACCCATTATAAGATCATTACCTTCTCCGCCGACTATGGTGTCATCTCCCATGTTGCCATCAAGGGTATCATCTCCAGGTCCACCTTCTATGATATCGTCTCCGCCTCTGCCGTCTATTTCATCATCTCCGCCTAAGCCAAGAATAAGATCAGGTCCCATTGTACCTCGGAGAACATCATCCCCTTCCGTTCCTTCAATGATATTTCTAGAAGTGCCAGCAGTGCCGCCTCCTCCATCTGCAAAGTTTGTTGGAGGTACAGGGAATTCGTAACATTCTTGGCCTGCCAAACTGGCGCCTACTTTATTCCAATTAACATTCCAATAGGCATCCTTAGGAAATGGAGTAGGTTCTGGGCGATGGTTCATGTCGTTAGCCAAAAAGGTGCTTGGCATTGTAATTTCGAAACCAAGACATAGAGATCGCCCATTAATAATAGGACAATCCGGATCGTTTCCAGACCATCTACATATATCTATCCGCTTGCACTCTTTATAAAGTTCTGGATTGTAGATTGGAGACTTTTCGTCATTCATCTCTTCTGAACATCCGCATTTGCTACCTTGCAATGTGCAAAAACTTGAAGGTTTACAACTATCTTTTTTAGCTTGAACAAAATTTGATTCATAATTCTTCATATCAACAGTAACGGTTAAAATACCAGTGCTACTGTCGTATTTTCTGTCCCAGCCTGTATTTGCCCAGCCTCCGGGAACTTCGCCAAATTTGAGTACTTTATCTGCAAGATCAACCGTTACTGCATCAACAATCTGGGAAGCATCCATGCTCGGGTCTATACCTACGTAGTATTGATAGGTCTGTTCGATATCAGGTTTCGCAAAAATGAAAAATGTATAATAATTTTCATTCGGCTGGAAAATATTTTTTAGCGGGAACGTGCTCTGGACCTGGTTTCTAGTTGTATCAATGTAATAGATAGCATTATTGGCAGTCAGGTTTATTCTTCCAAATATACCCGGCCCCTGCATACGTATTTCCGTACTGTTCTGAGCGTTTTCTGTTCCGGTTAATAATTGTCTGATAAGAGGGACCCCATAGCAACCATCAGTACAGTCCTCAGTCCAATAATTATTTTTACATTCATTAGGTTTGCCCTCAGTTGCGGGAGTACAATTAGCAGTTACAGCACACGGCTTACCATCACGAGTACAAGTACCTCCACAATCTTTTTTATCCAAACACCCCGGATACACAACTGTTGTCACATATTCATAAGGACTTGTCTTTGCTGTGGCATCAGAGCGGCACTCAAACTGTTCAATAGGGGCTGTAAAGAACAGATCTTCATTGACTGAGATTGTTCTCTCCACTCCGGTCAGTGATCCATCGTCGTCGTTTAAAATGGTCTGACGGTCAATAGCCGTCCAGTTATCGAAGCTGGCGCTATTATAAGTACAGTAATTCTGTTTAGTAGCGTCTAGATCCGTAATGAAAGTGCCCGGTTGAAATAGTGGTTGGATTACAAAATGCCTGATTTCGACATTGTCAAAAAACAAGTTGTCTGAGTGGAAAGCAGGGGGATAATAGAAACCATTTGGCTGCTTCCATGCTATAGCAGCGTTAGGCAATATGCAAGTATTTTGAACTTCACGTACTACGTTATTTCCCTGGATTACCTCTTTAACATCTCTGGGTATACCGAGCACCCTTCCATACATATAGGGACTGTCAAAGCAGTCGTTTGCCGGTCCATCCGATGGTGAGCAACCAGTAAGCCGAGTTTTTGTAACATCTAGATAAGCATTTGATTCCTGGCTTGCAGGTCCATCATAGATATTGAATAATCTCTGATTCATACCAAAGTTACTGAGTGGTATACTTATCCCTTCATTAACATGAACACAGTAATTGATATCCACTCTGCCACTCTCACAACTAAGACCACCGGGACTGAAAGGCCCGGCATTGGAGGAGAAAGGATTGCCCGTTTCAGTGTTACCTATAAAAACGTTATTAGCAGCTAGCATAAAGCTGCCGGGAAGCAGTGAAGACTGAGTATAGTCACCACCCGTTACAAAAGTTAGCCCCGCATTTAATACGTTTGTAATAGCGCTGTTAATAACTGTAAAAAATGCTCGTCTTAACCATATTGCTGAAAAGTTGGTTTCAGTCCAGTGGAATGCTGTTGTATAGCGATCGAGCACTGTAACCATACAACTATCTACATTATCAGCTGCACATGGCGGTACGGTGCTGCAGTCCGCATTGTCGCCGTCACACCTTGTGGCATTGGGATTGGCTGAGTATATTGGGTAATAAAATTCATTAACAACTGTACCATTGCTTACCAGACTATCGGGTGGTTTAGGAGCGAGAGGATTGGGGACTGGATTCATTTTAACTTGTTGTCCGATACCAACGCCTAGACACTGGGTTGTACTCACTGTGGCGTTGTAAGAATTCATAGCGGTTGAGCAGTAATTACCTTTAAAATTCTTTATAGGGGCTGTAACGCCTCTATCCGGTACAGGCTTAATAGATGCATAAGAAAACCACTTCTGTCTCTTTGAAGGGCCGCTGATGGCTGCATTTATAGGCCAGTAACACGCCCCACATGCGGTAGCCCCAGCTGCCATGTTATATTCAATATCGTTCCATCCATTAGTAAGCCAGAATACTGTTGGATGTGAATAATCAGAGTGAGAAGTCAGTAAGTTTCCGTTAGACAGTAACCCTGGAGTTACTGCCGCTGAGGCTGCAAGAATTCCCGGAACTTTCCGTGGGTTTTGAGTATTATCTACCGCAGCTCTGGCAAGTACTCCTAAATTTGAATGCAGTTTATTATTAATCTCTGTTCCGTCTTCTAAATAGTAGCCATGCCCAATTGACATGTAGCCTACATTTCTAGCAAGTGTGACTCCCTGGGTACCATGAAGAGTTATCCAGCGGGTCATAGAGTCATGAATTGAGTTATCCTTAATAAATGTTTTAGGGGATTTTCTCAAGAGATGCATATGCACAGGATAACGACCTTTAACACCACCCTGTCCTAACTGATAAAATTCAACTCCCTGAATCTCAACAGATTTAACACCCTGTCTTGCCATCAAGTGTCCACCGAAGTATTTACCTGGTGTTGGACCATTTGGATCAAACATCTGACCAGCGCTATCACCGGCAGAAACAACTCTTATGCTCCTGGTCAAAAGCCCAACCGCAGCCCTTGTCTCAACAGCGGGTTCGCCGCCTGCCGTAATATCAAGCTTTACACGAGCAGGAACTTTATCGAGCTTATAGAAAGTACCGTTATGCGGGTATCTAACTTTATCCGAAAGTTTTTTGTTAGTATGGGGATCTACAACTTCGTACTTGAATTGAGTATCACTTATTTTGTCTGTAATTTTAAGTTTTTCAGAATGTCCGGGTAGATAATCAGTTGTTGTTACGACAACATAATCACCCTCTTTCCAGTCTGGAACCGCTCTATTCACAGTCAGCGT
>Ga0209013_10006273_pt1 | contig 10112 bp, 11 predicted proteins | sample Cruoilmetagenom2_FD_187291 | JGI IMG/M metagenome (GOLD analysis project Ga0209013, IMG submission 187291) | Oil polluted marine microbial communities from Coal Oil Point, Santa Barbara, California, USA - Sample 2 (SPAdes) (version 2) | ecosystem: Environmental > Aquatic > Marine > Oil seeps ...
CATCATCGGCTGTCCGTTCTGCGGATTCCTACCCTGCCTCTCCATTTTCTTTTTCACTGAGAATTTCCCAAAGCAGCTGATTAGGACATCTTCACCACTTTCCAGCGTCTGTTTCATAATTTCGAGAAGGGAGTCAACTAGCTCGAGGGATTGTATTCTCGTATAGCTTGTCTTTTTGTATATTGCTTCAGCGATGTCTGCTTTGGTGAGAGTCATAACTACTGCTCCTCCTTCTACAGCTTGGGTAATGAGACAATAAAGTATTTTTTATAAGGAATTATATCGAGGTATGAGTTCCTCAACAGATTACAAAATTGAGGGGTGAAGATGCAACAAAAAAAAGCCCCCACTGACCAGTCCACCTTTGGTCAACGGGGGCTGGGGGAATGGTATGAGCTAAGTGCCCAAACCATGTGATTTTGAAGATACGCTGGAGAGCTTTTCCTGTAAATACGTAAAACCACCATTTTGGGAATTAACAGGTAGGATCAAAGGGGAGAGAGCAGACTGTGGATTACATCCCTTAATTCACACTTTGCTGGAATTGAACTTGGTACAAGATATAGTTTCTTCTCAAGGATTCTTTATCCAAACTATCCTTGGCCTACCTGAGAAAAAAAGTGAGAAACTGAAGGCATTGCGGTTTGCCCCTTGACATACGCTGCTCATTTATGTAACATATGTAAGTATACTAACAGCACAAAGGAGATAAATGGATGGTATCGGTTAACATCAGAGATTTTCCCGAAGAACTCCACCACAAGGCAAAGATTCAGGCAGCGGTGGAAAAGACTACTTTGAAAGAACTAATGATCAGGGCACTAGTTGAATACCTTAAACGGAAGGGGGTGAAATAGATGGGGAGTATCTACAGGAGAAAATGGAAGGACAAGGACTGTAACATCAGAGAGGGGGAAATCCTGTGGATTAAGTATTATCGGAACGGCAAGCCCATCAGGGAGTCTACAGGAAGTACCAAAGACGCAGATGCCAAGAGGTTGCTGAAGAAACGGGAAGGTGAAATCTCCGCAGGGAAGCTCCCTGGTATCTATTTTGACAGGGTTAGGTTTGATGAGTTGGCAGAGGATCTCCTTTCTGACTACAGAATAAACGGCAAAAATGTTGTGAGGGCAGAACTCAGCGTAAGGCACCTCAAAGTCGAATTTGAAGGTATGAGGGTAACAGCAATCACCACACCCCGAATAAATATTTACATTGAAGAGCGGCTTGCTGAGGGTGCGGCTAATGCCACTATTAACCGTGAGCTGGCTGCTCTAAAACGGATGCTCAACTTGGCAGCAAAGCAGACACCTCCCAAGGTTGACAAGGTGCCTTACATTCCCATGCTAAAGGAAAACAACGTCAGGAAAGGGTTTTTTGAACATGACCAGTTCTTAGCCCTAAGAGATGTCATGTCAGAGCATTTGAAGGGATTTGTTACCTTCGGCTATAAGGTTGGATGGCGCATATCTGAAATCAGTAATCTCACATGGTCACGGGTGGATTTGAAGCAAGGTATTGTGAGGCTTGAAGCTGGAGAAACAAAAAACCATGAGGCTAGGACTGTATATCTGGACAATGAGCTACAAGAAATTTTCGGGCATCAGAGGAAGCTGTGCAAGAAGTTGGGAACTGCTTTACCATACGTGTTTCCAAACCATGATGGCACAGACAGGGTGAAACGCTTCGACAAGGCGTGGAGAACAGCTTGCAAAAAGGCGAAAATTGGGGTAAGACTTTTCCACGATTTCCGCAGAACTGCCGTGCGTAACATGGTCAGGGCTGGAGTACCTGAGCGGGTGGCAATGATGATTTCGGGTCACAAAACAAGAGCGGTATTTGACAGGTACAATATCGTAAGTGATGCCGATCTGAAACTTGCTGCTCATAAGCAGGAAGCCTATCTTCAGACCCAGATGGGCACAAAATTGGGCACAGTCCACCAATTGGAGGACCGTAAAACCACAGTGCGCCTGTAGCTCAGAGGGATAGAGCAACGGACTTCTAATCCGTAGGTCGGGGGTTCAAATCCTCCCAGGCGCGCCAGGATATAAAGCACCTAGGATATGCTTTCTGGGTGCTTTTTTATTTTCGACGACTTTTGCATCCATTGAATCAAAAAAGGTGAAAATCATAATCTGATCAAACAAGACACTTGGGCAAATTCCCACCTATATTGACAACATGATATGGGCTCGAGTGAACCCACCTTACGAACTCTCAATATCTTGTGCCAGAGAAAATTCCAAATGAGTGTGGATTAAGGGATGTGATCTTTACTTTCGCAATGACCCACCCCTCTTCCCCCCTGTGGCTTTAATGTGAACTACTTGACTTTCTCGATGTGGATTTTGCATGATTGATTTGAGGTGGGGATTTGGGGTTGATGGGGTAGTTGCACTGTTATCGTATTATGCGGAATCTTTTCTATATAACATCGGCAATGGAGAGATGTGTGGAATTTTTTCAGCAAAAGTCCTTTATCATCGGATAAGGCAGTAAATCTTCTGCCCAATGAGTAGCGGGGCAACGAGGAGAAATTCCAATGAAATACGTTTTTTTTCTTCTGACTTGTTTTTCTCTTTTAGGGTACACAAATCACCACGATGGCTATATACCCGACACAGAAACGTCAATCACAGCAAGCCTTGGGCAAGCTTTTGACATCAAGGTTGGCCAGGAGGCCAGCATTTCCTCTCAGCAACTTACACTTAAATTCTTGTCAGTTTCAGAAGATTCGCGTTGTCCACAAGGAACGAATTGCATCTGGGAAGGCAATGGGAAGGTAGATATAGAATTAACTCCCACGGGTCAGACATCGTATGTGGTAGAGCTTAATACAGCGATGTCCTTAAAATCAGAAGCGACATATCTAAGTTATAAGATATCACTGCTCGACCTTCAACCTTACCCATCGGCGGGGAGCACGATAAAGCAATCCGAATATATAGCGACAGTGAGAGTTTCAAGGGGAACTTGAAATAATGCCCAAGGCGCTGCAGTCGGATCCGCCTACGGCGGACAGGCTCTGCAAGCAGCTCCGCTTTCTTACCACTCTCAATATCTTGTGCCAGAGCAAATCCCAGAAGAGTGTAAATTAAGAGATGTGATCCACAGTTTGCCCTCTGTTTTTTGAAGAAATTCCTACTGAAATGATGGTTTTTCGGTTCACTTGTGGTAAAATGCCAATGGATTACAGGGTAGGAGATTCAGTTTCTCTGCATCATCCTACTCCCTCAGACTTTGCCCTCACTGGCCCCGGTCAGTGGGGGCATTTTTTTCAGTGTGGCCCTTTGACGTTTTCCAATATCTTGCGCCAAATTAAATTCCAGCCGAGTGTGAACTAAGGGATGTAATATATATTCGCACAATTATCGAACTGAATTTCAAATTCTCCTCACTCACTGCAGTTCTGAATTAATTCTTTCCAATTTATTGGGAGGAAATTAAAAGCATCCAGGGAGGTCGAGAGACCCCTGGGGTTTATACATAGCACCTTCTGACAGCCTCTTTCCACGGGTACCTCCAGAGGGAAATAATCATAAATGGTTTGACTTTCACCTAAGAACTAGGTTATGGTCCAGCCAATCAATAAAGGGCCGTCTTTGTTGGCGGCCCGGTTTCGTTCTAGGGGAAGATCCATTTGTCAAAAGTGGCAACCTCAAGTTTGGGACTATGAGAATTTTTTAGAAAGGAGGATGTCACTATGGCTAATGGAATTGTCAAGTGGTTTAATGACCACAAAGGCTACGGCTTCATAGAGCAGGAAGATGGCCCGGATGTATTTGTTCACCATTCAGGGATCAACGCAACCGGTTTCAAATCTCTCAATGAAGGCGACAACGTGACTTTTGATTTGGGGCAGGGCCAAAAAGGTCCTGCAGCCGAGAACGTCACGAAGATTTAGTTGGCGGTAACACGCTTATTAAGGGCATCTCGCCTAAGTAAGGCAAGATGTCCTTTTTATTTTGTGTGCCTTGCCAAAGTCTGGTTAAGCAAGTAAAAATGGCCAAATCTGATAATGAGACCATGAAAGGCTGGTTATTATCTGAAAGATGAATCTCTTAAACGGAATTACTTATAACTTGCGTGGTCTACGGCTGGGCGTAAAGACCCCAAAGCTTCTTGTATTGGGGCTTATTAGGTTTGCCGCCGTCGTCATCATTACCATTCTTGCCGCAAGCCTAATCCTTGTTTACCATGAGAAGATTTTGCATCTCATTTGGGCTAAGCCTGCAAGTCAATGGATTCTTTGGTTATGGTACGTCCTCTCCTGGTTGCTTTCCGTATGCCTCGTGGGGCTGTCGGCCATACTTTCCTATCTTGTCTCTCAAATACTCTTCGGTGTGTTCATAATGGATTACATGTCTCGAGTTACTGAACGCATGATGATGGGCGAGGAACATGAACTGGAAAAAGTGCCTGTGTTGAAGCAACTTTCCTATCTTGTCAAACAGGAAATACCAAGAACGATCCTCCCAGTTTTAGTAATCCTTCTACTCATGGTTCTAGGCTGGCTTACACCCTTGGGTCCGGTGCTGGCGATCCTCTCATCGGGAATTGTGGTCATTTTTCTCGCGTGGGACAATACGGATCTTGTTCCTGCAAGAAGGCTTTATCCTTTTAAACAACGTTTCAAACTTCTGCGGAAGAGCCTCACGTTTCACCTAGGTTTCGGGCTTCTGTTCCTGATTCCTCTATTGAACATCCTTTTTCTCTCCTTCGCACCAGTGGGCGCCACTATCTACTTTATCGATAAGCATGACAAATAGAGGCTATTCAGAGATCAGCTTTTCGACTTGCTCTCCCGGAAGTTCACATTACATACTTTAATCCACAGTTTACCTTTTGAGACCGAGCTACAATACTTTGCGCTCACTATTTTGAACGGTGAAGTTTAGATCAAGGGATGTAATCCACAGAACTCACTGTTTGGTGGGTGTTTCGTTAACTCACCACTAACCACACCCCATCTCCTCATTTTGCACCACTGAGTTGCAGTCAAGATGGTGGTTTTTCGTATTGACAGTGTCCCTGGAATTCCTGTATTTTTCATCTAGTTAATCTTTCGTTATTATCTCGACCAGTTAGCTTGAGCTTTTCATTTGGTTGCAGATTGGCGGAGGACACATGAACCTGAAATGGTGCCCCCGGGACTCCCAGTGGAATGTTGTCTGAACTGCTGGGAGCCACAGATATCTTCGCGTACAATTGTCGTCACCTATTCTGCGAACACCGGTCCGCCTTCGCTCTCTATTCCCGCACCGCTTCACTCTCTCATTGTCAGCACTGCTGCTCTCACTTGATTGTAGGGATTAGCCAAGTAGTCCACGGGAATCCACTCATCCGTGATGGGCGACAACAATTCGAGGAACGATGGTGGAAGGGGGTAGTGTACATGCGGAAAACAACCAAAATGTCGAATGAAGATCTAAAGTTTGTGCAGAAGTACTGCCTTGCCGGCACATTCCCTGCGAGCGATGAACGCTGTCCATATGCAAAAGCAAAACTACTGGCTGGATTCCCCGAAAGCCCAAAAGGTGAAAGCGATTTCAGAGAAGCAGATGCGATGTTTCTCTGTCGATACCCTGATCAAGAAATGCCTACACATGAAGCGCGCTTAATCTCAGAACTGAACCAGTGTCCTAACACCGAAAGAAGAGAGAAGATTGATGCGGTGGGCGTGGCAAACGTCTAATTTCGATTGCGGTTTTATCTTTTCTGTATCCAACGCTCTGTCACTTCCCTGTTCATGCATTTAACTTCATTCGGTTGAAATCATGGTAGAGATTGATCCCTTTTTAATTTTGGAAGAAGAAGAGTATGAAGACGGAGACGTCATTCTAAAAGAAGGCACCTCCACAGACTGGATATATATCATCTTGGAAGGCCGGGTTAGGATCCAAAAGAGCACCCCTAAAGGTGTGGTGTCCATTACCACCCTTGGCGAGGAGCGCGTGGTGGGTGAAATGGCTTTTCTGGAGAAAGGAAAGGTGCCTCGCGCCGCTTCGGCGGTCGCTCTGGGGTATGTGAGATTGGGAGTCCTTGACCACGATAAACTCACCAAGGAATATGACTCGCTTTCTCCAGATTTCAAGAAGTTGATCCTAACCCTCGTGCGACGCTTGCGCTCTGTTACGGATGCAGCCGTCAGATTCATTACGAAGCAGTAGCAGGCAATTGGCAAACAGACCAAAACAGCCCACCAGTCTGGTGGGCTGTGAACAATACCATGTCTATCTTGTTACGACGGTCCTTAAGATCCCCTTTTCTGCAACTGCTCCACGTGTGAGTCCCACCTCTCTTTGGGACTCATTTGGACTTCAGCGCCCCTCTGGGGGGCAACCTCTTCCCGTTCAGTCTTTTTCCGGTCCCACAAGATGATCAGACCAAAAAGCCCAATCAATACAAAGACACCCATGGTTACAATAACACCTGAACTCATGTGCGATCTCCTTTAAGCCGGGCCGGCGAACCATTCCGGCACATCCCTTACCACAGCTTTGACTATAGCCCGGTCATATTCGCTGAGAGCCCCCCTGGCAATCAGGCCCTCCACCGTATTTTCGAGCACCACCATTTTGCCGTCGGTGTGAATTATAGCCGGGTAATACTCATTAACAAAGAACTGTTTGAGTCTGAAGCGCTTGAGTTGGTCATCAACCATGGCCTTGATCTGTTTATCAATCTCAGCCTCATCGAGACCACGTAATGCGGATTTTGGTGACAGCATTTTCTTGCCTGTGGCCTCGATTCCTTCAATGCATTTGAAGGTGAGCTGCCAATGCTCGATGTTGCCGAGGGAGTTTACCATAAAGGTGTTGGTGGTGATGAGACCGCGCTCGCGGTCAACTTTGACCCCTTCGAGGTGAGGAAAAAAATAGTTGTCGGAGATGGCTCCGAAGGCACTTACTCCGCCGGCAAATGGCTTATCCATTAAATCGCAGACCGTGAAAAACGGTTTTTGTTCAAAACGTGCATCCTGAAGGAGGATGAGTTCTTCCTCAGTGTAGTGGAAACGTTCATTCCAAAGTTCCTCTGGGGAAAGGTCCTTTCTGGTTAGTGAACTCTGGCTGGTAAGCATACCCAGGCTCTGCCCACCGCGCCAGACCAGAGGCAGGGCACCAACCGTCCACTCTGCACTCCCCCCTATCTCGCCTATCATGCTGTGGAAACCGCGACCATCAGGACAGCGGAGGCCATCAAGTCCCATTACCACTGCCGGAAAGAGGTCTCCATCCTTATCGTAAGGAGTGGCCACCCCCATACTATTTAACTGGTCCATTGGTAGGTGGTGGCGTGGTCGGTCAAGGAAGTAAGCGGTCATTTCAGAAAGATCTTTTATGCCACAGGCTTCTGCGATTATCCTGGTTTCCTCCAGCAGATCGGTACTCCTGGGGTTGAACTCCGGAAACATGGCGCCGGCCATCCAACGCTCTACGTAAATATCGGGCAGATGCCTTTTAAAATCGGATTCTGTGACAAAAAGGGCAGTAAGTGAACTGTGAAAGCCCTTAACCGACTTGCCGGTGCCGTCGATCACATCGGAGCCCATGGACAATCTGGTGACTTCCTTGCTCACGCCGCGGCCGTAAAGGCTGCAGTGCTCTTTTTTGCCGAAGAGGGCGCCCACCGGAATGGTGGGATTACCACCGGCCTCCAGTCCCGGCTTGACCCTAACCCCCTCGGTTATTGCGCTCTCGATAATGACCTCGTCGCCGACTTCAAAGGTTTCCGTGGTAATCTGGAGCACCTCGCCCATAACCTGGGCCGCGTTTCGGTCGTTCCGTCTTTTGAGCCGATTAACCATTGCCTTGGTTTGCTCCTCTTTGGGCAGATCCTGCAGCGAACCGAAACCGTCAATAGCAACCACCGCCGCCGGCAGGGCTGCCGCCAGGATTACCCCCTGGCGTAATTGCTTACTTCTGAATACGCCAAGATTGGAGAGCCCGCTTACCCGGTCCTCAATGATAAATACGGTGCCTTTCGCTAATTCCAGGCCGTAAAAATCCATCACTTCCTGGTGCCTCAGATTAAAAGTTGAGACTTTCTCATTGCTCATCTCCCTAGCTTCGTACCGGCCCTCATATGTCAATCGCGCCTCAGCTATGTCGGAGCGTAAGGGACTAGTCATGGTTACTACCTCCCTGGATTATTCAACCGGCGTGATCCTCCGCTAACGCGAACAGATCTGCGAGAAGACAAGCAAAACACCCATGGAACCTGGAATACCGGTCCAATGAACTCTCGTGAGAGTTTCGATGCTATTTTTCTTTCTGTTGTTGCTTTTTGGTGACTTATTGTTGGCCTTTAGTTTTTTCTTGGCCTTCCTGTTCTCCTGCTCCCTTGTCGGTTGCAGACTCAGTGACTTTATTTTCTGCAGGTTTTTCATCGGTTTTCATGACGTCGGCCTTCTCGGGTTCCGGTACCCCGGCAACCTCCAAGTTTATGATTTTTGTCTCCTGTTCATCAATCTGTTTGAGCAGGTCGTTGATCTTCTCTCCTGTGGTATCTCGCTTTGCCCCGATCTTGATCCTGTTGGCTTCAATCTTGAGTTCTTTAGCCTTGAGGTCAGCTATGTCTTCTATGTTTGCTTGCCTTTCACCCAGCCCCGCTCTGTCTATGGCTTCCAACTTGGCGAGATCCACGCTAACGACCGCTTTCTTCTGATACTCGTCAGCTGCATCTTCCTCATAATCCGCGTATTTCTTTTGCAAAGAAGCCAACTCCTTCTTCATTTCAGCAAGCGCCAACTTCTCTTCTGCAACCTGCAGGGCAAATTCAGCCTCTTTGACCTCCTCCCGCTCTTCAGCAGGCACCTGAGCAAGCAGATTCTCATCCGAGCTGCCGCCTATGGAGCTTGTAAGACTGCGGGTAGCCTCACAGCCGGTCAGCAGTGAAAGAGCAAGCAGGAAAATCAAGCTGATATGGCCGAAAATCTTCATGGTCTCTTCCCTCCCTTGCATTGTTATCAAGCGGTTTGTCACCATTATGTGGGTTTAAAATCCGTTTGCCCAGCGCAGATGTTCAGTCCCTGGGAGATCATTTTGGCGGAGTTTCGTCTGAATCTATGATGAGAGTCTGCAGAGCCTCCAACTCCCTGGGATCAACTTTCTCCGACTTTAGGTGCTGCAAAGTTACCTTGGCTATGACTCTACGATGTTCACCAGATATTTGTAAAAAGCGAACTCCCATACCACGAGGGGTAATGTCGTCGTCAGGGCCATAGATGTTTGACCAGATTACCTCAGCCTTCGCCTCGATGGGCTGGTCAGGAGCATTTATAACCAGGTCAAAAACTTCATTTAACCTAAGCGGATTAGCACACAAGACAAAGGCGCCATCCGGACCGAGATCAAGGGTCACCCCATCCATGGAGCCTTCAGCTGTTTTCACCGTGACGGGCCATTTGATCTTAATGCGTGGCCCGCCTCGGCCATCTCCTCCAAGAGCCATATTTCTGCCTCCACTATGAGAATATTTGTATTCTAGCGGGTAAATCCATATTCACCGGACAGCAGCTGTCTACCTAGTGATTCGCTGGAATCTACAACACCTACTCGTCGTTATTCCCCTCAGGGTGCAAGCCAAGGTGGCATCTGAGAAGGTGATGCAGAAGGTTTAGATGTCACCCTTAAGAAAATAAACCACGGTTGCAAGGTTGAAGTCAACGAAAAAGCTCCACTGCCATATCCATAGTTCGATGAGAAATCAAATGAAATCCGGGTCTTTACGGTAGATCTTCCTTATCAAAGTTACAAAAAATATACGGGCTTCATTATCTTGACCTTAATTTCAGAGGTCAAATTACACAATCTGCTCGTTTTCGGAAATCAAAGGCAGTGGCATGAGGCGGGTTAAGACTCAGAACTGGTTGGTTGTGCTGCGCTTAGGCATGCGTTTTGCACGGAGTTTGGTCTAGTTAACAAAACAAGAAAACATAATAATTCGACAGGTCGCAAGGGGGAGGAGGAATCATCATGAAACATGCACTCATGGCTACTGTCGCCTTCCTGGGCATCGTTATGCTCGGAGCAGCAGGGTGCAGCACCAAAGCCCACGTCCAAACAGAATCAGTGGTGGTAGAGGAGATGGCCAGCTTTGAGCAAGTG
>Ga0209013_10006275_pt1 | contig 10112 bp, 10 predicted proteins | sample Cruoilmetagenom2_FD_187291 | JGI IMG/M metagenome (GOLD analysis project Ga0209013, IMG submission 187291) | Oil polluted marine microbial communities from Coal Oil Point, Santa Barbara, California, USA - Sample 2 (SPAdes) (version 2) | ecosystem: Environmental > Aquatic > Marine > Oil seeps ...
CCTCGTGGGTGCGCTCATGCGTATGACCGCTGAACATCACGTCGACGCCCGGGACCTCCTTGACGATCTGCAGGTTCTTGGACAGCCCCAGTTCGGACTGCACCACGATGACATCTGCGCCTGCAGCCTTGGCCTCGGCGATGATCCCCGGCAACTCGACATGGCCCATGGTAAAACGGAAGCCGATGTTGAAGGTTTGCGCCTGCTGCGGCACCACGTCGGTGGTGATACCGATCACGGCAACCTTGACACCATTGGTCTCCAGCATCTGGTACGGTGGTAGAACACGTCCGCCCATGACGCCAACGGCCTCATTATAGTTGTACAGGTTGATAGCCACGGTAGGGAAGGTGGCCGCAGTCACGTTACAGGTAACGTGCCCGGTTCCTGGCCCGGTACCCGGTGCGCCTGGACAGACTTTACCGGCAATCCCCGTCAGTGTTGTGCGGTTGTTCGGTGGCAGCGGCAAAAGGTTGCCATTAGGAGCACCACCTGCAAAGCGGTTACGGAAGGCGCGTGGGCCATGACCGAAGTCCCAGTTACCCGGGGTGAACACATCGATGTCCAGCGAATTGATGCCAGCCATGACCGATTCGCCCATGGTAAACAGGGTCTCGGCTGAACCGTGCGTGGTATCACCCACCATCAACAGCAGGGCATCCGGGTCATCCGCCCGAACCTGGCCGATTGCGGTCGCCATCTTGGTCAAGCCACCGCTGTAATTCTGGGCCCGATCACCCTGGAATATTTCCTGGTGAGGGACCATCTTGCCATGCAGATCCGAGAACTGCATGAGTGTTATCGTCTTTGCCGGTCCTGCCGTCGCAATCGTGCTGCCAAGCGACAGGGCGAGTGCAACGCATGTGGACAGGCTGCGCATGTTTCGTTTCATCTTCTCCACCTCATATATTGAATGTAATTGTTGGAATGTAATGATCAGGTTGGTTTCTTGTCATGCACATGCAATGAATAGTCAGAGGTCTTTTCCTACCGGTTCTTATATAGACCGGCCATTGCAATTGTGTTCATCCAGAGTAGTGGATATGCCTGACCATAAAAATAGGGGTTCATACGATTTTGGATAGGGAAACTCCCTATGCCGGTGAGAAGGGCAGATTATCCTGCACAGGCAGGTCTGCGCAGGATGTGGGCTTTTATTATGATTCTGGCCGAATGACGATGCTTGCCAGCAATTTACAGGGAGTTGTTTTCCCTAGCCTAGGGCCTAGATTTCTTTAATGGATTCAACCTTTATGTACTTCCAGCCACCGGTTTGCAGACGACCGACGATGTGATCGAAGGCAGTATAATCAGTGCCCACGCCCTGGATAATATCGGGTGCAACGCCATTCTTCTTTGTATACATCTTGATGGCGCCGGCGCAGGCAATAAAATGAATGTTGTCGTACTTGTCCATCATGGCGACAATCTGTTCCCTGATGGGTGAAACATCGGCACGCATCATGTCGAGCCCGCCGGCATGCGCGACCACGTCTACCTGATGGCCCTGTGTTTTATGTTCTGTCAGAAACTTTTCGGCATAGTTCAACGCAGCGGTAAATTGCTCTGGATCTGATTTGCTGATATGCAGGATAATTTTTTCCGTCTGCGCCTGGTCAACTGCTGCCATACTGATGGCATCATTTGATGCGCCAAACTGTGGATACAGCATCCATCCACCCAGTGTTCCTATGGCGAGTAATAAAACAGCGGCTACGGCATTCAGCCAGGTGTAGGTGTGAAAAGGGGTATCCCGGTGTGTTGCACTGTGACCTGATTTCGGTGGTTCGCTGTAGGCGAGCCGCACGGCATCCTTCAACTGTATAAGCTCACAGACCCTGTTGGATAGCTCGTCGTCATTGCTGATAGCTTCCATAAACTCGGCGCGATCACTGCTGTTCATTTCATCGTCGACGAAGAGCTGCAGTTTTTCATCTGAGTAGTTGTCATTCATGCTCATTTGATCCTCCTGATCTTTGCGCGAAGAATATCGTGTCGTGGGTCATAATCAGCCAGTTTTACTCTTAACGCTTTTCTTGCCCGGCTGATACGGCTCATCACCGTACCAACAGGGACATCCAGGATGTCCGCAATTTCCACATAGGAAAAGCCGGCCAGGTCAACCAGGGTAATTACCTGTCGTTGTCCGACAGGTAATTCGGCAATCATGGCGCGTACCCGGCTGACAATGTCCTGTTTTTCATGTTCATCACCTGCTGAAGCAGTTTCCTCGTAGGGCAGCTTATCGAGATCTACTGTTTCCCGGTAGCGTCGCAGGTGGTCATACCAGCAGTTCGCCAGGATCTTGCTTAACCAGCCCTTGATCGCTGCGGCATCCTTCAGCTGCCGGGCATTCTTTAACGCCTTCACCATGGCATCCTGGACCAGATCGTCAGCCAGCGCTGGATTATGGCACCAGGAGTAGGCCAGTCGGTAAAGCATCTCACGGCGCTTCTCCAGTTCACCGCGGATGTAACTTTTGCTGATTTTCAAGGTTAGGATGCTCGCACCTGCTTGATTTGTGTTGATACGTGATCAGCCTCTTATTTGTAGACGTTTCTGCTCACAAGTTTATTCCCATCATCGTATACCGGCTACCGGGGGCATATCCGCCGTAACAGTATATCTGCATTAGAATATACAAATATACTTAGACTCCTCGGTTGTCTACCAGGGTCTTGGTTGTTATTGCAAAGTATTTCAGATTAGAACAAGTCTGTCAGCTAATAAGGCGGGGGCATTTTGGGGATGAGGGAATAAATCAGCAAGCTGTTACGTCTACTTCTGTTAATGCGTATCAGATTGATACAAGAACAAGAGCCCTGGTCGTTCCGAATAACTGTTTTCTGCTGGCTGGGTATGAAAAAAATAACGGCTGATACGCTACAGACTTTCCCTGTGGTGGCTCGTATATCGGATTGGTTTATACTGGCTGGCAATGAGTTTGATAAGACTATCCATCCCAAGGTCACTCTTATTGCTGGCATTTTTCCACTATAGTGCCTTACATGCACCGAATGCCGCTGCAGCCAACTGGTTCAAACTGCGCGGTACCGAGCCGGGCAATACCCCGCATGCGGTAAAGTTCTTCGGTTTTATCCAGCCAACCTATATCAAAGAATACAACGACCGGATCAGTGGCGCCGTGGGTGCGCTTGCCGGTAATACAGTTGCCGGGACTACCGGGCCGGATGCGAACGGAGAGAAACAGGTTCCGGGCACAATTCCACCCGAGAGGAAGCACTACAGTGACTTTATCTTCCGGCGTGCACGCCTGGGTGCAAGAGGCACTCTGTTGCCAGTCAGCGATGATATTGATTATTTCTTCATGGCGGAGTTTGCCAATAACGGTGTCAACCGCGACAAACAGTTTGCCCGAGTGCTGGATGCCTCCATGACTTTCAATTGGTTGTCCAGGGGCAAGGATGCAGAGGGGTTGGATAACCTTGGTGCCCGTTTTCGTATCGGCCAGTTCCTGTTTTCGGAAACGTCCGAGGCCCTGTCGCATTCGACGCCGGGCCGCCGTGTGCATGTCTTTATGCCGGAAATGACCTTTCAGAATGCCATCCGGCGCATGGCCAGTGATAACGGCCGCTTTAATTTTCCGGAGTCGGTACCAGCCAATGCCGCGCGCGATATTGGTATAGAAATATTCGACTGGGTCGAGTTTCCGGCAGCCTCCGGTGGTCCCTGGGAGCTGACCTATGCCGCGGCACTCGGTAATGGCACTACACTGGATGAGTGGAATCGTGATGGCAATCATCGCCAGTACTACTGGCTGTCGTTTGCCAAGCTGTTTGACAATACGCGAGGTCCGCGTCGTCACGATGCCATGTTGTATGGCTTCTTTCAGCAGGGTGACATCGGCTTTAATACCGATATTGACGGGGATGGTATCGACGACCTGAGTATTCCGGGGGGTGAATATAATCCGGCTGGCCCGGTGGATGTGATTACCGGCCGACCCATTGGCCCAACCAGTCCCGGTACTCGCCTGGTAAAAAATGGTTTCGAGCAGGATGTCGAGCAACGTTACTGGGGTGTCGGTGTGGAGTACTTTGACAAGCCGCTTAATGATCTTGGTCAGATACGCCTTGAAGCCGAGTTCTCACGTGTCGACGGGCTGATCTTTGATGGTGCACAGTTTCCTTCCGTTGCGGCTAACCAGCAGTCCGGAGGAATGCAGAGTATCCGCTACGACACTGACGGTACCAACCAGGGCTGGTACATCGATGCAGGATACGACATACAGCAACACCTGGGTTTGAAAAACAGGACAACAATCAACGTTCGTTATGATGAATATGATCGCAACAAGGGTAATGAAAACCGGGAGGCGAACTGGAACATATGGACGTTAACAGGCGAGTATTTCTTTAGTAAATACGGTCGTGCCACCATGACCTACCAGTGGCGGGATGTGAATGCGAATAACAGTAGCGGTGTTGCCCGAACCAATGGTAATGCAGTGCTGGAGGGCGTGAATCAGCGCCTGGGGCTGCAGCTGACATTCCTTTTCAGCCATGTGCCAGGTCAGAAGTAAACGCGTGTATTTATCTGTCTGGTCAGAGGTTTTCACCGTATAATCGCATAACGATGACAGACCTGTATCCTTGGCTTGAACCCTCCCGGCTCACGATTGCAACCGCGATTGCGCAGGGGCGTCTGCCCCATGCCTTGCTGCTCACCGGTCTGCCGGGACTGGGGAAGGGTGTCCTGGCCGACGCCATCGTCCGGCAATTATTGTGTGAAGCAGCGTCTCTTGATACGGGTCCCTGTGGCCGATGTACTGCCTGTGCCCAACTTGGTGCAGGGACCCATCCTGACTATATAAAAGTCGAACTGGAAGAGGATGCCAGTGTCATCAAGGTCGACCAGATCAGGTCCTTGTCAGAAAAGTTGTCCCTCAGCAGTCACCAGGGTGGCTACAAGGTCGTGGTCCTGAATCCGGCGGATAGTATGAATATCAATGCCGCAAACAGCCTGCTAAAGACTCTGGAGGAGCCGTCCGATAACACAGTACTTGTGCTGGTTTGTGAACGCCCGTCACAGTTACCGGCAACGGTTCGCAGTCGTTGTCAGCAGATAAAGGTAGATGTGCCAGGGCAGGATGTTGCACTTCAGTGGCTGGCTGCGCAGGGAATTGAAGGGCCAGCAAAGACCTACCTGCAAATGGCTCACGGGGCGCCATTGGAAGCACTGAAGCAGGCGCAAGCGGGCAGTATCGAGGCGAGACGGGGACATTTTGACTCGCTTGTGGCGATTCTTGAGGGCAGGACAGCTCCGTTGACCATTGCCCAGTCATGGGCAAAGGAAGAGGATATGCAGGGCATCCGCTGGATGCGGGATTGGCTGATGGATTTGCTCCGTATCGCCATGACAGGTCAGACCAGCGGGGTACGCAGTGCAGATTTGCTTGACGGACTGGCAAGACTTGCACACAAACTGGATAGCAGGGTACTGTTTTCCCAGCTGGAGCGGGTCAACAGGGCTTTGAGATTAACGGCCAGCAGCTTGAACCGCCAGTTGCTGACAGAAGATATTCTGCTGGCATGGGCGGCACAAAAATAGCGGGAAATACTTCGGGGACAGACCAAAGGTACAACGATTATGACTCAGGCACCAGCACCACGACAGGGTATACTTTCACTCACTATCAAGGACAAGAGCGCCTTGTATGCAGCCTATATGCCCTTCGTGAAAGGCGGTGGCCTGTTTATCCCGACAAAAAAATCCTACCGCATCGGTGAGGAAGTCTTCATGCTGCTGACCCTGATGGAGGAAACGGAGAAGTTACCAGTCGCGGGCAAGATCATCTGGATAACCCCGGCAGGTGCACAGGGTAACCGTGCTGCAGGCATTGGTGTGCAGTTCAGCGACCAGGATGACGGTGCGGCACGTAACAAGATCGAAGGTTTTCTGGCTGGAGCCCTGGAAAGCGACCGGCCGACCCACACCATGTAATATCTCGCCCAAGCCTGCATATTCCACAGGTTGACGAGCCCTCGCTTGTTCTTTGAATCCACAAGGCATTTTCTTCTGTCGGGAATATACCCGGATATTCCGCTTCATCAGAAAACGCCTTGTGAATCCAAATCCCTGCGCGATCATCTCGCCACCCCATGAAATATGCAGGCTAGCTGTTTGCGGCACCCTCCAAACCCTCTATTATTCAACCTCACCATTCATTGAGGTTGTTCCATGCTGGTAGATTCCCATTGTCATCTTGACAGGCTCGATCTGTCACAGGTTGATGGCAAACTCAACGGTTTGCTGGCGGCGGCTGCAGAGCAGGATGTCGGTCACTTTCTGTGTGTGTCAATTAACCTTGAAGATTACCCGGCGATGCTGAAAATTGCCGAGCAGCATGACCGGGTTTCGGCATCGGTCGGTCTGCACCCGAATGAGCAGGATGGCCATGATCCGGATGTCAATGAGTTGGTGGAGTACGCCAAACACCCCAAAATTGTTGCCATTGGTGAAACCGGTCTGGATTACTTTCGCAGCGAGGGCGACCTGGACTGGCAGCGAGACCGTTTCCGTCGACACATTGCGGCTGCAAAACAATCCGGCAAGCCGTTGATTATTCACTCCCGCGATGCAAAGGAAGATACTCTGAGGATTCTTGAGGAAGAGTCAGCCGGGGAGACTGGCGGTGTCATGCACTGTTTTACCGGCGACTGGGATATGGCACAACGTGCCATGGATCTGAATTTTTATATTTCCTTTTCCGGGATTGTGACGTTCAAGAGCGCGCGTGAATTGCAGGAGGTTGCAACACGTATGCCCGCAGAGCGTTACCTTATTGAAACAGATTCACCCTACCTGGCACCGGTACCGCATCGGGGTAAACCGAACCAGCCGGCCTTTGTACGTCATGTGGCCGAGTTTATTGCAGAACTGCGTGGTGAGTCTTACGAGCAGGTGGCTGCGGCGACGACAGAGAATTTCAGGACTTTGTTCAAGGTATCCGTATCTGCCTGAATCAACCTACAGGTCTCTCGGGATTTTTCGGGGTCTGCCCTGATCATCCACGGCAACGTAGGTCAGGTCTGCTTCGGTGACCTGAATGTGTTCATGTGTCTTGCCTTGCCGTTCGGCAAAGGCCTTGACGTGAACGGTTAACGATGTTTTTCCAACGCGTGTAATGCTGGCGTAACAACTAATCAAGTCACCGACAAACACCGGCTGCTTGAACTGAAAGGAATCGACCGCCACGGTCACCGTTCGGCCCTGGGCATGACGGCGTGCAATGATACTGCCGGCGATGTCCACCTGCGACATTAACCAGCCACCGAAAATGTCCCCGGCCGCATTGGTATCAGCAGGCATCGCCATCACGCGGATGGCAAGATCGTTCTCGTTTGGCAAGCCATGCATATGTTTTACCAGTGCTCTATCCATGTGATAATTGCGAGTTCAGTTAGCTTGTCAACGTTCACGGCAAGGCGCGCCTCGCAGGCAATGGACATTCCCTTGTCAAGAGGCGAAACGCAGTCCGTGGGCGTTGACAAGCTAACCCGAAGGGCGTCCCTGTGGTGTCCCGCAGCTACGTTCCAGTGCTTGACAAGGGAATAGCCATTGCCTTCGCACTGCGTCTTGCTGCGAAACACCACAGGGACGCTGAATTCATAATTATCACATGGATAGAGCACTAGTGGCCCTCGTACATACGCTCAATGTCAGACGCAAAGTGCTCCATGATGCGGTTGCGTTTGAGCTTTAGCGTTGGCGTAATCAGCTCGTTATCAATGCTCCATGGCTCCAGGCTGCAGGTGATCCGGTGTATGCGGGCATAACCTGGAAATTCGATCAGCTGCTTTGCCATCTTGTCGCAGGCCAGCTTTTCAAGTACCTCTGATCGCAATGACTCCGGGTCGCTTGCATCCAGCTTTAGATCAGGCGCAACCCGTTCCCATTGCTCCGGGTTGAGTACCAGCAGGGCGGATAGAAAAGGCCGGTCATCACCAATAATCATCACTTGCTCGAACAGCGTATCGAGTGCAATGGCCATCTCCATGTCGGCCGGGGGTACCTTTTCACCGTTGGCCAGTACAATAATTTCCTTGAGGCGTCCGGTAATGTAGACATGGTTGTTTTCTATGCGTGCCTTGTCACCGGTATGAAACCAGCCTTCGCTGTCGATGACCGCATCAGTGGCTTCCTGGTTGTTCCAGTATCCCAGCATGATCACCGGGCCGCGTGCCAGTAATTCATCATGTTCGCCTACACGCAGTTCGAGACCGCGTAGCGGGATGCCGACACTGCCCGGATCGTTATCATCTTTTGGATTGGCGGTCAGTATCGGGCTGGTTTCAGTCAGCCCGTATCCCTGGAGCAGGTTGAGGCCCAGTCCGATAAAAACTTTTGCAATCGGGAGGGGCAGGGGCGCGCCACCGGAGGCGGCCAGACGCATTCTTCCACCCAGCTTTGCCATGATCTTGCCGGCGACCAGCTTGTTCAGCAGTGGCCATAGCAGAAAACCCGGGCTCCAGCTGCCGCGTCCCTGACGATGCAGAAAACGCTTCCAGCCGGTGTCGACCGCAAGATTAAACAGCTTTGTGGCAATTGGTGATTTTTCGGCAAGACCGGCCTGAATCTTGTTATAGACACGCTCATAGATGCGCGGCACCGAGACCATGATTGTCGGCTGGATCGTTAACAGGTCTTCGCCCAGTTCAGGAATAGAACGTGCATAGGCAATGGTAGAGCCGACCATCATCGGTATGTAGTAGCCGACAGTGCGTTCGAAGGTGTGTGACAGCGGCAGGAAGGAGATCAGCACGTCTTGCGGAAGCATATGCACGATTTCAAGTGCGCTATCCGAGTCAAACAGGATATTCCAGTGGCTGAGCATGACGCCCTTTGGGCGCCCGGTAGTCCCCGAAGTATAAACAATGGTTGCAAGTTCATTTGAATCGCCATCATCAGTGCGCAAGTCGCCACCGGATTCAGGTAGCCAGTCAGACACTGTTTGTACACGGGACTCACTGTCCGGGTTGTTGACGGGTTCAAGGGTCAGTATGCACGTCAGGATATCGAGTTCGTGCAAAACGGATTGAATGCCTTCCCAATGTTCCTGGCCTTGCAGCAACAGGACCTTGCAGCCAGAATCATTCAGGATATAGGCCATGTTTTCAGGCCGGTCATCGAGATAGAGGGGGACGACAACCAGACCGCAGCCGAGTGCTGCCTGATCAAAGGTGACCCATTCCTTGCAGTTACGTAACAGGATAGCTACGCGGTCACCGTGTTGCAGTCCCTCGCTTGCAAGAGCGGCCTGCCAGCATGCGACGTCTGCCGCCATGTCGGCCCAGCTTGAGTCATGCCACTGTTTGTTACCGGGATCAAACTGACGATAGGCTATTTTGTCCGGTGTGCGTCTGACACGTTCACGAAATAAGCCAGCCAGTGTTTTGGCATCATCAGCCGGGATATGGCTGCCTGTGTTGTTGCTCATGTTGCGCCCCCTTCAGAAGACTGTGTCAGTAATTGCCAGCCCGGGTCCGGTTTAAAGCGTTCCCCGCGTAATTTTTCCAGGCCCTGTAACTGTTGATAAATCGTTTCAGCGCCAACTGCATCAACGTGGTGCATGGGGCCGCCGCGGAAGGGTGCAAAACCGGTCCCGAAAATCATGCCGGCATCCAGCAGGTCATCATTCTCAACCACCTGTTCGCGAACACAGCTGACAGATTCATTCAGCAGACGATCAATCAGCCGGTTGCTGATCTCGTCCATATTCCATTTATCAGCCGCCACTTTTGATTTGACGGGTTTGCCCTTTTTGTACTCATAAAAGCCGCGACCGGATTTACGGCCTAGTTTTCCGTCGGCAACCCGTTTCTTCAGACTGTCAGGAACCTCGGCATTAAAATGACTGGCGAGGATTTCAGCGACATGCAGACAGATGTCCAGTCCAACGGTATCAGCCAGTTGTACCGGTCCCATGGGCATACCAAAATCCGTGGCGGCCTTGTCGATGACGGCAGGAGGTATTCCTTCGCCCTCAAGCAGGACGGCCTCCATTAGATAGGGCATAAGGATTCGATTAACCATAAACCCGGGTGTGCTGGTGACCGGCAGGGGCAGCCGGTCGATCTGTCGGGTGAAGG
>Ga0209013_10006276_pt1 | contig 10112 bp, 7 predicted proteins | sample Cruoilmetagenom2_FD_187291 | JGI IMG/M metagenome (GOLD analysis project Ga0209013, IMG submission 187291) | Oil polluted marine microbial communities from Coal Oil Point, Santa Barbara, California, USA - Sample 2 (SPAdes) (version 2) | ecosystem: Environmental > Aquatic > Marine > Oil seeps ...
AAACATCTGTTAATGGAGTTTTCTGTGCAGGAGAGGTTACCGGAGTAGGTGGTGCATTAAAATCAGTAAATGAAGGTGAGACTGCATCTATATCAATTCTCGAACATTTTGATAAAGCTGATGACCTGAAGAAAAGAAAGGTGAAACTGATAAAAGAAAGAGAACATCATCTCGATTTTGCGAAATATTTTAACTCTCTATATGGCATCAGAGAACAGGAACTCAAAGAGATACCGGATGAAACTATAATCTGCAGATGTGAAGATGTTAAGATGGGGGATATCAGAGAGGCTGTTGACACCGGTTTTGTATCTCCGGGAGCTCTGAAAACTGCTGTACGGGCAGGTATGGGTAATTGCCAGGGGAGGACATGCGGACCTGTCATATATGACATCCTGGCCTCACTGACAGGAATTGAAGGGAAGAATTTTTCATTATTCTCAAAAAGGCCCCCCTTAAAACCGGTTAAGATAAACTCTCTTATTAATCATAATTAAATAGAAGTAAAACGTTTAACTTTTAATGAATTTGACATTGATATTTTAATTGTCTATTTTATTTCGGAGGAGTTAAATATGTCATTGGAAGAAAAAATCCGCAATTTAAAGGATAAACTCAGTTCTGCCGAATCCGGCGGAGGAAAAGAGAGGATCAGAAAACAGCATGATAGCGGGAAATTGACTGCAAGAGAGAGAGTTGAGTACCTGCTTGATTGCGGATCATTCCACGAATTCGATAAACTTGTCCTTTCAGAAAACATGAAGTTCGGGATGGATAAGAACAGGATTTATGGAGATGGATTTGTAACCGGGTACGGAGAACTTAATGGTAGAAAAGTTTATGTTTTCGCACAGGATTTTACTGTTTATGGAGGATCCCTTTCAGGTGCAAATGCAAAAAAAATAGTTAAAATTATGGATATGGCGTTAAAAAGCGGTAAACCGGTCATAGGGCTAAATGATTCGGGTGGTGCACGTATTCAGGAAGGTGTTGAAAGCCTGGCAGGATATGCTGACATATTTTTGAGAAATGTCCTTTCTTCCGGAGTGATACCTCAGATATCTTCGATAATGGGCCCGTCTGCCGGCGGTGCAGTTTATTCTCCTGCAATCACCGATTTTATAATTATGACAAAGAAAAGCTCATATATGTTCATAACAGGTCCGGATGTTATAAAAACAGTTACTAATGAGGACGTTACAAAGGAAGAATTGGGAGGAGCTGACACCCACAACTCAAAATCCGGCGTAGCTCATTTTGCTGCTGAGGATGATGAAGATAATCTTGAAATAGTTAAAGAACTTCATAAATATATCCCTGACAATAATATGGAAGATCCACCATTTTTACCTACAAATGATCCTGTTGACAGAATAGAAAAAAAATTGAATACACTTGTACCGGACAATCCCAATATTGCATATGATATCAGAGATGTTTTTAAAGCAGTTGTAGATGATGGTACTTTTTTTGAGATCGCAGAACATTTTGCAAAAAATATTGTGATAGGTTTTTCAAGGCTGGGTGGAAGGTCTGTGGGGATAGTTGCCAACCAGCCTATGCATCTGGCCGGAGCATTGGATATAGATGCATCTGTGAAGGGTGCCAGATTTGTCAGATTCTGTGATGCTTTTAATATTCCCCTTGTTATTTTTGAGGATGTTCCTGGATTCCTTCCGGGAACAAATCAGGAATTTGGAGGCATAATACGGCATGGTGCGAAACTTTTATACGCATTTGCTGAGGCAACTGTTCCGAAGATCACTGTTATAACAAGAAAGGCCTATGGTGGAGCTTATTGCGTAATGGGGTCTAAACATATCAGAACAGATATAAATCTGGCCTTTCCCGGAGCAGAAATTGCTGTAATGGGCCCAAAAGGTGCTGTTGAGATAATACATAGAAAAGAGATAAAGGAAGCTGATGATCCTCAAGAAGTTATTACTGAGAAAGAATCAGAGTACAGAGAGATGTTTGCCAATCCATATATTGCAGCAAATAGGGGATATATAGATGATGTAATAATTCCCGAGACATTACGTCCTCGTCTTATTTCAGGGCTTGAGTTGATAAAGGATAAAAGGGATGAAAATCCTCCGAAAAAGCATGGGAACATTCCGCTTTAGGATCCGGGTTTTTGATATTGTGGAGATATTATGAAAAAAATTAAAAAGATTCTAATTGCCAACAGGGGTGAAATAGCAGTAAGGATAATCAGAGCTATAAGAGAAATGAACCTTTCTCCCGTTGTTGTATATTCAGATGCAGATAAATTATCACTTCATGTAAGGCTTGCTGACGAAGCATACTATATAGGTGAATCTCCCTCGACATTAAGTTATCTGAAAGTCGATAAGATAATAGAGACAGCAAAGATCTCCGGAGCGGATGCTATTCATCCCGGATATGGATTTCTTGCTGAAAATGCTGACTTCGCTCAGGAGATAGAAAAAGCCGGAATAACATTTATAGGACCTGAACCTGATGCTATCATTAAAATGGGATCAAAAACCAGGTCCAGGGAAATAATGAGTGCTGCCGGAGTCCCGGTAGTTCCCGGGACGATTGAACCGATAAAAGATACAAATGAACTTAAGGATATAGCGGAAAAGATGGGTTTCCCTCTCCTTCTGAAGGCTTCAGCCGGAGGAGGAGGGAAGGGTATGAGGAAAGTTGAAAAAATTGAAGAACTTGAGAAGGCATATGAGAGGGCAAAATCGGAAGCAGCATCAAGTTTCGGAGATCCGGATGTTTATATAGAAAAATATATTGAAGAACCGCACCATGTAGAAATACAGATACTAGCTGATAATTATGGTAATACAATATATCTGGGTGAGAGGGAGTGCTCAGTACAGCGCCGCTATCAGAAGATAATAGAAGAGACCCCTTCTCCATTCATCACTGATGAAGTGAGAAAAGAGATGGGTGATATAGCAGTAAGGGCAGCTAAGGCAGTTAATTACAGAAATGCAGGTACCGTTGAATTCATAGTTGATAAAGACCAGAATTTTTATTTTCTTGAAATGAATACAAGACTCCAGGTTGAACATCCGATAACAGAGATGGTGACAGGAATAGATCTTGTTAAGGAACAGATACGGATAGCATCAGGTGAGAAACTTGGTTATGCTCAGGAAGATATTGTCCCGAGAGGCTCATCTATTGAGTGCAGGATCTATGCAGAGGATCCATTTAATGATTTCTCTCCTTCACCGGGGAAAATAATTGAATATGTATCTCCGGCCGGTGGCATCGGTGTAAGAGATGATTCAGGTGTTTATGAAGGATTTGAAGTGCCGATCTTTTACGATCCCCTTATATCAAAGCTTGTAACATGGGGGAGAGATCGTGAAGAGGCTATAAACAGGATGAAAAGGGCACTTTTTGAATACAGGATAGCCGGAATTAAAACATCGATTCCGTATTTTCTTCAGATATTGGAAAATGAAGAGTTTTTATCAGGCAATTATACGACAAACCTTATAGAACGAATCGAAAGTGTAAAAAAGGAGGATCCGGAGGATTATGAGTTTGTTGCTCTCTTTGCAACAGGACTGAGGAATCTTGAAATGAATACTACATCCTCACAGAACGATGTCAGCCCGGATTGTTCTGCCAGCAACTGGAAGAAATACGGGCAAATGAAATCCCTGAGGAGGTTCTGATGAAGTTCAACCTGAGTATCGAAGGTGAAAAAAAAGAATTTGAGATTCTCGATAAGGACGAAGAGTTTGAGTTCAGGCTGGGAGATAAGAAAAAGACTTACACAATTGATAAATTATGGGGGAGAAACATCCTTATCAAAGATGATAAGAACAAAGTTTATAATGTATTTGTGGAAAAAATTGATGAGGGGCATTGTGTTTTCTTTAAAGGCAGAAGTTTTACAATTAAAGATGCCACTTCGAGGAAAAAGGATGGCGGATTTGATGTTGAGGGCGAGATAACAATAAAATCGCCACTACCGGGACAGATCAAAAAAGTTTTTAAAAAAGTGGATGATGAGGTTGAAGAGGGTGAAAGTATCCTTGTTCTGGAAGCTATGAAAATGGAGAATGAGATCAAATCTCCTAAAAAAGGTGTTATTAAAAAAATTGCTGTAAAAGAGGGCGGTTCTGTAGATCCCCAGACCGAACTGTTCACGGTTGAATAATATAACTTTTAAAAGTCAGATTTGACCAAAGTTAAAACATCTGTTAAAAATTCTTTATGATCATTGAACAATTTCTTCCTGCATTTCATTATGGTGACGCTACAAGCAATTCTGCACTTGCATTTCATAATTACCTTAAGGTAAAAGGGATAGAGAGCAGATTGATATCCCTTACTTCAGATAAGAGTGTCAGAGAAAAGGTAACTCTTTTCGAGGACTATAAACTTAATAAAGAGTCGGTAAAAATACTCCACTTTGCAATTCCTTCTCTTCTTACAGATTTTTTCAGGGAAACCGGAGGGAAGAAAGTGATCATTTACCACAACATAACTCCATCACATTTTTTTGCTGATTATTCAGAATTTCTGACTAAATTTACTAATGATGGGAGGAGCCATCTGGCAATGCTTAAGGATAGTTTCGATCTTTCGATCGGTGTTTCGGAATTCAATGCATCGGATCTCAGGGAATTGAAATTTAAAAATGTAAATATTTTCCCGCTGATCGTTGATATGAATGATTATGACAAACCTTACAGCAGGGGATATTTCAATCTTATAAATGATGATAGAAAAAATATACTGTGTGTAGGTAGGATCGCACCTAATAAAAAGATCGAAGATGCTGTTAAAATGCTTTTCTTTTATAAAAAGTATTTATCCCCTTCAATAAGGCTGATCGTTGCAGGTAATATCAATTCGGTTCCCAAATATTTCTCAGCTGTTCGTGATCTTGCTTCACGGTTTTATCTTACGGCGGAGGATATTCTTTTCACAGGGCATATAAAATTTGATGAATTTCTGGCGGTATACAAGATATCTGATATTTATCTCTCAATGAGTGAACATGAAGGGTTCTGCCTCCCGGTTATGGAAAGTTTTAAAATGGACCTGCCCGTTGCAGCATATAATGCCGGAGCGATCAAAGAAACCGTTGGTGATGGAGGAATTATATTTGGCACAAAGGATCCTGAAAAGGTAGCTGGTACTCTCGAATTCCTTATCAATAATGAGCCTCTGAGAAAAAAAGTAGTTGATAATGGGAAAAAAAGACTTGAAAAATATACAGGAGATTCAGATCCGGCAAAGCTGCTTGATCTTATCAGTTCTGTCTGAATTGAAATGGTTATAGAACAATTCCTTTCAGGTTTTCATTACGGTGATGCTATCGGAAATTCAGTACTCAGCTTTCATAAATACCTGACGGCAAACGGGATAAAGAGCAGAATTATTGCAGCTATTGTTGATGATGAGGTTTCTGAGTTCTGCACTCCTTTTAGTGAATACCGGGAAGAAAAGGATTCGATCAAAATATACCACTATGCTATATCTTCTCCTCTGAACGATTATTTTCTGAATAAAAAGGGTAATAGTATTTTAATTTATCACAATATAACACCATCTGAATATTTCAAAGGATTTTCTGATGAGCTTGAAAGCCTGACTGAAAAAGGGAGGAGAGAGTTATCCCAGTTTAAGAATAAGTTCGATCTTGTGATCGCAGATTCGGAATTTAACGCTTTTGAATTGAAGGAGTATGGATTCCGGAATATCAAAATCTTCCCGATAATGATCTCCCGCAGGGAATATGATGGTGAATTCAGCAAAAGTTATATGGAAATGTTCAATGATGGAAGAAAAAATGTTCTCTTTGTGGGGAGAATAACTCCCAACAAAAAGATCGAAGATCTTATAAAATTCATTTCTGTTTATAAAAAGCTTATATCAGATGATGCAAGGTTGATCGTCGCAGGAAATCTTAAAAGTGTTCCGAACTATTTTTCCTCATTGTTAAGTCTTAAACAGGATCTCCGGATGGGAATATCGGATGTGTTTTTTACTGGGCACATTTCTTTTAAAGAGCTGCTTTCAGTTTACAAAAGTGCTGATATATTTTTATCTATGAGTGAGCATGAGGGTTTCTGCCTTCCTTTAATTGAGAGTTCGTTCTTTAATATCCCCGTTCTGGCATATGATGCAGGTGCTGTGAGAGAGACGCTTGACGGATCGGGAATCTTATTCGTAAATAAGAATATGGAAAAGGTCGTACATCTTGCGGACAAGGTCATGAATGATGAAAATATCAGGAAGAGTATGCAGATCACATCCGGCCAAAGAGCTGAAAATTTCGAAAGCAGTTCGGATCCCGGGAAATTACTGAAACTGATAATGGAGGAGTTTGATGGTTAAAGCTGGAATAGTTGTTCAGAGATATGGAGAGGATGTTGTCGGAGGAGCTGAGACACTGGCTAGAGATGTGGCAGAAAGGCTGAATGCATCAGGATTTGATGTTACTGTATTTACAACAACTGCAAAAGATTATATTACCTGGGAAAACATTTATTCTGAAGGTGAATCAATCCTTAAGGGGGTAATATTAAGGAGATTCAGTGTTGATCATTCACGGGATATAGAAAAATTTAATGCTATGTCCGGTAAATTCTTTGATAAAAGCAATACCGAAAAAGAGTTAACAGAGGATGAATGGATCGATCTGCAGGGGCCTGTTTCTTCCGGAATGATAAATGCAATTGAAAAGGAACAGGACGAGTTTGATGTTTTTATCTTTTTCACATATCTCTACTACACAACCGTAAAAGTGATGAGGGTACTAAAAAAGCCCGCATTTCTTTTTCCTACTGCACATGAGGAACCGCCAATAAATATGAAGATCATGAAGGATGTCTTCAGAAAACCCGAAGCTTTGTTCTTTCTTACAAAGTCGGAAATGGATATGGTGGCAGAAAAATTCTCGCCCTCGGGCAAAATGGTCCTTGCAAGAACAGGTGTGGAGACTGATATTGATATTGATGAGAATATATTCAGGCGGAATTTCCGAATTGTCTCCCCTTACATCCTATATGCAGGCAGAATAGAAAAAGGGAAAGGCCTTGAACTTCTTTTTGATGCTTTTATTCATATGAGAAAGGCCAGTGTGGTTGATCTAGTACTAATGGGACGCAAATTGATGGACATACCGGAATCTGACGGGATCAAATATGTCGGGTTTGTTTCAGAGGAGGATAAGGCTTCCGCATTCAGAGGGGCAGTATGTTCTGTTCAGCCTTCGAAGCTGGAAAGTCTCTCGATAACAACACTTGAATCTTTTGCTCAAAATACTCCTGTCCTTGTGAATTCTGACTGTGCAGTCCTTATGGAGCATATTGAGGCATCGGGTGGAGGATTGTCTTTTAATAATGTAGAACAATTCATCGAAAATTTTAATAAAATATACAAAAATAAAGTGATCAGGGAAAGGATGGGTAAAGCCGGCTCTGAATATGTCAAAGAGTTTTATTCGTGGGATATTGTAATTAAAAAAATCTCAACTCAGATCAGGGGACTGTCCGGCACTATACGCACATGAATTATTAAATGGGAACAGATAAAAATGATCTGAAAAGGATGCTGGATCTTTGTACCTTATGTGGGAGCTGCAACAGCAGCTGTCCTGTTTACGATATAGAACTTACCGAACCATATTCTCCAAGAGGTAAAATAAATCTGATAAAAGAATTTACAGCAGGACATATTACGGCCAGTGATAAAATGCAGGAGTTAATCTCAGTTTGCATTATATGTGGTTATTGTCAGAACTCATGCTCAAAAGGGGTAGATTTTAAAAGTATTTTCAACGGATACCTGGCATTGACAGAGAATATAGATAGTGACTAGGTGCCAGATTGAAATTTTTCTCTCTTAGTGTTATCAATTTATAGGAGAATATAATGAAACTGCTTACCATAATAATTCCTGCTTTTAATGAAGAGGACACACTTGCTGATATAGTTGAAACTGTTCTTAGTGTTCCACTGGAATTAAAAAAGGAAATAATTATAATCGATGATTGCTCTACCGACAATACCTTTGGTATTGCAGAGGAACTGGCTGGAAAATTCATTGGGATAAGGGTCGTGAAGAATGAAAAGAACAGCGGAAAAGGGTATTGCCTCAGGAGAGGAATTGATGAAGCAAACGGAGATATCATATTGATCCAGGATGCAGATCTTGAATATGACCCTAAAGAGTATCCGAAACTTCTCGGTCCGATTCTGGATGGGAAAGCCGATGTTGTATATGGATCAAGATTCATGACCACAGAAGCTAAGAGAGTATTGTATTTCTGGCATTCGGTCGGTAACAGGATGCTTACTCTCTTCTCGAATATGATATGTGACCTTAATTTATCTGATATGGAAACCTGCTATAAAGTATTTAAAAGCAATATTATAAAAAGCCTGAGATTAAAGGAGAACCGGTTCGGGATCGAGCCGGAGATGACATATAAGCTTTCCAGGATAAAGGGACTCAGGATATATGAGGTCGGAATATCCTATCATGGGAGAACTTATACCGAGGGAAAAAAGATCAATTGGAAAGACGGGGTAAGGGCCTTTTATGTAATGGTAAAAATGCTTTTTACAGGATTATTCATGCCAAAAAGTCATCTTAAAAAGTGAAAGGATCTATAATTAAAAAAGTAAAATGGGATAAGGTTCTTTTTACGTTTGCACTATTTTTTTTTACTCTAATTCTCCACTATGCGATAATATTAAACACCACATCGGATTTCGCTCAACCTTTTCAAAAATATTTAAATGGTGCCGAGCGGTTTATTTCAGGATCAATCGAACCGGAGAGAATATCTGATTTCAGCCCACTGTATCTTCAACTCCATATAATTGCAAAAAAAGTATTTACAAATAGTGTTCAGATAATGATTCTTCTGAACATACTTGCAATTTCAATATCATCAGTGTTTCTATTTTACCTGCTTAGATTGTTCTTCTCTCTCTCTATATCGTTGACAGGATTTCTCCTTTTTGTATTTTCTCCCGGAATTCTTATTTATGAAAAAGTGATGGAGCCTGAACCGTTACAGGTAATGTTCATTTCCGGGATGATCTACTTCCTTTTCAGATTTCTTAAAAGTGAACAAAAGTATTCTCTAAAAAATGTATTCCTTTCCGGTATGTTTTTCGGCCTTACACTTCTTACAAGATCAAGCTTATTTCCGTTATTTATTTTGATTCCGGTTTATCTCTATTTTTATCTCCCCAAAAAAGCAAGAAAGGAACTGAAATGGAAGAAATGGGTTATGATCTTTCTAACTGTTCCCATCCTTGCATCATTGCTTATCATAATACAGAACTATAAAAGCACCGGCAGTTTTTCATATTATTATCAGAATCCGGGATATATCCTTTTTGAAGGGAATAATCCGAATTCAAGGGGGCAGAGTGCTATTTATCCCCCTCTTGTAGATGAAATGGTCTATGAATTTGCCTATGAACCTGATGTTCATCATAAAATATACAGGATGTTTGCCAGAAGGATAGAGAATAGAGACCTGAGTGTTCAAGAGGTAAATAAATTCTGGTCGGATAAGGCATACAATTTTATTTTTGATAATCCGGTGAATTTTGTGAGAAGCATACTTGTCAAGATCCACTATTTTTTTCATGACTACAGGCGTCATGATGTGAAGGAGGCCTGGGAATATGACAGAGTTTTATCAGAAGTCCCTGTTCCTCTTTTTCCGTTCTGGATACTGTCTGCACTTGCAATAACTGGAATTATTATAGGCCTTATGAAAATAAAAGATCTTTTCCCTATATACGCTGTCTTCGGAATTCAGGGTGCAGTTCTGATCGCAGGATATGTATCATCAAGGCAAAGGGTATCTGTGATGATTTTGTTTATATTTTTTGCATGTATTGCAATTAATAAATTTACTGAAAAAAACTATTTGATAATTCTTTTGATCATTATCCCCGTCCTGGCAAGCCCTCTTCTCCTTATCCAAAACGATTATATGGCAGAAGAAGAATATTTGTGGAAAGCATATTCAGATTCAGCGGAATTATGGATGGAAGCACGAAAAGAGAGAGACCGGCTTAATTTTACCGGGGCAGCTGAGCTTACCGGGGAGTCACTATTGGTAACCCCATGGATGG
>Ga0209013_10006277_pt1 | contig 10110 bp, 5 predicted proteins | sample Cruoilmetagenom2_FD_187291 | JGI IMG/M metagenome (GOLD analysis project Ga0209013, IMG submission 187291) | Oil polluted marine microbial communities from Coal Oil Point, Santa Barbara, California, USA - Sample 2 (SPAdes) (version 2) | ecosystem: Environmental > Aquatic > Marine > Oil seeps ...
GCTGCTGACGTTACCGGTATCCAGGTAATCCAGCGCCAGACAGGTCGCGCGGGCACCGGCCATCGTCGTGCTATAGGAAATCTTGTTGTACAGGGCTGTCCTGCGAATTGTATAAGAATCGGCAATCGCCTGTTTACCCTCCGTGGTATTGACGATCAGGTCAATCTGGCCATTCTTCATCATATCGACGATGTGTGGCCGGCCTTCCATGACCTTGTTGACGACACCGCATTCAGTGCCGTCTGCACTGATCGCAGCCGCGGTCCCCCGTGTGGCCACCAGTTTAAACCCTTTCATGGTTAAATCACGTGCCAGGGCAACCACGGCACCGCGGTCAGCCTTGCGCACACTCAGAAACGCGGTACCGCTGACAGGGACGGCATTACCGGCACCCTGCTGTGCCTTGGCAAAGGCCTCACCAAAGGTACGGCCGATGCCCATGACTTCACCGGTGGATTTCATTTCCGGACCGAGCAGGGGATCAACACCCTGAAACTTGATAAATGGAAACACCGCTTCCTTGACGGAAAAGAATGCCGGCTTGCAAGCTTCCGTAAAACCCTGTGCCCGCAGTGATTTACCGGCCATGACGCTGGCCGCGATCTTCGCCAGCGGTCGCGAGGTTGCCTTGGATACAAAGGGTACCGTGCGTGAGGCACGCGGATTAACCTCGATCAGGTAGATATCATCACCCTTGACAGCAAACTGGGTATTCATCAGGCCATGCACCTTCAGTTCTTTTGCCATCCGCGTGACCTGATCGCACATGCGTGCCTGTATTTCCTCACTGAGGGTATAGGGCGGCAAGGAACAGGCAGAATCACCCGAGTGCACACCCGCCTGTTCGATATGTTCCATAATGCCACCGATCAACACCTCTTCACCGTCACAGATGGCATCGATATCAACCTCGACGGCATCATCCAGAAAACGGTCAAGCAATACCGGCGAATCATTGGATACCTGCACGGCCTCGCGCATATAACGCGCCAGGTCGCCTTCCGAGTAGACGATTTCCATGGCACGACCACCCAGCACATAGGAAGGACGCACCACCAGCGGATAACCGACTTCATCCGCAAGTGCCAGGGCCTGCTCGGCGTTGGATGCAATCTGGTTGGATGGCTGCAACAGACCCAGTTTCTGCACCATTTGCTGGAAGCGTTCACGGTCTTCCGCATGGTCGATGGCATCGGCCGAGGTACCTATAATCGGCGCACCGTTGGCCTCCAGACCGCGCGCCAGCTTCAACGGCGTTTGCCCGCCGTACTGCACAATGACGCCCTTCGGCTGTTCGACGTGGATAATTTCCAGCACATCTTCCAGCGTCAGTGGTTCGAAATACAGACGGTCGGAGGTGTCGTAGTCGGTTGAGACGGTTTCCGGGTTGCAGTTGACCATGATGGTCTCAAAACCGTCTGCACGGCAGGCCATGGCCGCATGCACACAACAGTAATCGAACTCGATGCCCTGTCCAATGCGGTTCGGTCCGCCCCCCAGCACCATGATCTTGTCATTTCCGGTGGGCGCCGATTCACATTCCTCTTCGTAGGTGGAATACAGATAGGCTGTCGAGGTTGAGAACTCTGCCGCACAGGTGTCCACACGCTTGTAGACCGGGCGTATATCCAGGTCATGCCGGTGACGACGCACCTTGCCCTCGGTACAGTCCAGCAACCGAGCCAACCGGCGGTCGGAAAACCCCTTGCGCTTCAGCTGCCGCAGGTGATCAACAGCAAGCTGCTCCACGCTCTGCGAACGCAGGCCGTTCTCCGCTGCCACCAGGTCACCGATTTGTGCCAGGAACCAGGGGTCAATCGCCGTCAGCTCAAACAGATCCTCCAGCGTCAGGCCGGCGCGAAAACCGTCAGCAACGTGCCACAGCCGTTCCGGGCGCGCAATGCGCAATTCTTTAATCAATTCATCCCGCGTTTCTTCGACGGACAGGTCAAAAATCTCGTCCAGACCATCGACACCGGTCTCCAGCCCGCGCAGGGCCTTTTGCAGGGATTCCTGGAAGGTACGACCGATGGCCATCACTTCGCCCACGGATTTCATCTGTGTCCCCAGTACCGGCTCGGCCTGCGGGAATTTTTCAAAGGTAAACCGCGGCACCTTGGTGACCACGTAATCGATCGTCGGCTCGAAAGAAGCCGGCGTAGCCCCGCCGGTAATCTCGTTCTGCAATTCGTCCAGGGTAAAACCCACGGCCAGCTTCGCAGCCACCTTGGCAATCGGGAAGCCGGTCGCCTTGGAGGCCAGTGCGGATGAGCGCGACACCCGCGGGTTCATTTCGATCACGATCATATGACCGTTTTCAGGATTGATCGCAAACTGCACGTTGGATCCACCGGTCTCCACGCCAATCTTGCGCAGCACGGCATTCGATGCATCACGCATCAACTGGTATTCCTTGTCCGTCAGGGTCTGTGCCGGGGCCACGGTGATCGAGTCGCCGGTATGCACCCCCATGGGATCGAGGTTTTCGATGGAGCAGATAATGATGCAGTTGTCGTTCCGATCACGCACCACCTCCATCTCATACTCTTTCCAGCCAAGGATGGACTCTTCCAGCAACACCTCGGTCGTCGGTGACAGATCCAGGCCGTGTTCACAGATACTGACGAACTCTTCTCTATTGTAGGCGATGCCGCCACCACTGCCACCCATGGTGAAGGACGGCCGGATAATAATCGGGTAACCAATCGAGGCCTGCACCTGGTGTGCCTCTTCCATGCTGTGCGCCACACTGGCACGCGGCGTACTCAGGCCGATCTCGGTCATGGCCTTGCGAAACAGGCCACGGTCCTCGGCCATATCGATGGCCTCGCGGCTGGCGCCGATCAGCTCCACGCCGAATTTTTCCAGTACCCCTTCTCGTACCAGATCGAGCGCACAGTTCAGCCCGGTCTGCCCGCCCATGGTCGGCAGCAAGGCATCCGGTCGTTCCTTCTCAATAATGTGCGCGACCGTTTTCCAGTGCACCGGCTCGATGTACACGGCATCGGCCATGTCAGGGTCGGTCATGATGGTGGCCGGGTTGGAGTTCACCAGCACCACCCGGTAGCCCTCCTCGCGCAACGCCTTGCAGGCCTGCGCACCGGAGTAGTCGAACTCGCACGCCTGGCCGATAACAATCGGGCCGGCGCCAATAATCAGGATGCTGTTGATGTCAGCTCTTTTTGGCATACGTCAGGCCTGCCTCGCCTTGATGGCATCAACAAAGCGGTCAAACAACGGCGCCACATCGTGCGGACCGGGGCTGGCTTCCGGATGTCCCTGAAAACTGAAGGCCGCACAATCGGTGCGTGCCACGCCCTGCAGTGAACCATCAAACAGGGAGCGGTGTGTGGCCACCAGGTTCTCCGGCAGGCTGGCGTCATCGACGGCAAAGCCGTGATTCTGGCTGGTAATCATGACCTGTCTGCTGTCCAGATCCTGCACCGGGTGATTGGCGCCGTGATGGCCGAATTTCATTTTGACTGTCCGTGCACCACTGGCCAGTGACAACAGCTGGTGGCCCAGACAAATGCCGAAGATCGGCAGGTCGCTGCTGAGTAATTCCCGGATGGCATCAATGGCATAGTCACACGGCTCCGGGTCACCGGGTCCGTTGGACAAAAATACCCCGTCCGGCTGCAGCGCCAACACCTCGCTGGCAGGCGTGGTGGCCGGGACCACCGTCAGGCGACAGCCACGGTCGACCAGCATGCGCAGGATATTGCGCTTCACGCCGAAGTCATAGGCCACTACGTGCAGCGGCAGTTCTGCAGTGCTTTGATTATCGGGCAGACCGTCTTCCAGTGCCCAGGACCCCTGCTGCCACGGGTAGGACTCCGTGGTCGTGACCACTTTTGCCAGATCCATGCCCTTCAACCCCGGGAACTCGCGTGCCTGTGCCACGGCTGCCTGTTCATCAATGGCGTCTCCGGCCATGATGCAACCGGCCTGCGCGCCCTTGTCCCTGAGGATGCGGGTCAGGCGCCGTGTGTCGATATCGGCGATTCCAATAACACCACGGTCCTTCAGGTAGTCTTGCAGTGATGACTGGCTGCGCCAGCTGCTGGCGAGCAATGGCAGATCGCGGATCACCAGTCCCGCGCAATGGATCGCCGCAGCCTCCTCGTCTTCCGGGTTGGTCCCGACATTACCGATATGCGGGTAAGTCAGGGTGACAATCTGCTGTGCATAGGAGGGATCGGTGAGGATTTCCTGGTAGCCCGTCATGGCAGTATTGAAAACCACCTCACCGCTTATGTGTCCATCAATACCAATAGCGGTGCCACGGAAGAGACTTCCGTCTGCCAGGGCCAACAGGGCCGCTTTCTTCAACAGGACCTCCGCATCCGACGTAGAAAACGGGAGGGTTCCGGAGGAACCTTCCCGTCTATGAACAAGCGATTAAACCACCAAAATCTGGCGCGGATTGTACTGGATGGAGACGGGGGTTGTCTATGGCAGCGGGTTAAAGCCCCAGCACGTCCTGCATGTCAAACAGTCCGGACTCCTGCCCCATCAGCCAGGCTGCGGCCCGGACCGCGCCATTGGCAAAGGTCATGCGACTGGAGGCCTTATGGGTAATCTCGATACGTTCACCCGTCCCGGCGAACATCACGGTGTGATCACCGACGATATCACCGGCACGGATGGTCTCGAAACCGATGGTCTTGCGGTCGCGTTCCCCGGTATGCCCTTCACGCCCGTATACAGCACAGGTCTTCAGATCACGGCCCAGGGCATCGGCGACCACCTCGCCCATCCGCAGTGCCGTGCCCGAAGGGGCATCTACCTTGTGGCGATGGTGTGCCTCGATAATCTCGATATCGACGTCATCACCCAGCACGCGTGCTGCCGTATCCAGCAATTTGAGACACAGGTTGACACCAACACTCATATTTGGCGCAAACACGATGGCGATATCCTGTGCGGCCGCCGCGATCTGCTCTTTCTGCTCGTCACTGAAGCCGGTGGTACCAATCACCATGCGGCGACCTGCCTGGCGGCAGATTTCGAGGTTGGCGAGGGTTGGCTCGGGGCGGGTGAAATCGATCAGGACATCGAACGCATCGGTGACTGCGGCCAGGTCTGAGCTAACCTGGATATCCAGTTTGCCGATTCCTGCGAGGTCACCGGCGTCACTGCCCAGCAGGGAGCTTTCGGGGTGCTCCAGTGCAACAGTCACCTCAAGTCCGCCTGTTTGCTGGCAGGCTTCGATGAGGCTGCGGCCCATGCGGCCGGCGGCACCGGTGATTGCGATTCTTGTCATGGTTGTGCGTGTATGAATTTAGGAATTCGCAAAGAGTGTGAGTTTCAGTAGCTCAAGTCAACTTGAATTCAAAAGTGGGCGACTTGTTTTAGGTCGGGTCTCGCCCCGCAGGGCGAAACCCGACCTTTAATCAACTACCCAAACCATCAAAAAACTTCTTCACCCCATCCAGCCAGGACTTTTCCTGCGGACTATGCCGCCCACCGCCCTCATCCACATGACCTTCGAATTCTTTCAACAGATCCTTCTGCTTGCGCGTCAGCTTGACCGGCGTTTCAACCGTCACCTTGCATAACAGATCGCCCACAGGGCCACCACGCACCGGCTTCACACCCCTGCCGCGGATACGGAACATTCTGCCCGTCTGAGTCTCGGACGGTATCTTGAGATTAACCCGTCCATCCAGTGTCGGTACTTCCAGTTCACCACCCAGCGCGGCCGTGACAAAACCGATCGGTACATTACAGAAAAGATTGCTCTCTTCGCGTTGAAAGATGGCATGCTCCTTGACCCGTACCTGTACATAGAGATCACCCGGTGGCCCACCACTCTCGCCTGCTTCACCTTCACCGGCAAGGCGGATGCGATCACCGCTATCGACACCGGCAGGTATCTTGACCGACAGGGTCTTGCGCTCCTGCACCTTGCCCTTGCCGCGGCACGTGGTGCACGGGTCGCTGATAATGGTGCCGCTGCCCTGACAATGTGGACAAGCCTGCTGCACCGAGAAAAATCCCTGCTGCATGCGTACCTGGCCATGTCCTCCACAGGTAGTACAGGTGGTTGGTGAACTCCCCTTCTTCGCACCGCTGCCGTCACACTGCTTGCATTCCACCATGGTGGGTACACGAATTTTTACTTCAGTACCGGCAACGGCATCTTCCAGCGACAAATCCAGGTTGTAACGTAAATCAGAACCGCGATAAACGCGCTGGCCACCACCGCGCCCGCCACCAAAGATATCGCCAAACACGTCACCGAAGATATCATTGAAGCCACCCGCACCGGCAGCACCGCGACCAAAACCACCGCCCATCGAGGGGTCGACCCCGGCGTGCCCGAACTGATCATAGGCAGCCCGCTTCTGCGAGTCGTTCAGCACCTCGTAGGCTTCCTTGCACTCCTTGAACTTCTCCTCGGCACTGGCATCATCCTGGTTACGGTCCGGATGGTGCTTTTGTGCGGCTCGCCGGTAGGCCTTTTTTAATTCGGCCTCACTGCAATTTTTGGAGACACCAAGGACTTCGTAGTAATCACGTTTCGACATAATCTATTAGCCTGCTTCCCAAACCTGCCATCCTCCGGATTCCGCTTTGCTTTATCCGGGCTACATAAAACAATATAACTGTTCAACGACAAAAATCCGGACCCGCGAAAGGCGAATCCGGACCAGAGTCGTTACCAGAAGCGCGGGATGCCGTTACTTGCTGTCGGCGTCCTTCACTTCTTCAAACTCGGCATCAACGACATCATCACCCGCAGCATCGGCGCCCGCTTCCGGTGCAGCAGCACCTTCTGGCGCTTCCTGCGCGGCCTGTTCCTTGTAGACGCGTTCGGCCAGCTTGCCGGACTTCTCGCCCAGTTCACTGACCTTTGCCTCGATGGCGTCCTTGTCGTCACCCTTCATGACCTCCTGCAGCGCCTCGATAGCCGACTCGATGTCCTTCTTCTCGGACTCTTCCACCTTGTCACCCAGGTCAGTCAGTGACTTGTTGGTGGCATGGATCAGGCCATCGGCCTGGTTGCGAACATCAATCAGTTCGTGGAACTTGCGGTCTTCCTCGGCATGCGATTCGGCGTCCTTGACCATGTTGTCGATTTCCTCATCCGACAGGCCACTGGAGGCCTTGATCTGGATTGACTGTTCCTTGCCGGTCGCCTTGTCCTTGGCGGAGACATGCAGGATACCGTTGGCATCGATATCGAAGGTCACCTCGATCTGCGGTACACCGCGCGGTGCCGGTGGAATATCGCTGAGATCAAAACGGCCCAGCGACTTGTTGGCCGTCGCCACGTCACGTTCACCCTGCAACACATGCACCGTCACGGCAGACTGGTTGTCGTCGGCGGTAGAAAATACCTGGTTCGCCTTGGTCGGGATGGTGGTGTTCTTCTCGATCAGCTTGGTCATTACACCACCCAGCGTCTCGATACCCAGTGACAACGGGGTCACATCGAGCAACAGCACGTCCTTGACATCACCACCGAGCACACCGCCCTGGATCGCCGCACCAATGGCAACCGCCTCGTCCGGGTTCAGATCCTTGCGAGGTTCCTGTCCAAAAAAGTTCTGCACCGTTTCCTGCACCTTCGGCATCCGCGTCTGGCCACCGACCAGGATGATGTCATCGATGTCGCTGGCAGAGAGCCCGGCATCCTTGAGTGCTGTTTTGCACGGGTCGATGGTGCGATCGATCAGTTCTTCAACCAGGGATTCCAGCTTGGCACGCGTCAACTTCATGTTCAGGTGCTTCGGGCCACTGGCATCGGCCGTAATATAGGGCAGGTTCACATCGGTCTGCTGGCTGTGGGACAGTTCGATCTTGGCCTTCTCGGCACCTTCCTTGAGACGCTGCATGGCCAGCGGGTCACCGCGAAGATCCATGCCCTGGTCTTTCTTGAATTCATCCGCGAGATAATCAATCAGGCGCCGGTCGAAGTCTTCGCCACCGAGGAAGGTATCACCGTTGGTGGACAGCACTTCAAACTGGTGCTCACCGTCAACATCGGCAATCTCGATAATGGAAATATCAAAGGTGCCGCCACCGAGGTCATAGACGGCAATCTTGGAATCGCCACGTTTCTTGTCCATGCCGTAGGCCAGTGCTGCCGCCGTCGGTTCGTTGATGATGCGCTTGACGTCCAGTCCGGCGATACGCCCGGCATCCTTGGTCGCCTGGCGCTGCGAATCATTGAAATAGGCCGGCACGGTAATGACGGCCTCGGTAACGGGCTCGCCGAGATAATCCTCTGCCGTGCTTTTCATCTTCTGCAGGATGCGTGCAGACACTTCCGGTGGTGCCATGCCCTTGCCCCGGGCCTCGACCCAGGCATCACCATTCTCCGCCTTGACGATCTTGTAGGACACCATGCCGATGTCACGCTGTACCACATCCTCATCGAAGCGACGCCCGATCAGGCGCTTGACCGCAAACAGGGTATTGGTGGGATTGGTAACCGCCTGACGTTTGGCCGCCTGGCCAACCAGCACCTCGTCACCATCGGCGAATCCGACAATGGACGGTGTGGTGCGATCACCCTCGCTGTTCTCGATTACCCGGGCCTCGCCGCCTTCCATCACCGCCACACAGGAGTTGGTGGTGCCCAGGTCAATTCCAATAATTTTACCCATTTTCTATATTCTCCATGTAACTGGTTGATATGTATATATATGAATTCGCAAACCTATAACCCCTTAGTTGGGGGCAATAGGGCGGTAAATCAAGCCTGCCCCGGTATTTAGTTGGACCCGGGTGCCTTCGAAACAATCACCATCGCCGGGCGGATGAGCCGCTCGTTCAGGGTATAGCCCTTCTGTACCACGGTGACGACGGTATTCGGTTCGACGTCATCGCGTTCCTGCATTGACATGGCCTGGTGAAAATCCGGGTCAAAACGCACCCCCTGTGGATCGATTTCCTGGATCGCTGCCTTGTTCATGGCGGTGGACAGCATTTGCAGGGTCAGTACCACCCCTTCCCTGAGCTTGTCGGGGTCGGCGCCCTCGGCATCAAACGCCGCCAGCCCCATCTCCAGGCTGTCTTTGACCGGTAATAGTTCATTGGCAAAACGTTCCAGTGCAAACTTGTGCGCATTCGCCAGGTCCCGCTCGGAACGCTTGCGCAGATTATCCATCTCTGCCTGCAGGCGCACGACCTGGTCCCAGTGTTCATCCGCCTTGCCACGCGCATCTTCCAGCAAGGCCGTTAACTCGGTGTGATCAGGCACCTCGTCCGTGCTGACTGCCTGCTCTGCATTACTGAACTCTGAGAGCACATCCTCATTTGCAGCATCGGTCATATTCTCTTTATCTGACATACAGTTACTCCATAATCCTGATATAAACAGTAATCCTGGCTGAAACCCTGCACCGGTATCCGGGCGCTAGCTGACGATATGGGGATTATTCCTTCTGATTCAAGGCTGCGCCCAGCAAACGTGCCGTGGCATCGACAATCGGAATCACCCGGTCATAGGCCATCCGGGTGGGGCCAATGACACCCAGCACACCCAGTACCTGGCCATCCGCCGAGTAAGGGGCCGTCACCATACTGCATTCGTCCAGCATCTGGTAACCGGATTCATCGCCAATAAAAATCTGGATGCCATTGCTGCGCACGCACTGGTCCAGTAACTGCAGTATGTCGCGTTTCTGGTTAAAGGCGTCAAACAACTTGCGCAGATTGTCGATGTCACAGAGTTCCTGGAACTCCATCAGGTTGGTCTGTCCCGCCATGACGTAGTCCTCGTTCTGCCTGGCTTCCAGCACCTGATCTGCCATCTGCATGGCCGTCAACATCATGCTGTTCATATTGCTGCGCGTTTCCTGCATTTCGCGCAGCAGTGTCGCCCGCACCTCGGCAAGGTCCTTGCCGGCAAACATGGCATTCAAATAATTCGAGGCCTGCTGCAGTTCGGCAGCACTGTGGTGCTTCTCGGTCTCGAGCATGCGGTTCTGTACCTCATCCTCACCGGTCACCAGTACCGCCAGCACCCGGTTTTCCGACAACGGTAAAAATTCCACGTGCTTGAACAAGGCATGTTCATGAGTCGGCAGGGTCACCACACCTGCCATGTGAGTAATACCGGAAAGCAGGCTGGAAGCAGATGCCACCAGGTCTTTC
>Ga0209013_10006278_pt1 | contig 10109 bp, 7 predicted proteins | sample Cruoilmetagenom2_FD_187291 | JGI IMG/M metagenome (GOLD analysis project Ga0209013, IMG submission 187291) | Oil polluted marine microbial communities from Coal Oil Point, Santa Barbara, California, USA - Sample 2 (SPAdes) (version 2) | ecosystem: Environmental > Aquatic > Marine > Oil seeps ...
GCCTGTTTATGGTAATTTTGAGGGGTTCCCCCCAAGTTATTTAATTAGTGGAACGCGGGATCTTATGTTGAGTGATACCGTGCGAGTGCACCGAAAGTTACGAAGGGCCGGAGTGGATGCTGATTTACATGTCTATGAAGGACAATCACATGCCGACTATCTCAAATTTATGAACGTGCCCGAGTCCTCCGAGCATTTCGCCGAACTGAATGCATTTTTACTAAAGCATCTTTCCAAACCATTGCCAATCGCATCAACTCTTCCAAATGGGGTTTTAAAAAACATTGAGGTGCCAGAGTCCGTAGCGTATTAGTATATACTAGAAGCTAAAACAGTGCTCCAGCGTAGGCTTGATGTCGCCGCTTAGCTCATACGTTACATGACTCCTTGTTCCCGTAAAACCAAAACCTTATAATCTAACATATTTTATAACGTTTATCGCTGTAGCAACGTTTATAGGCCTCTTTTTTATAACCTCCCATAGAAAACCTTATAAAATGTGCTATATAAGAGATTTTATAAGAAAAACTATTTTATTTTTTCGTTTCCAAATCTTCTTTTAAAGATTACTGTATTTGTGTAGTATAGGGATAATATATTCTTTTTTCTTATATCAGAAAATCAAGAAATTAACTCTTTTTCTATAAAAATGAATAACTATTCAATATAGTTTAAGTTTACTTTACTTAGAATAGTGAATAGTTATTCATTTCTTAAAAAGGAGACATAGATGAGTATAGATAAAAAAGAGACATCTTATGATGCACTTTATGAAGTATTTGAAGAGAGAATTGAACAATTGTCAAAATTGCCAAAAATAGATGAAAATAATTCTATTGAAAAAACGATAGAAGAAAGTGGATTTTCCAGAAGAGATTTTATGGTGTGGGCAGGAACTGTTACAGCAATGTTATCGTTACCGGCAAGTTTTACACCACTAATGGCTGAGGCTGTCAAGGTTGCAGACAGGTTGCCTATTATCTGGCTGCATATGGCAGAGTGTACTGGATGTAGTGAGTCTCTACTTCGTTCTGCAAACCCTTCCATAGACAGTCTTATTTTTGATTATATCTCATTGGAATATCACGAAACACTTATGGCAGCATCAGGTTGGCAGGCAGAGCAAAATCTTGAAAATGCTATGCATAAGTATAAAGGAAGATACATACTTATGGTTGAGGGTGGTATTCCCACAGGAAATGAGGGGTCTTTCTTAACGATTGGCGGACATGGTAAAAAAGGTAAAGATATTGCTATTGATGCTGCCAATGATGCTGCTGCGATCTTTGCTATTGGTACTTGCTCTTCTTTTGGTGGTGTACAGGCAGCAATCCCCAATCCAACAGGAGCAGTATCATTGAGTAAAGTAACAAACAAGACAGTGATCAATGTTCCCGGTTGCCCTCCAAGTGAAAAAAATATTGTAGGAACTCTGCTTCATTATCTTCTCTATGGAACACTTCCTGCATTGGATGTGTATAATCGTCCAAAATGGGCATACAGACTTAGAATTCATGATCAATGTGAACGAAGAGGGCATTTTGATGCAGGAGAGTTTGTTCAACAGTTTGGTGATGAGGGAGCAAAGGATGGATATTGTCTCTATAAAGTAGGGTGTAAAGGTCCTTATACCTTTAACAACTGTTCAAAGCAGAAGTTTAATCAGGGTACTTCCTGGCCTGTTCAAGCCGGTTTTGGTTGTATGGGCTGTTCTGAACCAGATTTCTGGGATACAATGGGTACTGTCAATGAACCTCTTGCAGGAAAACTCTATCATACTGTGTTTGGCGGACTTGGTGCTGATGCCACGGCAGATAGGATTGGTATAGGTATACTTACAGCCACTGCAATAGGTATAGCAGCACACGCAGCAATAGCAGTTATCAAACCGCCAAAAGAAGGAGAATAGTTATGTCAAAAAGAGTAGTAGTTGACCCTATAACCAGAATTGAAGGGCATTTAAGAGCAGAGGTGATAGTTGGTGATGATGGTGTAGTACAAGATGCTTTTGTCTCATCAACATTATGGAGGGGACTGGAAGTTATTGCCAAAGGTAGAGATCCTAGAAACATACCTCTTATTATGCAAAGAATATGTGGTGTATGTACCTATTCACACTATTTAAAAAGTACAATGACCATAGAAAATGCCTTAGGCATAAAAATCCCTTATAACGCAGAGCTTGTGAGAACCTTGATGAATGCAGCACTCTTCATGCATGATCATCCTGTGCATTTCTACCATCTTCATGGTGTTGACTGGGTAGATATTGTCTCAGCACTGGATGCAGATGTTGAAGAGGCAAGTAAATTGGCATTTAAATACAGTGACAATCCCATAGGTACGGGTGCAAATGATCTTAAAAAAGTCAAAGAAACCATAGCAAAATTTGCTAAACATCCGCAAGGACTTGGACCATTTGCAAATGCATATTGGGGACATAGTACTTATAAGTTTACACCAGAACAAAACCTTATTGCACTTTCTCATTATTTAAAGGCGTTAGAGATGCAAAGAATGGCAGCTCAAATGATGGCGATCTTCGGTGGTAAACAGCCACACCCTCAAAGTCTTGTTGTGGGTGGTGTCTCTTGTGTGATGGATATATTGGATCCGGCAAGAATGGGTGAGTATATGGTTAAATTTCAAAAGATGCAGGATTTTATTAAAAATGCATATATGGCAGATATAAAGATGGCTGCTGAAATGTATAAAACAGAGCCATCAGTAGTAAAGCCTATAGGTGTTAAAAACTTTTTGGCGCATAAAGAGTTTATGATCGGCAGAGATCAGTACCTGTTTGACAGCGGATATATCTTAGATGCTGATATTTCAAAAGTATTTGATATTGATGAAAACCTTATTACGGAAGAGGCAACACACTCCTGGTATAAAGATGATGGACCACAACACCCTTATGATGGCACTACGGTTCCAAATCATACAGGGTTTGTAGATGGAGAAAGTATAGGATCTGATGGACAGCCAATTGAGTCTAAGCTCATTGATCCTGAAGCAAAATATTCTTGGATCAAATCTCCAAGGTATGATGGAAAACCAATGGAAGTGGGACCACTGGCATCTCTGCTTGTGAGTTATGTAAGGGGTAATAAGGTAGTTCAGGATTCAGTCAATGGTCTGTTGAAAGCTACAGGACTTCCTGTGGGAGCACTCTTTACAACATTGGGTAGAACAGCAGCAAGAGCACTTCAGTGTGAGATCATAGCTGACAATGCACTGGTAGCATTCAATAACTTAATTGAAAACCTGAAGGTAGACCAGGAAACTTGTGCACCTTATATCATTGATAAAGATAAAGAGTACAAGGGTAGAGGTATGGGTGATGTTCCAAGAGGGATGCTTAGTCATTGGGTTAGAATTAAAAATGGTGTCATTGAAAATTATCAAGCGGTTGTTCCCTCAACATGGAATGCAGGTCCAATAGATGCCAAAGGGGTTAAGGGACCTTATGAGGCAGACTTGATAGGGCTTAAAATTCAAGATATTACACAGCCTTTGGAGATCATAAGAATTATTCACTCTTTTGATCCATGTATCGCCTGTGCTGTACATGTTATGGATACAAAAGGTAATAAGCTGAGTGAATATAAAGTTGATCCACTCTATGGCAGTTGTAGCGTATAAAAGGAGCTAAAATGGAAACAGTTCATAAGAAAGTCTCCGCAGATGAGGTTCAAATAGAGCGTAAGTTGGAGTTTAGTACCTTCTATAGATTGCACCATTGGGTGAGAGTACTGAGTATAGTTGTTTTGACCGTAACAGGGTTCTATCTTGCTGAACCTTATGTTTCACCGGCCATAAACCCGGAACCAACCAATTTTATGAATGCACTCTTTAGATCTTGGCATATCATATTTGGTTTTGTTATGATCTCTATGTTCATAGGAAAAACATACTATTTTCTTTTTGTCAAGAGTGACAGAGCGGAAATAACTTCTGTAAAAGATCTATTTTCTTTGAGAAACTGGTCTAAACAGATAGGGTATTACTTCCTTGTGACCAAACACCCGCATCTTACCGGTGCATACAATGTGATACAGTTTGCAGCGTACACGGCTTTTTATTTTATATCGATCGGGTTGATTGTGACAGGGCTTATACTTTATGCTCATGTGTATCATCAGGGTCTTGGTGGTATGCTGTATGACAGTATGAGATATCTTGAAGTGATGTTAGGTGGCTTGGCAAACGTTAGAGAATTGCACCATCTCCTCATGTGGGGAGTCATCCTTTTTGTCATAGTCCATATCTATATGGCAGTCTTTAATGCTGTGTATGGAAAAGAGGGAAGTATTGATTCTATCATTAGTGGATACAAGTGGCATGAAAAAAATTAGCTAGAATAAACTCCGGATAAAACCAAAGTAAATGACTTTGGTTTTATAAAAAATATTACTCATGAGGGAAAATAATTTTAACAGTTTCATCCAAAACTTTTTTAACCTCCCACTTTTTCCCTCGTGAGTGCTATTGTATGAGTACTAAAATAAGGAAATTATTTGAAAATTTTAATATTGGGTATCGGTAACATTATCTTTGGTGATGAAGGTGTAGGACCCCATTTGGCAAATCTTATCGAAGAGAAGTATGAGTTTATCTCTGATGAACATAATGTAGATGTCATAGATGGCGGTACTTTGGCACAGAGACTGATACCTATCATTACAGAGTATGACAGTGTGTTACTTATAGACTGTGTGAATGTAGATGATAGTGATATCGGTGATGTGTATAGTTTTGATTTTGACAAAGTGCCAGATCATATCACTTGGAATGGTTCAGCTCATGAAGTAGAAATGCTGCAAACACTTCAAATGATAGAGATGATGGGTGACTTGCCTCCTGTTAAAATTGTCGGTGTGATACCCTATGTAATAGGAGAAAACAGTACTTTTGAGATGACAGATGAAGTGATTAAAGCAAGTGTAACTATGGAAAAAACGATCATTGACCATATAAGATCATTTGAGATAGAAGTAAAAGTAAAAGATGAGCATCTTACGATAGCGGATGTTTCTGCCCATACATACATGAAGGGTGTAAATTATGATATTGGCGTTTAAACTTGATCATCGTTCATCCTCTTTGGTGTATGAGAAAATATTTTTAAAAACCCTGAGAGAACTCTCTTTAGAGGGGAAAATAGTTAAAGAGCATTTCCTTTTAAAACTCTATGTTGAAGCAGAGACAGCTGAAAAATTGGAAGAGTTTGCAACTAAACTGAGTCAATCTCTGCCACACTCACTGTTTTTACATGCAACGGAAGCATCCATCATTGAAGAGATGCCTAAAGAGAGTTATAGACTACCGGAAGAAGAAAAGTTACCTTTGCCCTTTTGCCCAAAATGCCTTAGTGAAGTGATGGATAGTGAACATGAAAACTATTACAATATTTTTACAGAGTGTGAAGCCTGTGGATATGTTATGGACGGAGAGAATAGAAGTTATAAAGTTGAGTTTGAGAAAACAGCCAATCTCATAAAAGAGGGTAAAGTTGTTGAATTGAACACCTTTTATGGAAAATATTTTGTAGGTTTGCCAAGCAGAGTTTGTAATGATATATCTTTTGATATTGTTGCTTATGATCTTGCTGCCATTGAAAAATATACCAATATTGAGCAGTATGAGATAGCTGCTTTGGGTGCATTTGAAAAGCCATTGGTTAAACTCAAAAAGAGAGTAAGTTTCACTATGGATTTTGAAGAGGTTGAGGCTGATCTTATCCGTTTTAAGATCGCAGATGATCTTATACTTCATCTTCTTATGGAGGAGTTACATAAAATCGGTATTGATGTACTTTTTATAACAAATGATAAGATCAAAACTAGAGAGAGTCTACTTTTGGTTGAGCCTAAAGAGGAGCTGGAACCTATTGAAGTGGTTGTATCTGAAAATGATATTGCTATAGTAAGCGGAGAGAAGGGATTACCCTCTTTTACTATGAACAATGAAACGGTTACGCCTTGGGTTGGATCTTTTTATTCGGTGATCAAAGAACATCAGCTTCAAGATGAAAATATAGCAGGTGTGAATTTAAGTAAAGAGTATAAGAACAATATTTTAGTCTACGGAAAAAAATATGGATTGGTCGAGTATTTGTCGTTTCATTTTGAATTTGACTCCATGCAGGATATATTTGAACAGATCGTTGCTACAAATGAGACAGGTAAGAAGATAGTTCAAAATTATAAAAAAACCTTCCCGGAGCATTTTGATAAAATCTATGATATTGTTTTTGAAGATAAAGAGTTCAATATTTATAAACTGTGGGGAGTGGTGGCAATAGTGCTGGATTTTGCTAAAACGGATTATCCTTTGGAAGCTGCTAACGTACTTGAAGAGAGTGCACTGTCATTTTTAGGGACAAAAGGTCCACGAATAGACTATAAACTGTTGAATATAGAGGGTAAAGTGCATCTGGATCCTCTTATGACTATAAGAACTGCGATGAGCTTTAAACTTGCAGGAATTGATCAGTTGACACTCTGTTATGGTGTTATGGAGAGTTTTTTAGAGTTTATCGCCAATGAACTTGATGAGATAAAACAGAGTATGGATATTACTGCTGTTACAGTAACAGGTTCACTCTTGGGGAATAAGCATCTTTTTAGTAAAATGAGTAGAGAAATTGCAGTGAATCACAGAATCTATTTTAACAATGAACTTCCTGTTGATGGAAGAAATATGTTTTATGGTGGAGTGTCGCTAGAGAGATAGAAGATGAAATTTGAAACTTACAGAATAACTATTAACGGTACAGTTCAAGGTGTGGGATTTCGTCCATTTATTTATCAACTTGCTACTTCATTACATCTTCAAGGTACTGTTTCAAATGGTACCCAAGGTGTGGAGATAATCATCAACATTACCCCTGATATCTTAAAAGTATTTATCAAAAAGATACAAAATAAATTACCGCTGCTGGCTTCAATAGATACTATTACTACAATACAGATAGAGCAAAAACTTTTTACAGATTTTCAAATTATTTCTACAAATGAAGAGGGTAAAAGAACTGTACGTATTCCCCCTGATGTAAGTATCTGTAAGGAGTGTGAAGTAGAACTCTTTGACCCAGGAAATCGTCGTTATGGTTATCCGTTCATTACCTGTACACATTGTGGGGTACGTTATTCCATCATTTATGATCTTCCCTATGACCGTAAAAATACATCCATGAAATTTTTTGAGATGTGCAAGGCTTGTGAAAAGGAGTATACTAATCCTCTAGATAGACGTTACCATGCACAGCCTATCGGATGTTGGGAATGTGGACCTTCTCTATCTCTGTGGGATAGAAATGAGGAATTAGAAATGAGGAATGAGGAATTATTGAATATTGCTTCGCAATTTTTAGTAGATGGGAATATTTTGGCTGTTAAGGGAGTTGGCGGATACCATCTGATGTGTGATGCAACTAATGAAGAGGCAGTAGCAAAACTAAGAGAACGAAAACATAGACCTGCCAAACCTTTTGCTGTGATGGCAAAAGATATGGAAATGGCTAGAGAACTGGCACAGATCAATGAGAGAGAGGCGCAGCTGTTAACTTCTAAAGAGAGACCAATAGTCCTTCTCAACGCTCAGCGCTCAACACTCAACCCTGAAATAGCTCCCAATATAAGTAGAGTAGGATTGTTTCTTCCCTATACTCCTTTACATCTATTGTTGCTAAAAAAACTAAATCGTCCTCTCGTTGCTACTTCTGCCAATGTTACTGATGAGCCTATCTGTACGAACAGAGAGTCATTGGAAAAATTGCAAGGTGTGTATGACTATGTGTTAGAGCATAGCAGAGAGATAGTCAATGGCTGTGATGATTCTGTGGTGATGGTTGTAAATGAACAACAAGTCATACTCAGACGTGCCAGAGGGTATGCACCAGCAAGTATAAAGATCCCATTTAAATTAGATAAAAATATTTTAGCTCTCGGAGCAAATCAAAAAAGTACTATTGCAATCGGATTTGATAATGAAGTTATACTCTCCCCACATATTGGAAATTTGGATAGCATAGAATCAGTAGAGTATTTTAAGCAAAATATTCAAAATTTAGAGAGAATCTATAATTTTACACCTGATATAGTAAAACATGATAAACACACATACTACGAATCTACAAAGTATGCTTTGAGCCATTACGGCAATACAAAAGCTGTTCAACATCACTACGCACACATCTTAGGAGTGATGGCAGAAAAGCAGATAACAGGCAAGGTGTTGGGTGTAGCTTTTGACGGTACTGGGTATGGGGATGATGGTAACCTTTGGGGTGGTGAATTCTTGCTTTGTGATTATGAGGGTTATGAGCGAGTAGCTCACCTAAAGTATTTTAAACTTCTCGGTGGATCAAAAGCCATCAAAGAACCTAAAAGAGTGGCACTCTCTTTACTCTTTGATCTCTATGGTGAAGATGCTGTTACACTGGAAAATTCTACTATAAAGGCTTTTTCAATTACAGAACTAAAAACTTACTTTATCGCATGGCAAAAAGGCTTAAATGCTCCTCTAAGCTCCTCGATAGGCAGACTTTTTGATGCTGCAGCATCTTTAGTTGGTGTATGTCACACAATGAGCTTTGAAGGTGAGAGCGGGATGATACTTGAAGAGTTATATGATTCCAGTGTAGAAGGGCATTACACTTTTGACTATGAAGATGGCAAGATAAATATTCTTCCTATCATTAAAGAGATACTTTTAGAGAAAAACACCTCCGTTTCTGTCTCAAGGTTTTTTCATACTTTGGTAGAGATGATAGTCTGGGTGCATAAACAGTATGATCTGCCATTGGTTTTGAGTGGTGGAGTGTTTCAAAACAGGGTACTTTTAGAATTGGTTTTGGAGAGAATACCCAATGTCATCATCTCTAATACCATTCCACCTAATGATGGCGGGATCGCTTTAGGGCAGATCGTAGCTAGATAGTATCTCTTTCAAGTGCTCACTATACCAAATCCAATTTAACTCATACACGCAAAACAATCTATCTTGCACGCATCTACAAAATCCCAAAGACTAGCATTAGCTACGGCTAGTACTTCATCTTTGACATTTTATATCTGCGTACAATCTAAACTATTTATCGTATATGATTTAAATTGGATTTGGTATTAAAGCGCCACTCTGCTTCCTTCAAATAAAAAACAAACTGTGCATCACTTACACCTTTATATTGCAATATAAATTTCTCAAAGAACTCCCAAAATTCTGTAATGGTATTGTGTACTTTAGAGAGTTTTGCCACTTTGTTGAAACGGAGGTATTTGAGGAGGAGTTTCTTCTCCTTCTCGTCGTTAGTATCGAGGTTGTAGTGTTGGATGGTGGGCATCATGAGATTGTAGACTTTATTGTCATAGGAGAGAGTGAGAAAGTGTTGGAGTTTGTCTATGTTATCTTCTATTTTTAGACTTTTGGGAAGGTAGAGGTATTCGTCATAACCTGTAACTCTTTGGCTGTGTAGTTGATACTGTTCATCTGAATGCATTGCAACGGTTCTTCGGAATTTTTCGTACTGTTTTTGTACAGTAGCAAAATGCATGCCCGTTTCCTTGGCAGCCTTTCTGGTGTTGTAGCCTTCTGTGAAAAATGAGAGTAGTTTCTCTTCTCTTTCTACTTTTTGAGGGCTGAACTTACGCTTGCACTTACTGCACTTACGCTGCCTGTCTCCCAATAAATATGTATACGGATGTTCACAATAGATGCATTTCATAGGTAAATCATATCAATATATAGCTTTTTAGTCCTTAAAGTAGAGTAGAAAACATTTTTTTAATATAACTTTAATCATAGAATAATATCATAGTGAATAACTATTCATTTTATAAAGGAGAAGTCTGATGGAGTTATCTTTACTTGTTATTTTCTGGTACGGTATACTTCATGCATTTGGTCCTGACCATCTTACTGCCATTGCTGACTTCTCCATAGGAAAAAACAGAAAGAAAACGCTCCTCATTACTACACTTTTTGCCGTAGGTCATGGACTTAGCCTTTTTGTATTTGCAAAAGTATTGCAGAGTGTAGATATCTCTAAAGATATTTTGGCTTATGGAGATGTTGTATCTGCAACAGTCATCATAGCTATGGGT
>Ga0209013_10006279_pt1 | contig 10109 bp, 13 predicted proteins | sample Cruoilmetagenom2_FD_187291 | JGI IMG/M metagenome (GOLD analysis project Ga0209013, IMG submission 187291) | Oil polluted marine microbial communities from Coal Oil Point, Santa Barbara, California, USA - Sample 2 (SPAdes) (version 2) | ecosystem: Environmental > Aquatic > Marine > Oil seeps ...
ACCAAGAGGAGGCATAGCCGTGACTGGACAGGTAGCAGAGTATTTTCGCCAGGGTGGAATCTTCATGTGGCCACTTCTCTTCTTTTCGGTGCTCGCCGCAACAGTGGCGATCGAGCGCTTCATAGTCTTTTCGAAGGCCAAGATCAACGTCAATGAGTTCTTGACCAAGATCCGTAAGGCATTGCTGGTCAATCGAAACGTCAAAGAGGCGATCAAGGTCTGCGAGCAGAACAAGAGTCCCGTCGCCTCGGTGATGAAGGCCGGTCTGCTCCGTTATGGCCAACCCCGAGATGAAATCGAAAAGACCATCGAGAATGCCGCACTTTATGAACTTGACAGGCTGGAGAAGCGCCTCGGTGTTCTCGGCACAACAGCCAACGTGGCGCCCATGCTCGGCTTCCTGGGCACCGTTGCGGGCATGATCAAGTCCTTCGCGACTCTCGCGGAGCAGGGCCTCACCAACCCCGCTGCAGTGGCGGTCGGTATCTCCGAGGCGTTGATTACGACCGCAACTGGCCTCATCATCGCGATCCCCGCGCAGCTGGTCTACAACTGGTACACCACCAAGATCACCCGCTTTGTGCGTGACATTGAAACCGCCTCCAACATGCTGGTCGAGACCTTTATCGAGATGGACAGCCAGCGTTACAGTCAAGGGGGCGAGGGCCAGGCCTAGAAGGGAGTCCGCAGATGGCGATCATCCGCGGTAGGGAGAAAAAAGGGGCAGCTCAGATCTTCACGGCCTCGATGGCGGACATCGTGTTCCTGCTGTTGGTCTTCTTCATCCTCACCTACAAGGTCGAGGTCGACCGTACGAAGATGGATCTGCCGGATACGTGGGTCCGAATCAAAGTTCCCGAAAAAGCGGCAGTGATCTCGATCTCTCCTCCGGACGACAGAGCCGGCCCGCCGTTGACTGTCCGTGTGTCCACCGGTGAGGAGATGTCGTTGCCGGTCAGTACTGATGAAGAAATCGTGACCTTTGCATCGACCGAGGTGGCCCGGGACCCCAACAAGGAGTTCATCGTCAAGGCCGATGAATCGGTGCCTTATGAAAGGGTCGACGCGGTGCTTGACGCTCTCAAGCAGTCGAAGGCCAAGTACATATTCCTCCTGTCCGATCAGCAGACCGTGGACGAGTAGGCGGGGGCGGCTATGAATATCAAGAAAAAAGAAGTCGCGTCCGAGATCTTCACCGGATCGATGGCCGACATCTCCTTCCTGTTGATCATCTACTTCATGATTACTTCGGCATTCTCCGCTGACCGGGGCATGGACTTCGCCCTTCCCGAGGATACGGACACTCCCGAGATCAAGCAGGAAGACTCGATCGATGTGCACGTGCTGCGCGGAGGAGCGATCGAGGTCGATGCCAAAGGCATTCCTCTCGAAGGGTTGCTCCCGTACACACTCGAGAAGCTCAAGCAGAACCCGGAAAAACCTGTGATTCTCCGCACTGATCCCGACGCAACGTACGGTGACATGATTCGTGTCTTCGACCGGCTGCGTCAGGCGAGTGCCGAGTGGACGGACCTGGACGGCCAACCATTGTACACCGACGTCCATGGGAATCCGTTGCTGGGGATCAAGACGATTTCAATCCCGACACAACGTGAGATCGAAAATCTCTGGTCGATGCTCGGTATTCAGTGAAAGGGGAAGGTATGAGCGATTCTCCGAAATCCCCATCAAAAAAGCCGGCCGCGAATCAGAATGAGAAGCTGCCGATGACCACGGCCGAGATTCTGGCCGCCGAAGAGGGCCAGGACCGTAAGATCACGCGATGGGCGATGGGAATCGCCCTGATCCTGCACGTCATCATCTTTGCCGTCCACTGGCCGACGTTTGCCAGCGGCCTTTCCGACGCCAAGGAGAAGAAAAGCAAGATCTACGTCGTCAAACAGGTCAAGTTCAAGCAGCCTCCGAAACGTGAGATACAGCAGATTACGAAGCCGAAAACCCAAAAAGTCCCGATCCCCGACCCCTCGCCGGACGAACCCGAGCCGATCAGGGATCAGGATCCCGACGAAGACGTCGATTTCGTGCCCGATGAGAATTTGGTTCTCGGGGTTCCCGATGCGCCGCCCCCGCCCGAACCGGAGGGACCCGTTCGCTTCGTGGTCGGCGGCAATATCACCGAGCCGGAGAAGCTCAGCGGGCCCAACCCGCTATATCCTGAGGCCGCGCGTCGTGCCCGAATTCAAGGTGTCGTGGTCCTCGAGTGCACGATCGGCAAAGACGGGCGTGTGCAACAGGTCAAAGTTCTGCGCGGGCTTCCACTCGGGCTGACCGAGAGCGCCGAAGATGCTGTGAAAAAGTGGAGGTTCCAGGCCTCGACTCTCAACGGAAAACCCGTAGAGGTTCTCTACATTCTCACGGTGCGCTTCAACCTGCAGTAGATACTCCCCATGTCCCTGCAAGGATCTTTGAGTGAACTGCCTCTGCCTGACGTTATCCAACTGGTGAGCGTCTCCGGCAAAACGGGTGCGTTCGAGATCCAGGGAGAGCATGAGGCGGGTAGGATATTCCTCCGTGACGGGCAGATCGTTGATGCCAAGGTCGGTCGTCTCCGTGGGGACAGCGCGGTCTACGAAATGGCTATCTGGTCGCAGGGATCCTTCATTTTCAGGCCCGGCGAGGAGACCGAACGGGTCACCGTCCATATTTCCAACGCCAACCTCATGATGGAAGCGGCGCGAAGGCTCGACGAATGGCGAGTGCTGTCGCGGAAGATCCCGTCCCTCGATCTGGTGCCGTACTTCACTACCCGTGATCAAAGTGCGGACCAGGTTACCCTGAGCCCGCAGGAGTGGATCCTCATCACTCGGATCGACGGCGAGCACTCCATCGAGGAGATCGCCAACCAGCTCAAATGGGCGCCTTTCGACGTCTCTAAGTTGCTCTTTGGGATGGTCACCACCGGCTTGGTAGCGCTCGGCAATTCCGGTGAGTCAGTGGAAGCGGGTCAACGATGGCAGGCGGGGCCAAACCCCGTCACGCTACTCGGTCTGGCCGAGAAGATTCGAGCCGTAGCGCTGGATGTCGTCGGATCGGGCGGTGAACGCACAATCGAGAAACAGTACAATGCGGCGCGCACTTTGATCGAACGAGGAGAGGGATTCAACGCGCTGCGCGAGATGGTGGATCAACACACTAAGGCCATTTCGCTGCTCAAAGGCGCCGATACCGCGGCGATGTTCGATGAGCAGGTCCGTCCCTTGCTCGGTGAAATGCAACAATACTGAGTGTAATCTCGTTAAGATAACTGGAGGCAAAGAAAATGAAATCGAGGGTCAGGCGAACGACGATCGCGATTGCAGCAGTCCTGGTGTTGCTAGCGGCGACGGCGCCAGCATACGCCGAGTGGAACAAAGGTCTCGAGGCCTACAAGAAAAAGGACTGGGGAACTGCAGTCAAGGAGTTCGAGGAGGTCACCAAGACCAATCCGGACTATGCGGGCGCCTACTACATGCTGGGTGTGTCGCAACGCGCTCTCGGTCAGGTGAGCCCGGCCATCGCCAGCCTCCGCAAGGCTGTAGAGCTCGACGGCGGCCAGGCCTCGTACAAGATCGCGCTTGGCCAGGCTCTGTTGCAGGCGGACCGCTACCAGGACGCGTACGACGTGCTCAAACCGCTGAATATCGGTTCGTTGGATGCCTCACACCGCTCGAGCTACGCACTGCTCTTCGCCCAGGCCGCGACCAAGACGAACCGCACGGGAGAGGCCATCGGCGTGCTAACCGCCCAAGCCGGGGCCGATCCCAGGAACGCGCGTCTTCAGCAGGCGCTCGGTTCGGCGTACAGCGCCGCCGGCGATGAGCCAAAGGCCTTCGAGGCCTTCAAGAAAGCGTTTGAACTCAACCCCAAGGATGTCGCCAGTGGGCGAAACGCCGTTCGTGCCGGAATCTCGGTCGCACGGCGTACGAGCTCAGCGCAACAGAAGTCCCGCTATTACGGCCAGGCGGCACAGGTGGCCGAGAGCCTGGCGACGAGCTCGCCGACCTTTGACCACCAACTTCTCGCCGGTGAGGCGTGGCTCGGCGCCAAGGAGTACTCCAGGGCCCTGGGATGGTTCGACAAGGCGCGGGCAAAACAGCCGAGCAACGCCCTCGTCTATTTCTACTCCGCCCAGTGCAAGACATCGCTCAACCGGCTCAACCCGGCCATCGCCGACCTCCAGCAAGCGCTCAAGATCGGCGCGTCGGGCAAACTCCGGACCCAGGTGTACAACCAGGGCGGCTACGTCTACGACAAGAAGAAGGACTACAACAACGCGATCAGCTGGTACCAGGAAGCCGGCAACCAGAAGATGGTGGCCCAGATGCAGGACAAGCAGGGGAAGCAGGCCCAGAACGTCAAAGCGCGCGAGGAGTGCGCCGCGTTCAAAAAGAAGATCGACGCCCTCCAACTTCAGGTGCAGGAACTCGAGAAGCTCGGCGACATGGACAACGCCAAGCTGCTCAAGGAGCAGCTCCCGAGCCTCCAGAAGCAGTATGCCGAGACCTGCGGCTGATCGGTTTTCCTTTCTACACCCAAACACGCGGCCTTCGGGCCGCGTTTTTTTCGGGTGAGTCCGCTCTTCAGACCGAGTTTCGTAACGAGTGTGGCGAAGCGCAAGTTTCCACTGGGATTGTCGCGAACCGGGTGACGCAGCCGTGGTAGAAACCCGGTGAGAAGTGCCGGTTATCCTTCGAGCTCATCGGTTGCGTGTCGGGCAAGAGTGAGAACGGCTGCAACAACGGGCAGCCCGAGGCCGGCAACCGCCTGCACCACGAAAACTGCCGGTGGTACGGCGATGGGAGAAAGACCGAGATCCGAGGTCAGCCGGGACAACCCAGAGGTTGCCGCCATGGAGCCGGCGATGGAGAGCACCGCGGCCACCGCGCCCGGAATGGCGACCGCTACCAGAAACGGCCCGCGGATTGTACGCTCAGTGGCGCCGACGAGACGCATAATGGTGATTTCATCGGCGTGGCGGAAGAGCTCGAGGTGAACCCAAACCGCAGCCAGAAGCACCGCACCAGCCAGGAGAATCGCGCTTAAGACCCCCATGGCCCATGCGAGATGACTGGATACCCTACCGAGCGACTGCTGGATCGAGAAGCGTGGACCCACGGCGAGCACCTCAGGCCGATCTTCGAGGATCGCAACGGATTCGGGGACGGCGGTCACAATCTCGATCAGAGGCGGCAGAGAGGCGTCGCCGCTCGTTACCAACTCGTCGAGATACGGAAACCAACGACCGAGCCGGCTCACCAGATCCTCGTTGGACACCTCTGAGATCGACCACTCGGGATGCGCTGCTGTCTCGTCCGCAATCCACTTCCGTCGTTGCCGGTCGTCAAGACGCGGATGGAGGAGGACCGCCACCGTACTCGACTGGCCGGAAAGCCCGACCATCGGGCCCAACCAATGACGGAGAGTCAGACCCATACCGGCAAGAGAAATGGGTACCGCAAGCGCTAGCGCAAGCACCAGGCTCACGGCGCCGCGCTGGCGCAGCAGGAGCCATCCCTCGGCAACGGCGTGCCGTATCATGGAGGCCACATTCCGTCATAGTGAACCTGACCCTGATGGAGGACCAGAGTGCGGGCGGGAATCGATTCGAGAATCGCATGATCATGGGTGGCGACCACAACCGTCGCGCCTTGGTAATTGATGTCACAGAGAAGACTGAGAAGCTCGGACGCGAGATCGGCATCCAGATTACCGGTCGGTTCATCGGCCAGGATTAGTCGCGGTTGGTACGCCAAGGCGCGGGCTATGGCCACCCGTTGCTGCTCGCCACCGGAAAGGGCATCCGGCAGGGCGGACTGCCGATGTTGCAGCCCGAGACGCTTGAGCACCTGGAGCGCGCGCCGTTGGGCCTCGCGCGGTGCGATGCCGTGGATGCGCAACACAAAGATAATGTTTTCCAAAACGGATTTCCGCTTGAGGAGCTTGAAATCCTGGAAAATAACACCGATCTTCCTTCTCAGCAGGGGCAGACGGGTTCGTGACAGCTCGTCCACCCGCCGGCCGGCGACCCAGACCTCGCCGTTGGTCGGGCGTTCGGCAGCGTAGAGCAGCCGCAGGAGGGTGGTTTTCCCCGCTCCCGACGGACCGGTGAGAAAAACAAATTCCCCTGCATCCACCTGCAGGTCCAAGTCGCGCAGAATCTTACGCCGCTCGTACTCCTTGGAAACACAACGGAGGCGAATCACGGACCACCGGAGCGGGCTAGAATCTGTCGCGCGATGGTGTGACCTTTCAAAGCACCCCCGGGGATCAAATTGTATCATTGGGAGCTGCGCTGTCCCCGTCAAGAGTTTCCGGATGGGAACGGGATAGGAGACTTGGAATGAGCACACGACCCAAGCGGCGATGGAGGGAGGTCGAGATCGCCAATAACCGCGCTTTCGCCACCGCCGAAAACGATGTGCGCGTGTTTTTCGGTATCGGACCGCCGTCCCCCGTCGAACCCCCAGAGAGCCGAATGAAACCGATTCTCGCCTCGCTCAAACCCGAACTCTCCGCTATCCGGTGGGGTGATCAGATCCATGGTCGGCTGGTCGCTTCGATCGCCTTCGAACCCGGCCATCGCCTGGGGCGAGCTTTCTGCGTCGGCCGCTGCGACGCGCTGATCACCGCCGAGGTTGGGGTCGGGTTGGCGGTGTGGACTGCAGACTGCGTTCCCATCCTGATGGCCGGGGGTGGGGTAGTGGCCGCGGTCCACTCCGGTTGGCGGGGCGCTGCCGACGACGTCGCGGGTGCGACCGTGCACCGGTTCGAGATCGAGTACGGCGTCTCACCGGACCAAATTCAGGCCACCCTCGGCCCGGCAATCTCAGGGCCGCGGTATCCGGTCGGAGACGAGGTCATTGACAAACTGAAGACCCTCGGAGTCGATGAAAGCACGTGGCGAAATGGTCAGCACGTTGATCTCAGGGGCCTTCTGCAATCTCGCCTCGAGGGCCTCGGTCTTCATCCTTCCGCAATCACCAAAATCGACCTGTGCACCGCGTCGTCACCGAATTTTGCGTCGTATCGCCGTGACGGCAAGTCGGCCGGCCGGCAATTCTCCCTGATTTATCGCACTGCTACGCGCTAATCCGAACTTCTCACCGTGTGTCTACTACAAAACCTGGTGGGAAGAGCGGGCTAGTTCTCGTCCGGAAACGGCGCTTTTTTGCAATCTCGGCGTCAGGCGGCGGATTTCCTTGTGCTGCGTACACGAGTACGCCTCCGCGCAAATCCTTGCCTTCCTTGACCTTGCAGAAAAATCGCTTGTTTCCGCATCGACAACCGCGCTGTCCCCTCCGGAGTTTCCGGATGGGAGCGGGCTAACGTCCCCGAAGCTGACCGCACGCCGCTGCGACATCCGCGCCTCGAGACCAGCGAATGGTCGCCGTGAGACCGGCGTCTCGAAGGCGGGATGCAAAACGGTCAACTACCTCGCCATCCGGCCGCCGAAGGTCGGGGAAGCACTCCGGATCCTCGTTGAGGGGAATGACGTTGATCTTGGCTGGAATACCGCTGACCAGACGTGCAACGGCCTCGGCATCAAGCTCGGCGTCGTTGAAACCCCTAATCAGCACATACTCGAAGGTAATACGGCGGCCGCGTTCGAGAGGAAAGGCGCGGAGCGCCACGAAAAGCTCGTGTAAGGGGTATCGCGCCGCGATCGGCATGATCCTCTCGCGGCGCTTCTGATCGGGAGCGTTGAGCGAGACCGCCAGCTTGGGCCTCCGAGGCAGCGTGGCAAGCCAGTAGATTCCGGGGAGGATCCCCGCTGTTGAAACGGTGATACGCTTCAGACTCAGCTTTTCCGAGAGAACGTTGAGGGCATCACTGAGGTTTTGGGTGTTGAGAAGTGGTTCACCCATCCCCATGAAAACCACATTCACCCGATCCACCGTATCCTCGAGGTCGCGCAACATGACCCGGTATTGGCCAACGATCTCGTCCGGGCGAAGGTTGCGCCCGGCACCCATTACTCCAGTCACGCAAAACGTGCAGCCCACAGCGCAACCACCCTGAGAAGACAGACACAGGGTAGCCTTTCGCCCATCGCGCATGGTGACACTTTCTACCGTCACCCCATCCTCAAGGCGCACGAGGTATTTTCGGGAACCATCCAAGCTTTCGATCACCTCTACAACCTCAGGCTCGGTGAGGGCGAAGCGCTGGGCCAGCCGTTCGCGGAGGGCCACGGGGAGATTGGTCATTTCACCAAAGGAGGCAGCGTTCCGCTCGAGGATCCAGCTCGCCACCTGAGAACCTCGAAAGTCACGGTCCACGTGCGGCGCGAGAAGACGTGAAATTTCTGCAGATGTCTTACCGACGAGATTCATGTAGAAAACCGAGGAGTCAAATAGCGGATTCGCTGTCGCGCTCTGCCGATGGGCGCGGAAGCGCGTTGCTCGGTGAGCGATGGCGACCGGCCGAAATACCGAGTGATGAGAGGAATCGTGCATCGGCAACGTCCAACCGATACTCGGGGACGGATGGATCCGCGGTGTCGACATGCATCCTGAGGGTGCCACCGTCAACCTCCACCGAACCGCTTTCACCACAGGCCAACGAAGTTTCGAGGAGCATCACTGCACGCCAGCCTTCGTCACGTAGTTCGTCCAGGCAGGAGCGCACCTCTTCTGATTGCACCACTGAACCGTGCACCGCTTTACCCAGTCGCCTGAGAAGCTCCTGCAGCCTTTGGGTTCGCGACTCTTCCATCATCCTCCGCCTACACAACCGCCGGTTCGAGCCAACTCTTCCCATCCTACCTCATTGCTCGAGATCGTGGCGGGGTACACTGGCGTCAGGTGGTGATCTTGGACGGCACACTCCCCAGACCGTGGATCCATGAGGAGATATTACCCGGCGACGCCTCTGCCAGAAGGTACAGCCGACTCCGGGGCGCGATCGGCCAGACTGCAATTCTGGTCCGCTATCCAGCCGCTGATCGATTCCGCCTGGCACGCGATCTCGAGGTCCGCTTATGGTGTGACGCACGAGGAATGCGGATCCCAGGGCTCCTCGATCGCGATCTCGAGGGCGGTTGGGCGATTCTCGAAGATCTCGGAGAAAATGACGCCGACCGGACACTGGCCGCTACCCCTGCGGGTGACAGGGTGGAAATGGTCCTGCGCGCCGTAGACCCGCTGATCGTCCTGGCACGAGCGAAAACGATCGATCTTCCCAGGTGGAACGCTCCGCTCGACGCAGCGCGCCTGCGCTGGGAACTTGCCGGCTTCGAACTCTGGTACCTGCGGTACCGGCGAGGGGTTGCGCCGGCACCACACGTTGGAAGTTGGCTGGACGAGATCGCGACGACGGTCGATTCTCATCCGAAACGAGTTTGCCATCGCGACTATCACCTCAACAACCTGTTTTTTCTCGACACGGGCGAGGTCGGGGTCATCGATTTTCAGGACATGCTGGTCGGTCCCGATACCTACGACGCAGTGTCGCTCATGTGCGAGCGCGGAATGCCGGACATGACCGGACCGTCGGATCGGGTGCAGATCATGGAGTCCTGGGCCCACGCCACCTCGACCCAACCCGGTTGGCGGGAGCGCTGGCGTCTCGTGAGGATCCAGCGCGGGCTCAAGGTCCTCGGCACGTTTTCTCGCTTCTCCGCTTCGGGAATTTCGACTTACGATCGCTGGATGAAAAGTCTCGCCCATGCCATCGCGCTCGAACTCGGATCGACCGGGGCGCCTTCGATGCTGGTGGACCTTCTGCTAGACTGAACACCCGGCAAGAAGATCGGGCTAGGAGGTTCGGATGTTCGGAAGTCTCGGCCTTCCCGAGTTGTTAATTTTGCTCGCGATTGTGGTCCTCATCTTTGGTGTCAACAAACTCCCGCGTCTCGGTAAGGGACTTGGCGAGGGCATCCGGAACTTCAAGGACTCGGTGCGCTCAGATTCGAAGGCAGCGGGCAACGACACGGGCGAGGAGTCGCCCCAGGAAAATTCTGACTCATAAATCATGCGGGCTGGCTCGCACGCCTTCCTGCTATCCTGGAGGGCAGGGTCGAGGACCACGCGACAAGATTACAGAGGATACGTTGCGTCAGCAGCGCTAAGCTGGCGCATTTCCTCAAGCGCGAGCCACGCCAGGCCTCT
>Ga0209013_10006280_pt1 | contig 10107 bp, 2 predicted proteins | sample Cruoilmetagenom2_FD_187291 | JGI IMG/M metagenome (GOLD analysis project Ga0209013, IMG submission 187291) | Oil polluted marine microbial communities from Coal Oil Point, Santa Barbara, California, USA - Sample 2 (SPAdes) (version 2) | ecosystem: Environmental > Aquatic > Marine > Oil seeps ...
TACAAGGCTGAAAAGAAGGATAGATAGAACTACCGCTGCCTCATATAACAGGAGGTCTTTTTTGTTTTCCACTTTCAACCAGGGCAGGATCAGGATAGCGATGGATATCAGAACGAGATGAAAACCATTTCCGGCATCATCTTCATTAATACTGTATGATAAATCAAACTTGGATTCCTGGAAAGTTGAAGCGGGATTGTTCAACTCGGAACCAAGTATCTGCCCGATACCTTTTTCTATCCGTTGATTTGCAGAGTCAATTGGAGAGGAGAGGTGAACAGCGCCATTTCGGATTAGGTTCGCAAACAGGACCCCGGGAGAAATTTCCTCGACCATTGTGCGTTCATTGGATGTGATCAGGGGGTTTTTATAAAGATCCAGGTTCCGGAAGTAAATGCCGGTATTGAGAAGCATTCCGATAATTACGATGATGCCGAATCGTAAAATAAGAGCTTTGATCTGCCCCCATTTTTTGCCAATTAAAACCCCTCCGCCGATTACAAGGCCAATTGCCGCAATGAATATATAAGCTGTGCCTTTGGTTGCCAGAGCAAAACCCATCGACAACGCCGCAAAGAGTACATCCTCCCACCGATTAGTTTTGACCGATTTGGAAAGGAAGTAGGCAAATGCCAGGCAGAAGGCACTGACAACCAGATCGTTCTGTGTGCTTGTGCTCTGCAGGATGGCCATCGGCAAGGCCGCAGCCAGAACTGCAGTAATCCACTGACCTCTGGGAGAGAGGTTCAGGTCTTTCGCGATCAGAGTTGTGGTCAGGATGGATATGATAAAACTAAACCATTGGACGAGGTTTGCGTATAGGTCTCCCTGGCTCAGTATCTGCAGATGCAGAATGGCGTACTCTGCCAGAGGCATGGAATAATTCTGGCGGGGAATTGCGGTTGGATAATATCTGATATTTTGATTTTGAATCCAGTGGGAGACCCGGGCCATATGATAGGTCATGGAGTCGAAATTATTAGGGGGCGATTTTAAGGCAATAAAAAGTGTGATTAATGAGATTAGCAGAATGATCCCCAGGCTGAGGAAAATTAAGCCCCGGGATGGATCAGTGTGTTTTCTCTTTTGAGCAGGGAGTAACTGTGATATCCCACTCTTGAGTTTCTTCCAGTTCAAAATCAACAGCAGTGCTGCCAGGGAGGTCCAGAACAGCCATGCAGCCAGGATCCAGCGGTAGTTGACCTTAAAAATTAGGGACAGCACCTCAGTGCTGAACCCAATCAGAAAGAACGTGACTAGAAAAGCTTTCAGGATGCTCTCGCGAAAGCTACCAGGTTTCCGGAAAAGGAAAACTGCTGTTATCAGAATCAGGAAAAGCAAAGGGAGAAAGGTCATGGTTTGAAGATTGAAAATTCACCAAATGTTGACTGAAATAAATAATGTTATTTGAATGTTTGATATCTAATTATAGTTGAAGGTCAGCGGATTGAATGAAAAAAATGGTTGAAAGTCTAAAATATTTTTTCCTGCGGTTTACTGTATTCAGTAGGCGTTCGATTGAGATATTTCCAATTGTGTAATTTTTAACCTTTAACCTTCAACCTTCAACCCTTCTACCCTTCTACCAGATAATAACCCTTTATATAAGTTCATATATTCTTTCGCCGATCTTTCCCAGGAAAAATCCATCTTCATTCCCCTGCGCTGCAATCCCCGCCAGCGCCGTCGGTCATTATAAACTTCCAGTGACCGGCGGAGTGTATCGGTCAGAGCAGCAGAAGAAGCTTCTTCAAATAGGAACCCAGTGCTCTTTTTAGGGTTTCCCAGTTGATAATCAACGATTGTATCCTTTAATCCGCCAGTAGCTCGTCCCAATGGTACACAGCCGTAGCGCATACCGATCATTTGAGTAAGGCCGCAGGGTTCATATCGTGATGGGATCATAATCAGGTCGCTGCCGCCATAAATTCGGCGTGCCAGCCCGTCATCATATTTCAAAATTGATCGGACTTGCGGATAATCCCTGTCCAGCTGCCGGGCAGCCTCTTCTAATTCTGGATCTCCTGTGCCGAGAATCACGGCCTGCCAATCCAGTTCTGCCATTAATTGCAAAGCTTTAGGAACGAGGTCGACACCTTTTTGGACATCCATCCGGTTGATCATAGCTAACAGGGGAGCATCTAGGTCTGTCCTAAGATCAAGCTCCTCCAGGAGCAACCTCTTGTTCTCCCGCCGGTTCTTCAGGTCTTCTGGGGAATAATTCACTGGTAATTTGGAATCAGTTGTGGGATTCCAAGCAACCAGATCCAGCCCATTTAAGATTCCAGTTAGATCGTCTTTGCGAGTTGTTAAGAACTCATCTAGATTGGCACCGAATTCTGGGGTTAACATTTCTGCCGCATAACCAGGAGATACGGTGTTGATCTTGTCCGCAGTTAATAAGCCCAGGGCCAAAGGGAGGTGTTCGGCCCAATCTGGAAGGGCTGACATATGGGCTCGGGGTAGTCCAAAAGCTTGTAAAGCTCCTTCCGCGCCATGTCCAAGATAAGGTAAATTATGCACGGTTAACAAGGATTTAGTATCTTTATAAAAAGCGTCGTTCTTCTTGATCAACCGCAGATTATAAACCGCTGGCGCAGCATGCCAGTCATGGGTGTGGAGGATATCAGGCTGCCACGTTAATACCCGGCAAAGTTCCATGGCTGCTAAAGAAAAAAAGCAGAATTTGGTACCATCCCGGAAATTATCTCCGCTGTAAACAGCCTGGTCTGCCGCAATAGGGGGTCCGTCTATCAGATACATCGGCACACCATTAATTAAAGTTTCAAATACCTCGCAAATGAGAGGTCCATTGGTATGGGCAATTTCAAAACTGGCAGCAGGTGTAAGATCTAAATTTGATTCTTTTAAGGGTGGGTAAAAGGGCAGGGCAACCCGTACATCAGGAGAATCAGGTAATGATCTCAATGCCGACGGCAGTGAACCAGCCACGTCACCCAATCCCCCGATCTTTACAAGGGGACTGGCTTCGGCTGAGAGAAAAAGAACCTTTAATTTACACTTCAGGTTTTCCATTTGAGTAATTTCCTAACAGTCTGGATTATACTGCTTTCTTTTTCATTAATTCAGACCTGAGATAGGTCTGTGAGGCGACCGGCTTGATTTCGCAGTAATAGCTTTCATGTGCCGTATTCTCTTTGGTACGGATATTGCACTATGAGAACCATGAATTGAGTAATTTCGCTTATTTTGACCTTTAAATCCTTTCAGTAAAGGGTACTACTATGTTCAAATCAGAAAGAATAATGCTCTTCTTGCTCATAGGCATATGTTTGATTATTACTGTTGTGCTGATCGACACAGTGATGGATCCTGTGTTTTTAGTCAGGACAGTCTATGCCAGAATTACTAACTCTCCAGATCCCATCCGAGAGGGGATTTATATCCCGGAAATAGAGGAAGAGATCGTTGAGGAGATTGTCAGTCAAGCAACTCCCTTGCTTCAGGATGGGTGGGATTGGTACCTGAGTGAAGGATTTGCTTTTGAAATCCAGTTTCCGAAAGAGGTGGTTCGAAAATCCATCCTGAATCAAGATGCCTTGAATTCTGGAGTGGGTGTTAACCCGGAAGCGCCGGTTTGGGAGTTCCGCCTTGATGATAGGGAATTTTATCAGGGTACCAATCTTGTGGATGCTTCTCTACTGGTCCATGTCCTGGAAGGGAAAGACCAGGAAGCTGATTGTGCTTCATTCAAACCGGGCAGCATTTACCAGACCCCCAATGAGATGCGCGATTCGCTTATTAGTGTAGAGATCAATGGCGTTCCTTTCTGGAAAGACGAAGTGATTGAAGGTGTAATGGGAGAGTTCTATCACCGGATCAGCTATCGGACATTCAATAATGGCGCCTGTTATGAGATGACAGAATTACTGCATTACCAGAATATCGCTGGTTTTATTGATGGACAAACAACTGAATTTGATAAGGATCGGGTGATCGCGGAATTGGATCAAGTCCTGGAAACCTTTAGATTTCTGGATGTAGATCCCACTTTCCCCGAGGTGAGTTATCCTCTTCCAAAAACACTCTCAACCGCCATAGCAAAAAGCACATCTGAGAATGTGGATGGAATTGATGTCTCTCACTGGCAGGGGGGTATTGGCTGGATGAAAGTTGCCGGTGCCGGATATGATTTTGCTTTTGCCAAGGGAACAGAAGGTGTTGGTTGGACCGACTCGATGTTCCATCTAAATATGGCCGAAGGCGATAACGCCGGTGTGTATATGGGTATCTATCATTTTGCCCGCCCTGATCTGGGAAATACAGGGGCTGAAGAGGCAAATTATTTCTTGAGTGTTGCGGGTGATTATCTTAAGAGTGGTTATCTTCGCCCGGTTTTGGATCTTGAAGTAGGGTATTCCCTAGGGAAAGTGGCTTTATCCAACTGGGTAGTGGAATGGATGGAGACAGTGAAAAACCGAACCGGTATTTCACCATTGTTATATACCAATCCTAATTTTATAAACTATTATCTAAATGATTCTGTCACAGAATATGATCTGTGGGTTGCCCATTGGACCTGTGAGCCAGAACCTTCCTATAATATTCCCAATACCGGAACGTGGCGAGACTGGGCTTTCTGGCAGTATTATGGTCCTGGGGGATGTGGGGGTAACGCAGGTTATGTACCGGGAATTTCCACAAATATTGACTTGAATATATTCAATGGTGTAAAAGAAGGTATGCAGGAATATGATGCTCTTTCCCATCTGTGGGTTTCGTTGTCAAGTGATGCTTATTATGTGGCTGCACCCTATTACGCTGATATCACCGGCAATGTCAATGGAGATACAACGGGGCTGATTGATTTTGCATTCTGGTGGGATTGCACCTCTCTGGAAGCAGATCTTGGTATTGTTGAAGGTATTTGCGGCGTCCTGCCAACTCCGGCAGAGGGAGAATGTGAATATAACGAATTTGGTATGCGCTGTATCGCTGTTGAAAATGAGAAACAATTAGCAGAGCACACATATCAAAACATTGGCAACTACACTGCTAAGGTAGTAGTTGAACGGGGTGGAGAACCTCCTGTAGAGGATCGTTATAAGATCAGCACATACAACCCCATCCGAACAACTGTCCTTCAGCCCGTATCTCCGGCTACAGGATATGTTGGTACGCCCTTTATACTGACAGCCAATGTGACAGTCGATACTTCTGTTGCAGGAGCGCTGCAGGTATCCTTCGAAAACCTGAATTCTGGTGAAATTGAAGGAGAGCTCTGTGTATCAGTGGCAGGGGATAGCGAAACGACTGAGAATCTTGAATTTTCCTTGCAGGAAACAGAAGCAGCATTAAATGACTATGAGATCTCGACCAGGTATCGCCCCCAGGGAGAATGCCCCGTTGAAGATATTCATGAAAATGATATGGCGCAAAATTATCAAATTGACTGGATCGATGAACAACCGATTCTTGAACTCATGGACGATGCTGGAGAAGCATTGCCCTCGGGAACCACTGTGGATATGGGAGATGTTGAACCGTTCCATGTTGTAGAAAGCTTGTACCAGGTTCTCAATCCCTCAATAATTACCGCCTTGCAGATTATCACTGTTGAAATTGAAAGCGCTGTAAACGCAGTCAACTTCCAAGTTATTCCTACTCAACCCATTGACGTTGATCCTCAAGCTGAAGTTTCCCTGGGTTTGAGCTTTGAAATTCAGTCCAGTGGACCATTTTCGTTCGATGTTGTCCTTGAACACGATGCATCCAATCCAACTCCTTATACCTTCACAGTTCAGGGGAATGGAGTACTAACTGCCAATCCTATCCAATCGATCAGCCCGCAGCCTGCTTCTCCAATCATCAGCCTCGTTGGTGAGAACATTGGGTTATCAGTAGAAGTTGATCTAAATGCCCCAGCAGCAGGTGCCCTCCAGGTGAGTATTCTCGATCAGGAAGATAATCCTGTTCAAGATCCGGTTTGCCAGAATATATCAGAAGCCGGACAGGGCAATCACGGTTTTGATTTCTCCTGGACTGAACTTGCAGCAGGAATGCTTGATTACCAGATTTGGGCCCGGTATCGGGATAATGGTGTTTGTCCGATCGAAGATCAGAGTGTTTATGATGTCTCTCAGGGCTACCAGATTGATTGGCAGGAGGATAATCCTGTCATGGAATTGAAGAACCTGGATGATGAACCTCTGTTAGCTGGCGGCAGTGAGGATCTGGGTGACCTTGCGCCATACCAGTCTCTCACACAGCAATATCTTATCTATAATCCTTCTACTACAAATGGTTTCCAGATCACAGGCGCACTTTTCGAAAACCTGGTAAATGTGATCAATCTGGAAATTGATCCAGTAACACCTATTACAATCGGCCCAGGGGAAGAGGTGATGGTTGGAATAGGTTTTGAGATCGAAAACCCCGGCGAATTTTCCTTTGATATCAATCTGGAACATAATGCCTCCAATTCAACACCTTACAGCTTCAGTCTTTTGGGTAGAGGTATGCTGGATACTAATCCTATCCAATCGATCACTCCTGAACCTCTGTCACCGGGCGAGAAATTGATCGGTGAGATATTTGGACTGAGTGTAGATACAGTTTATGATGCACCCATCGTCGGTTCCCTGGTCGTTAGTCTTCTTGATCAGGAAAACAATCCCATCCGGGAAGCTATTTGCCTGGAGATCACAGAATCAGGGCCCGGTGCAGCAACTGCAAGTTTTGCCTGGTCTGAAACTGGAGTGGTTCTAAATGATTACACGATCTGGGCCCAGTTTTATTCCCGGGGTGGATGTCCTTCAACAGGTGATCCGATTTCGGAATTATCCATGTCATACCAGGTCGATTGGCAGGAAGAACTCCCGGTCCTGGAATTCGCCACCACTGATGGGACTCTGGTTTCGGCTGATGAAATCATCAACCTGGGGCAGTTTGAGTATTATCAGGCTGTAGAACTGTCCTATATAATCCGAAATCTTTCTACTACAAGCTCCCTGGAAATCACAGACGTCCGTTTGGAAAATCTGTCGAATCTCGGCAAAGCGGATTCGAACCCTGAGGCCGGGTTTGTACTGGATCCTGAAGGGGAAAATTCTCTGGATATTGCTTTCACGGTAGATAACACAGGTTCATTCTCATTCGATCTTGTGATCGATCATCAGGCGAGCAATCCAACACCTTATCGGATCAAATTCCAGGGCAGTGCAGTAATGACAAATAATCCGATCAAGTTCATTGTTCCTTCACCACCATCGCCTGGAATTTCGCTGATCGGCAGTGCTTACCCTCTTCGGATCGAGGTTGGAATGGAAGCGCCTGATACGGGCTCTCTGCAGGTCAGTTTAGTAGACAAAAATAGCGATCAGGTACAAGACCAGGTTTGCCAGCTTATTGAAGACAATCTGGACCAGGCCCGAACGTTCAATCTTTCCTGGATAAGTTCTACTCCTGGCACCAGAGAATATTCAATTCAGGTTCGTTATCGGGCTCGGGGAAAATGTCCTATCGTGGATTCTCAGGATAGCGATCTGACCCAAATGTATGTTGTGAATTGGGAAGAGGACAACCCTGAACTTGAAATTAGAGAACAAGGCGGCTTTCTTGTTTCGAGTGGAGATATCATCAATCTGGGTCAGCAAGGGTTTTACCAGTATTTTGAATTGACCTATACTTTATTCAATAATTCCACAACATCCAGTATGCAGATCAGCAGCATTGATATCGAAAACCTGGTCGATCTGAGTGGAGTTACCGTGGATCCATCAGGGCCAATTTCCCTTGGTCCTGAAGAAGAGCAGCTGGTCAAGGTTGCATTCCAGGTAACGGAAATAGGGTTTTTCTCCTTTGACCTGGCAGTAAATCATGATGCGAACAACACCAATCCTTACCGGTTCTCTATCCAGGGTACAGGTGAGCTAATTGAAAATCCGATTTACGGAATGACGCTGATTCCGGTTTCTCCAGCTACCATGATGACCTCTGAACTTTTTGAACTTCAGATCCAGTCTGAAATCAATCCTCCGGCACCCGGAGTGATGGAGATAATTGTCCTGGAGGATGAAACCAGCGATGTCGTCGGATCGACCTGCATATCCGTTTTGGGTGAGCATTCCCTGCTGAATGTGGATCTAAGCTGGACAGAATCGATGCCTGGCGATGTGATGTATCAGATCCAATTGGGGTACCATGCCGGCGATTCCTGCCCGACTACAGACCATCCTGACGCAGTAATAGTAGAGAATTACCAGGTCAGCTGGCAGATCCATAAACCTGTGCTTATTGTCAATCGACCGGAAGGGGTTACTATCTTTGATGGTGCAGTAGATTTTGTAGACGAACATGAGTTCTTTAGATTTGTCGAAGTCACTTATGTGATTGAGAATAATTCCGAATCAGCGCCCCTGGTTATTGACAACATTCAGGCTGAAAATCTGGAAAATTTACGAGAAGTGCTAATTGATCCGGCTGGACCAATTGAAATTGCCCCTGGTGAATCCCAGGAGATCAAGGTCAATTTCCAGATCCTTATGCTGGAACCATTCTCCTTTGATCTGGTCTGGGATCATAACGGTTCCAATGCCGATCCCTATACTACGAGCATTGAAGGTACGAGCAAACTTTACCTCGGTGACGGTGTTCCTGAACAATCCTGGTTGTTCCGTTTCGTGGATTCTCTGATCAGATCTGGTTTCTTCCTGAAGATTCCAGCCCTCTGGACCGGGAATTAGCAGACCGATCAATCGAAAATTCACCAAATAATAACCTTTTGACCGAAGCACCCTTGAATTTCAGGGGTGCTTTTTTTTGCCTTAACCCTTGTGAACAGGGAATATATGTATAAAATGAAAATAAGGGAGGGGGAGTTGAACAATCAGAAAAACAGTCCTAGAATAGGGTTGTTTGATAAAAATATACTCATCTATAATTAGACCAGACAGTTTTGCTGATTTTTCCTATGATTTTATGATCAAGAGATTAGATCTTTCACGTATATTTCGAGGTATATTCTTCTTAACTCTATTATTGGTTTTGATCCATCCTGCGCGGGTGTTGGCGGATGGTGATTCCCACCGCTACGAATTTATTAATATATCCTATACTGAGTATGATTGGTGGCTGGTTCACTGGCAGAACAACAATCTGGCTTGTGAAATCAAGGTAGATCATGATGGTGAGCCGACTGGGGTAGAGGTCTATCGGCAATGTGGAGATAAGATCTATGATTTGTGGCGGATCTCTGGTCCGTGTTCTGCAGCAGATTCAGAAGGTCAAGTGCAATGTGGGGGAATGTATCTGTTTTTGGCCGGGTCAAAGCAAAAAGAAAAGGAGATCCAGGTAGAACTACCAACAGCTAAAGTCTGGATTGAACTGAATGACTGTATCCCCATTCGGAACACAAACATTTGCGTAGATATCCCATCTCTCCTGATCACAGCAGAAGAACCCCTTCCCAATGAGAGAATTACCAGGATCCAGGGGACGATGAATGGATTGCCATTTAATTGCAATGACAGCAGCTGTAATCTATCGCTGCGAGTGACAGGGGAAAATGGAATTCCAATTGAGTTCTGGGCAGATTCAAGTTACGGGGACAGCACGATCCATTACCGGGGCAGAATTCGGGTATCTGAAAATATAGATGAGCTAACGGTCACTTCAGGATGGCAGGTGGATATTGTCAGCGAAATGAATGATTTTAATACCATGCAGGGCTGCGCCCAGATCTGGCAAGCATTTCCACCCCTGGGGGCTCCCCCTGATTGGTTGGGAAGCCCACCCCATCCTTATTTATTGGAAACGGATGAACCATATACTTATCTAGCTGGCCAATTGATATTTCGGGGATATGTAGACGTAAGCGATTGTGAATTCTTTGGATTGATGGCAAATGGTTATGCCTCCCAATGCGGATTAGAGAAGGCCAGGTCTGCTGTCCGATTATGGCAAAATACTTTTGATCCATATATCGTTCAAGCCTCAAGAGAGACTGGCCTTCCATCCCAACTTTTAAAGAGGATCTTTGCTAAAGAATCCCAGTTTTGGCCGGAAACAAGAAAGATGATGTATTACGAATACGGTCTGGGACATATTAATGAACTGGGTGCTGATACAGTTTTAATGTGGAACCAT
>Ga0209013_10006281_pt1 | contig 10106 bp, 7 predicted proteins | sample Cruoilmetagenom2_FD_187291 | JGI IMG/M metagenome (GOLD analysis project Ga0209013, IMG submission 187291) | Oil polluted marine microbial communities from Coal Oil Point, Santa Barbara, California, USA - Sample 2 (SPAdes) (version 2) | ecosystem: Environmental > Aquatic > Marine > Oil seeps ...
GCACCACGAAACGCACATTGGGTTTATCGATGCCCATGCCAAAGGCCACCGTTGCGACCACGATCAACACGTCATCGCGAATGAATCGCTCCTGTACTTGCTTGCGCGTATCGGCGGTAAGTCCGGCGTGGTAGGCGGCAGCTGAAAACCCCTGCTCACAGAGAAAAGCGGCGACCTCCTCTACCCGCTTTCGTGACAGGGCATAAACGATACCGGAACTGTCACCCCTGTTATTCAGAAACCGTTTCAGCTGACTTTGGGGACGGTGTTTATCCAACACCGTGTAACGTATATTTGGACGGTCAAAGCTGGTTGTGAACATCTGTGCCCGATGCAAACCAAGCACATTGACAATATCGTCGCGGGTCTGGGGATCAGCGGTTGCGGTCAGCGCAATAAACGGCACTTCCGGAAAACACTGCCGCAATTCACCCAGTGCCGCGTATTCCGGCCGGAAGTCGTGCCCCCATTGCGACACACAATGGGCCTCGTCGATGGCAATCAAGGCCAGTGGAATATGCTCCAGGCTGGCAATGAAACCGGGTCGCATCATGCGCTCGGGCGCCACATATAAAATGTCGATTTCGCCGTTGTGAAGCCGGGCCAGCACGGACCTTGCCTCATGGGCGTCCAGTGTTGAGTTATACATGGCGGCCCTGACACCATTGGCCTGCAGCGCGTCCACCTGGTCTTTCATCAGGGAAATTAGCGGTGAAACCACGATACCCAGGCCCGGGCGATGTAGAGCCGGTAGCTGGTAACAGAGAGATTTTCCACCACCCGTGGGCATCAAAACAAAGGCATCACCGCCATCCACTACCTGCTCGATAATGTCCTGCTGAAACGGTCTGAAATCCTGCAGGCCAAAAACCTGGCGGAGTGTGTCGTGAATGGAACTCATTGCTTGATTAAGAATCTCGAATATGGGCATTTGTAGTTGGGCAGCAGCCATCATACATGCCCCGGAGATTTTCGACAGATGTTTTGATGCAGGTAATTTTTGTCTATTTCCATTTACCCAGACTAAAGCTGTTACCGGATTTTTTATATCCGAAATTCTCCTTATTTCAAGTAGGAAAACAGCTCTTTGATCCAGTGTATTGCATCGCAATTAATCCTTGTCATGATCCTTGTCATTTATTTTTGTGAAAGGCTCAAGTAAGGTGTCTGCGGGTCACGGGCCCGCATCCTGAAAACGAGGTTAAATATGAACATTCATCATGAGTACACGCAGAAAATCCTGGACGCATTCGCACAAGTCAGCCAGGTTCCCCGCCCTTCGAAAAGAGAAGAGAAAATAGTTGCGTGGCTGATGAACTGGGCCAGTGAAAATGGCCTGGAAGCACGCACAGATGAGGCAATGAATATTCTCATTGAAGTACCGGCGTCAAGCGGCTACGAGAATTCACAGACACTGGTCCTGCAAGGCCACATGGACATGGTCTGTGAAAAGGCCAAGGGTTTCAGTCATGATTTTGACAATGATCCCATTGAGCTCATCTTCACTGACGATGGCTGGCTGACGGCCAACCAGACGACATTGGGTGCCGATAACGGCATCGCCATTGCCATGGCCATGGTAGCGGCCACGGATGACAAGGTGAGTCACCCCCCACTTGAATTGCTTTTCACCACCGACGAGGAAACCGGACTTACGGGGGCCACATCGCTCCAACCCGGTTTTATCAAGGGCAAACAATTATTGAATATCGACTCCGAGGACGAGGGTGTCTTTACGGTCGGTTGCGCCGGCGGAGAAGACGCACGCCTGCTGCTACCGTTCGTTACAGATGAGAACCTGCCAACTCACAGCGCCTTCAAACTGGTTGGCGGCGGCATGGCAGGTGGCCACTCGGGGATAGATATCATCGAAGGACGTGCAAATGCACTCAAGTTGCTGTTCAGGGGCATTCACGTTATTTCGAAAAAGACTGACGTACGCATTTCCACCGTCAGCGGTGGCACGGCACGAAATGCTATTCCCCGTGATGCGGAGACCATCCTGCTCATTCCATCTGCCGATGCTGATACAGCCAAAAACATCATCGTAGAACTGGAGAAAAAGCTGCAGACCGAGTATGCCAAAACAGATCCAAACCTGACCCTGTCCCTGGTTGCCGAAAATAGTGATTTTATGGCCGCTAGCGCTGACACCACGCGACTTGCCATCGACACAATTTTTGCCTATCCCCACGGGGTCGCGGAAATGTCCAAGGACATCGACGGACTGGTAGAAACCTCCAACAATATGGCCAAGATCAACATAGAAGATGGCAAGCTGATCATCCTCTCCAACCAGCGCAGTTCCAACATGGACAGCCTGGCGTTGCTCATTGATCGCATTATGTCAGTGGCCCGCCTGGCGGGTGCCGAGGGCGAATCCAGCGGTGGCTACCCATCGTGGCAGCCCAATATGAACTCCGAACTGCTCGCGCGTTGCCTGGATGTCTATGAAAAGCGTTTTGGTAAAAAGCCGGTGGTGGAAGCGATCCACGCCGGACTGGAATGTGGCATTATCGGCGCCAAATACGATGGCATGGACATGATCTCTTTCGGTCCCACTATCAAAAGCCCCCACTCTCCTGATGAAAAGATCGAAATCGAAACCATCGGCCAGGTTTGGGATTTCATGGTGGCGCTGTTCGAGTCCTATAAATAAAGTTCGAGAGCAAATCTGACCTTGTTTGGCTGTTGGCAGTAGTTGCCAGGCTCTCCCGTACCACAATTTTTTTTTGTGGTTTATACTCTGCATTCGTGTGCCACATGCTAATGCATGATTAAAAAGGGAGAGACATCTTGAACGACAGATCACAAACTGAGTCCATTGTTGGTCAGTTTTATGAAGCCATGAATTCAGATGACATTAGCCGTTTGCCACTTGCGGAAGATGCTGAATACTCCGGCGCTCTTGCACCTGACACCGTGCGGGGCAAAGCTGCGGTCCGGCGGCATTTACAGGATACTGCACCATTTATTCTGAATATCCACAGCACCAGAATGATCATCGAGGGTGGCGCTGTCGCATCACTGACCGAACTTGATATTGTCAATGGTATGCATGTTGAAGGAACTTATGTATTCGATATTGAAAATGGCGAAATCAGACGTATACGGGGAATTTTTGATACACGGGCCTTTTTTGCCGGCGCCGGTGGCTAATAATGGTTGATCCAGTCAAGGATAAAATCACACACACAAAGTATAAAAGTTACGTCGCAATTTTTATGGTTTTGGCACTATCCGTGGTTTCTGACGTATTGGCGCAGAACAAAACCAGCGATGATAAATCTACCGTTCCGGCCGGCATGCAATATTGGAATGACATAGAAAAAGAAACCATCGAAACAAGCTCCGGCCTGCAATACAAAATCCTCATTGCCGGAAATGGCCGCAAACCCAAGCCGAGATCTACGGTAAAAGTACATTATCGTGGTTTGTTAACTGACGGCAGACAGTTCGATGGTTCGTTTGACTCGGACGAGCCGGTTGAATTCAGGTTAACCAAAGTAATAAAAGGCTGGACCGAGGGTATTCAATTGATGCCAGCAGGTAGTGTTTTCGTATTCCTGATCCCACCGGAACTTGCCTACGGTGAAAAGGGAGCCGGGGTAATACCGCCTGATGCTACTTTGATATTTGAAGTGGAGCTATTTGGGACTAAATGAATTAATCATATAAAAACCACGACTGGTTTCAACCAGTCGCGGTTTTTTATTATCAGATCAGAACCTCTGACCGAACCGGATACCAAACGACCGTGGCCGGTTAGTAAGCGTGGTCCAGGCATGTCCCGGCGGACGCACAAGGTTCGGCAAGCCGGTACCATAACCCGGGTCTTCGATATCGATTTCTGCCCGCTCATCAAACAGGTTGTTGATGTACAGGGACAACGACCAGTTGTCTTTTTCAATGCCCGTAGAAAGATTCACCAGGGTATAGGAACCCATCTTTTGCCTGGCAGGGACATTTTGCGTGTCCAGGTCATTCCAGCGTGCCCCGGTATAGGCAGCAGCAACCTGGAAAAAGCTGGGCATGGAACCCACATCGAAATTGCTTCGCCAGATACCGGTCAACTGCCACTCCGGCACATAGGGCATGGGAGTACCCTTTGGCGCGTTTGGTGGCAGGCCAGCATCTTCAGCATCCTGGCTGCGCCAAAAGGCGGTCTGGAGCGTGGCATCGTTGTATGAACCTGCGAAAGTCAGCGTGTTGCTGTCATTCATCGCCCAGGTCAAATCCCATTCCACACCCTTGGTTTGGGAGTTACCGACATTCTGGACAATGGTCAGGTTGGAAACGGTAAAGTCGAGGAAGCCAAACTGGAAATCATCCCAATCAAGCAGGTATATCGCACCATTAAATCGAACTGCACCATCTGCCAGAATTGTCTTCCAGCCTAACTCGTAGTTGGTGACAAAATCAGGCTCGTATTTGGGGATGCCGGGCACGCGCGCGCGATTGACACCACCAGCCCGGAAGCCTTCGGAATAGGTGAAATAAACCATCTTGTCGTCGTCAATGCGGTATTCAAGGTTGCCCTTGAAGGCCCAGTCATCACCCTTGGCTACATCGTCGAGAATCCGGGTGTCAAAGCAGGGATATTGAATTTCCCCACCATCATCTGCAGGGATCTGGACAAAGTCACCATCAATGTATTGCCCTGTGCAATGCCGCAGAAAACCATTGAAACCATACAGAGAGTTTTCGTATTCAAAATACCTGGCGCCAAAGGTGCCGGAAAACTTTTCGGTGAAGTCATAGGTCATTTCGCCGAAAATAGCAAAATCTTCATCTTCGCGGACCTGTTTGGTCTGCCATACCACATTGCCACCCTCGACCACTGAAGTGGCGACGGCGGAATCTGGTACCGTGTATTGCAGGTCAAAGTCGTGTTTCTGTGTTTGATAAAACAGGCCGCCAGTCCAGCGCAAGCGTTTGTCCGCAGCGGACTGGAAGCGCAGTTCGTGGCTCTGGCGGGTAAAATCATTTTGAGCGTCTACATATTGCGTACCAACAGAGCAATCGCCGGAATCAGTGTAGTAAATACAGAAAGCATCGTAGCCGTAATAATTCTGATAGTAATAGGCCAGGTACTGGGTATAGGAGGTGTAGTCATACTGGTAGTTTTGTTCACGATCCAGGTAAGCACCCGCATAGACGACGTTGATATCCCCGATGGTGCCATCCAGAGTCAGACTGGCCTGGTACCAATCATCATTGCCGGTGGCAGGCCAGAATCTGCCGGTTTCCAGATCGCCAAAGAGTTCTGGATTGTGCTCAAAATAGCCTTCGTGATCCGATTCCTGGGCCATGATACCCGGTGTGATTGACCAGTTATCGTTCAGATCAACTTTCAGTAACGCACGCAGACCGGCGGTCGACACCTGGTTGGTATCTTGCCCGACCTGGGCGGAATTATCTGTCGTATGGGTCGTTGGCCCCGGAATGGTGATAGTCGTCGGTACCTCGTCTATATAACCACCGATCTCCTTATACCAGGCGACCAGCCTGATCGCGGCGCTCTCGCCAATCGGAAAATTCCAGAAACCATTCAGGTTATAACCCAGATCACCGCTCTTGACCGTGTTGAGTTCCAGATCATAGCCACCGTCGGATACACCAATCTCAGGCTTATTGGTAATGATACGGATGGTGCCCGACTGGCTGCCCTGACCATAGAATGTGCCCTGCGGTCCGGCGAGTGTCTCAACCCGGGCGATATCGTACATGTGGATATCCAGGACCTGGTTGATCGTGGTTACCGGCTGTTCGTCCAGGTAGTAGCCAACACTGGGCATCGAAGCAGAGTGATTACCATCGCCACCACTGGCAATACCACGCATGTAGACCTGGCCAAAACCGGGACCACCAGGACCACCCTGGGCGGTATAGGAAACGGTCGGCATGAAATGGACAAAGTCATCGAATGAACGGACATTCAGTTCTTCCAGTTGCTGGTTACCCATTACCTGGATTGAAAGCGCCACATCCTGCAGGTTCTGCTCACGCTTCGTTGCAGTGACGATAACTTCCTCAAGAACAGCTGAATCTTCGTCCTGAGCGTGTACCGGCATCACGATCGTGGCAGTAACGACAGAACCCAGCAAGGCCATGGAAATAGACTGGGTTAATGGGTTTCGATCGAACTTCCTCATAACGAATCTCCTGCACAGGTTTCTGATTGGTTTGGCTTCGGATTAGAATTTTTTATTGAATCTTATAAGATTTCAAAGTCTTATTGAAAGTATACTAACGAAAGTATACTAACAGCTTCTTAACAATTTTTCTTACGAGTTTTTAATGCACAACAAAACCACCAACAAAACTGATAGCGGCGACCTGCAAACCGCCCTCAAAAACGCAACGGATTTACTTGCCCACGACCCACGACTGGCACAGGAACAGGTGGAAGAAATTCTGAAGATATACCCCGATACCCCGAAAGCAAAACGGATACTGGCCTATGCTTATCGCCTGCAATCGATGCCACAGAAAGGTCTGGACGTATTAACTCCGCTGGCTGCCGAGTACAGCGATTCACCCGAGTTCTTACACGAAATGGCACAATGCCTGGGCGCAGTCGGGCATGGTGATAAGGCTGTCAACGCCCTGCGCAGAGCCGTCAGTTTAGACCCTGGGCATGCTCCTTCCTGGCAAACTCTTGGCCACCAGTTAACTGTTGCAGGCGATGTAAAGGGCGGTATCCAGGCCTTTGAAAAACATTTTGAACTCTCAACACGTCATCCGGAACTGGTCGAGGCAGTCAAGCTGTTGCGCGACGGCAAACTGGGCAAGGCCGAGCGAATGGTTCGCGAACTGCTTAAAAAATACCCCGTAGATGTGACAGCCATCCGGGTTCTTGCAGACATCGGCATCAAGATCGGACATTTAAAAGACGCCAGTCATCTGCTGGAGCGCTGTCTGGAACTGGCGCCTGATTTTCATGCGGCAAGACACAGTTATGCCTTGGTTTTAATGCGTCTGCAAAAACCGGAAGCCGCGCTCCGCGAGGCTGAGAAATTGCTCGTTCTGGAACCAAACAATCCCAACTTTTTGACCCTCAAAGGCACTATCCTGGTTCGTATCGGGGAGCACGAAGAGGCGCTTGAAATTTACGAGAAAGTGCTGAGGGACTATCCCAACCAGGCCAGGGCCCAGATGAGTTACGGTCACACCCTGAAAACCGTGGGAAGACTGGATGAAGCCATTGAAGCCTATAGAAAATGTGTGCGTCTGAGCCCGGAGGTTGGCGAGGCCTACTGGAGCCTGGCTAATCTGAAGACCTTTCGTTTCAGTGATGACGATATCGAGAACATGCGAAAACAGGTCACCTTCGAAGGTGGTGATGCGGACGACCAGTCGCACGTGGCTTTTGCCCTCGGTAAAGCGCTGGAAGACCGTGCTGAATATGACGAGTCTTTCAAGTATTACCGGCGTGGCAACGGCATCCGCCGCATCGAACACCGGCACAACCCCCAGGTTAATGTTTTGGAGGCGGTACGACAGGTCAGGGCCCTGGACAAGGATTTTTTTGAGCAGCGCAAGGGCTGGGGCTGCCCTGCACCTGATCCAATATTCATCGTTGGTCTGCCGCGTGCCGGTTCAACTTTGCTGGAACAGATACTGGCCAGCCACTCACAGGTTGAGGGGACCTCGGAACTGCAGGATATCATCGCTATTTCCCGAAAACTCGGCGAAAAATCCCGCAAGAACCCAGCAGGAAAGTACCCGGAAAACCTTGTCGAACTAACACAGGAGCAAGTCCGTGAACTGGGTGAGAGTTACCTGGATACTACCCGTATTCAACGCAGCGAAACACCGTTTTTCATCGACAAAATGCCCAATAATTTCCGCCATATCGGATTAATTCACCTGATCCTGCCAAACGCGAAGATTATTGATGCGAGACGCCACCCCATGGGCGGCTGTTTTTCGGGTTACAAGCAACTGTTCGCTAATGGCCAGACTTTCACCTACGGTCTGAAAGATGTAGGCAAGTACTATCGGGACTACGTCAGGTTAATGGACCACTGGGATGCTGTTTTACCCGGACAGGTGCACCGTGTGTTATATGAGGAAATGGTGGGCAACACGGACACCCAAATTCGTGCACTACTGGACTACTGCGGACTGGATTTCGAAGAACAGTGTCTGCGATTTTACGAAACCGACCGGGCGATACGCACACCCAGTTCAGAACAGGTCCGCAAACCGATCTACAAAGACGGCCTGGAACAATGGCGTCATTTCGAATCACATCTTGACCCGCTCAAAGAAGCATTGGGACCGGAAGTCCGGCAACAGTATTCCATAGATATTTAAATCGCCGCATGATACTCATTACCCCTTAGAGATACATGTTGTTCTACGAAAATGTACCGCGAAGCCAAAAGGAGCCAAATATGAAATTCGTTCCATGCACCGGTGAATGCACCGATAAAGATAGCCATTGTGAAGGATGTGGCCGCAGCCACGAAGAGATAGCAGAGATGAACAAACCTGTCGAAGAACTGGTCGCACTCGCCGACAAAATGAAATACGAAAACCTCGAGGATTTCGCTAACGCTGTTGCCGGAAGCATGAAGTACAAAATGGGTCTGTATCACTAAAGAGTTCAGGCAGTTACTTCGGACCAATCAGGCTCGCAATATTATATTTTCATAACATATGTAATAATCCCCGGTCGTTTTTAGGCCATCAACCAAACAACTTTGAGGAAATTTTATGAGAGTTTTTAGTGCAGTAGGGATTTTCGCCGGCATTGTCATCATGGGCAGCCTGACAACTGCTCATTTTATGGGCCAGGTAAACCTGAAGGAAATGAGTTGGCTTTGGCTTACCTTTTTTGTCGGTGCCAATTTATTCCAAATGGGCTTCACCGGCTTTTGCCCTGCAACCAAAATAATGTACGCCATCGGTATTAAAGACAAACAGGTTGACTGCAAGTTGTAAACTTACCCTGGCTTGCGCTCACAAACACAAGCCAATGTACTGTCAACCTGATAACGCAGAGTCAGGTTGACAGTACATTCGTTCTACATTCCCGGTGATGATACATGCGGCACGCCCTTCTTCTGTGCCCAGTCATTGATGACGTCAATATAACCGGTCTGAATCGCCTGTAATTCCGTCTGCCGTTCAGCCCACTCTGCCTTTAAATCCACGAGGCGCAGCAGTGCACCACCCGTTACCGGTGCGCCGGTGCCGTCGATGACATCCAGCAGGAAACGGAGTTGTCCGGCCAACATGGTTTCCCATGCATCTTCGTCTTCGTAGGTCTGGTGTAATACCTGGATGATCTTGCCATCCCAGGCGGTAATCTTCTCAACCGCAGCGGCGCCGTTTGTTTGTAAGTCCTTGTCCTCAGGATACTGCTCCATCAGTGCTTCGATTTGATGCTGCGCCTGGCGTATATCTTCGAGGCTGCCGAGGGTTTCGCTGAGCAAGTTACCCACTTCCGTCATACGTTCGGTCCAGAATTGTATTTCCTCATCCGTGGCGGTGACCCGTGGGTCCATTTTCACCTGGAAAGACACGGTTTGTACGGCTTCACCGGCAGAAACCCGGGCACTGTAATTACCCGGTGCCACGCGTGGGCCATCAAAACCTGCAAACAAGGTGATGTTCTCAGTGCATTTAAGGCCCTGGCGCTTCAAGTCCCAGGTCCACTTGTTCAGACCTTTTTTGGCAGCGGGATATTTGAGTTTGAATGGCAGGCGTGGATCCATGTTACTGATCTTGCAACGCTCGAAATCACCTTCCTCGCTGGAATAAGTCCGAACAGTATTGCCGGCATTGTCAAGTATATCGATGCTTAACGGCCCTTCGAGATCGGCATTCAGATGATAATAGAGTGTCACGCCAGTCGCAGGGTTGGCAGCTTCAAATAAACCTGCTCTGCCACTGCTATCCCGAAGCTCGGCTGCACCGGGTGTGAACACATGCAAGGCATCGTTGGAAATATCACCGGCTGCCTGGCGCACTACGAACAGGTCATCCAACACCCATATCCCCCTGCCCTGTGTAGATGCCACCAATGTGTTTTGTCGCAACGCGAGATCGGTGATGGGGACAGGTGGCAGATTGAGATCAAGGGACTCCCAGCT
>Ga0209013_10006282_pt1 | contig 10105 bp, 8 predicted proteins | sample Cruoilmetagenom2_FD_187291 | JGI IMG/M metagenome (GOLD analysis project Ga0209013, IMG submission 187291) | Oil polluted marine microbial communities from Coal Oil Point, Santa Barbara, California, USA - Sample 2 (SPAdes) (version 2) | ecosystem: Environmental > Aquatic > Marine > Oil seeps ...
TGAGCATGACCTGTCTGCGTGCAACGCACAGGCAGGCGCAGAGATTGGGTAAAAGTGGGCGTTTTGAAATTGGCTCTTTAAGAAAGAAATATCCGCAGCTCTTATTAAATATTTTCAAACAGCTAAAGTATTACAAAAATTCTAAAAAAGCAGCTACACATAAACCATCATAAATCTTTTTCTCTTTCATTGCAAAAAGAAATGGAAAAACGCTAACATTCAGACACTTGAGGCACATTTTTAATTTTTCGGGGAGTAGGATAGATTTTAGCAAGTTTATCGAGAATTGTTTCGGACTTAATGAATCGAAAAAAATGTTGGAGATTCTGTTGACAGGCTGTTAGAATGATTCAGATGACGGAGTGACGTGGATCTGCGACCACCTATGGGAAGTCGCAAGACTGGAACCTCTAGTGTCTGAACCGCAGCATGAATAAAATGGACTTGATTTTATTATAACTGATGGAGTAGATTTAATTAATTAGTAAATACGGGGCGTGGCGCAGCCTGGTAGCGCACCTGCTTTGGGAGCAGGGAGTCGGAGGTTCAAATCCTCTCGCCCCGACCATGGCATTTTTTTTAAGGCTGGTACAACTGCGTTTCTTATTGTGGATGTATAGGCCTAAGAAAAGAGACTTGGGTAAATAAGGGGAGGATTGTGCATGCAATCCTGTAAGCTAACCAAAAAATCTGAAAGGAGGAAAAAGGAATGAAACTTTTCAAACTGTGCCTAGTGGCAATTGTGGCGGTAGCAATGGTAGCTTCCGCGAGTGTGGCAATGGCGGGAACCCTTGCAGACGTTCGTGCGAAAGGGTTTGTCCAGGCCGGTGTAAACGGGGGTGTGTTTGGATTCAGCATGCCTGATAAAAAAGGTGTGTGGAAGGGCCTTGACGTTGATACGGCGCGGGCCATTGGCGCTGCTGTATTTGGTGATGCTAATAAAGTGAAATTTACGCCTTTGACAGCCGTGCAGCGTTTGCCCGCCCTTCAGTCAAAAGAGATTGACGTCCTGTGCCGTAATACCACTCAGACCCTTACTCGTGAAACAATGAACGGACTTAATTTTTGTCATGTGAATTATTACGATGGGCAGGGGTTCCTGGTGCCAAAGAAGTTGGGCATAAAAAGTGCCAAAGAACTTGGTGGCGCTACAGTGTGTGTTTTGCCGGGGACCACAACTGAAATGAATGCGGCGGATTTTTTCCGCGCAAATGATATGAAATGGAAACCTGTTGTGATCGAACAGACTACCGAACTCAACAAGGCCTTCTTTGCCGGCCGGTGTGACTGCCTGACTTCGGACGCATCCCAGTTGGCTGCCCAAAGATCCGTTGCCCCCAACCCGGATGATTATGTTATTTTGCCGGAGATTATCTCCAAGGAGCCCCTTGCCCCTGTAGTCCGTCATGGAGATGATCAGTGGTACGACATTGTCAACTGGACTGTGATGGCCCTGATTCAGGCCGAGGAATTCGGCATCACCTCCAAGAATGTTGATCAGATGATGAAGAGCAAGAACCCAGGGATACAGCGTTTTCTGGGGGTAACCCCAGGCATGGGAAAGGCCCTGGGCCTCGACAACAAGTGGGTATATAATATTATAAAACAGGTTGGCAACTACGGCGAGATCTTTGAACGTAACGTGGGGGTCAAAACAAAACTTGGTCTAAAACGCGGTTTAAACGGCCTTTGGACAAAGGGCGGCATAATGTATGCCGCACCTATAAGATAATTAGTCATAGGGGTGCCACTTTTGTCAAAGTGGCACCTTTTTTTTTACAAAGGCTCATGTGTATTCTTCATGTTCATTGATTTTTAACCCCGGTTATTTAAGATCCGGATTAAACTGGACAGCCTCTTGGCCCTGGTGATGTAATAAGTGATTAAATATGCCACTTGATAATACGGATTTTGTAGAGAAAAACCTTCGGGATCACGTTCCTTTCTGGCTTGACCCTAAGAAACGTGCCATCATGTTTGAGATTGGGGTCTTCTGCATGGTGGGGCTGCTGGCATACTATCTTGTATCCAATACCCTCGTAAACCTTGAGAAACAATCCATTGCCACGGGCTTAGGTTTTATCAATAAAGAATCTTCATTTGAGATCGGGGAGTCCATAATTTCCTATTCAGCGGCCAGTACATATGGCCGCGCCCTGGTTGTCGGCGCCTTAAACACCTTAAAAGTCTCGTTTATTGGAATTGTGATCACGCTGATACTGGGGACCATACTAGGGGTGGCCCGGCTGTCTTCCAACTGGCTGGTGTCAAAACTGGCATCCCTGTACATCGAGGTTATGCAGGATATCCCGGTGTTGCTCCAATTGTTTTTCTGGTATGCCTTGTTTTATGAGACGATGCCATCCCCCCGGCATGCCCTTTCCCCCATAGCAGGCCTTTTTTTGAGCAACCGCGGGGTGGCCTTTGCTGTTCCAGAGTCGAACCCTGTCCATAAGTACATATTTCTGGCTCTTGTGTTGGGTTGTGCAGCGTCTTGGTTTATATCACGGTGGGCAAAAAAACGGCAGGATAAGGTCGGGAAGGCCTTCCCGACCTTTCGTGTCACCATCGGTATTGTTGTAGGACTGCCTATGGCGACATGGTTGGTATTTGGAGCCCCCATAAAGATGGATGTCCCAAAACTCACGGGTTTTAATTTTCAAGGAGGCATGACCTTCAGCCCGGAGTTCATAGCACTTTTGCTGGGTCTAGTCTTGTATACGGCAGCTTTTGTGGCTGAGGTTGTCCGCGCTGGGATACAGTCGGTAAATCGTGGCCAAAGAGAAGCCGCCATGTCCATTGGTATGAGACCTGCCCCTATACTAAACCTAGTGATATTGCCACAGGCCCTCAGGGTGATTATTCCCCCATTAACAAGCCAGATGCTTAACCTTACGAAGAACAGTTCCCTTGCCGTAGCCATCGGATACCCTGATTTTGTTTCTGTGGCCAATACAACCATCAATCAGACTGGTCAATCCGTTGAGGGCGTCGCCCTGATCATGACACTATATCTCATTTTCAGCCTGTCAACATCGCTTTTTATGAATTGGTATAATAAAAAAGCGGCCATTGTGGAAAGATAAATATTCCTATGGAAGAATCTGTTTTAGGGACACAAACCGATGAAATAAAACCCCCTGTGACCAACGTGGGCATAGTGGGATGGGTAAGAGCCAATCTATTCAACGGCGTTTTTAACTCCACCCTCACCATAGTAGCCATATTCCTTCTTTGGAAAATTATACCGCCCCTTTTCCAATGGGCATTTATTGACAGTGTGTGGTATACGACTGGAAAGGCATGCCGGGGTATTGACGGGGCCTGCTGGTCCGTTATACCGTCCAATATACGGTTTATCATCTTCGGTTTCTACCCTTATGACCAGCACTGGAGGCCCTTTCTCGCCATGATTATCCTGTTCGGCCTGCTTTTTTACAGTAAAGACCGGAACCACTGGACAAAAAATTTAGGCTATTCATGGATTACAGGCCTTGTTATCATGGGCATTCTTATGAAAGGCGGGATTTTCGGATTAACCTCCGTGGAAAGCACCAAGTGGGGAGGGTTACCGCTGACACTCCTGCTATCCTTCTTCGGGCTAACTGCCGCCTATCCCTTAGGCGTTATACTTGCATTGGGACGTCAATCAAAAATGCGTGGCCTGAAAGTACTTTGTGTCCTATATATCGAATTAATCCGGGGTGTGCCCCTGATCAGCCTGCTGTTCATGTCTTCTATTATTTTTCCACTCTTCCTGCCCGAGGGTGTTACCATAAACAAGATCCTTCGGGCCCAGGTGGCTATTATTTTATTTACGGCCGCATATATTGCAGAGGTGGTCAGGGGAGGGTTACAGGCTATGTCGCGCGGGCAGTATGAGGCGGCTGAAGCAATAGGCCTTAATTATTACCTGACCATGCGGCTGGTGATCCTGCCACAGGCATTGAAGATCGTGATTCCGCCCACGGTAAGCATTCTCATTTCTGCGTTCAAGGACACGTCTCTTGTGGTTATCATCGCCCTTTATGATTTGCTCAAGACCACACAATCGGTCCTTTCAAACCCTGACTGGATGGGTTTTAGCCGGGAGGCATATATTTTTGTTGCCATCCTTTATTTTTTAGGCTGTTTTTCCATGTCAAAATTTAGTCGTAAGCTGGAAAAAGAGTTGTCAGCAGGGGAGATTAGTGGCTAGATATTGGATGGTTGATACTGGGCTTGGGATTATAAATTAATGAAATTTTAACCCGCAACTTGCGGCTTATAACCAGCAACGCGTTTTGAGAGGCCTTCATGAACAAGGTATTATCAGAAAATATTGAAAAACCGCCCTCTGATGAGGCGATGATAGAGATCATTGAAATGCACAAATGGTTTGGAGACTTCCATGTGCTTCAGGGCATCAACCTGACTGTGGCCAAACAGGAACGTATCGTTATCTGTGGTCCCTCAGGCTCTGGAAAATCAACCCTGATACGTTGTATCAATCGTCTGGAGGAACATCAGAGGGGCCGGATTATCGTAGACGGCACTGAATTAACCAATAACATAAAAAATATCGAGAAAATCCGGGCAGAGGTGGGCATGGTTTTTCAGCATTTCAACCTCTTTCCCCACCTGACAATCATTGAAAATTTGGCCTTGGGGCCCATATGGGTACGAAAAGTCCCCAAGGCCGAGGCAGAAGAAACAGCCATGTTTTATCTGGAAAAGGTACAAATAGCGGAACAGGCAAAGAAATATCCGGGGCAGCTTTCAGGCGGGCAGCAGCAACGTGTCGCCATTGCCCGCAGCCTCTGTATGAAACCCAAGTTAATGCTTTTCGATGAGCCTACCTCTGCTCTTGATCCTGAAATGATAAAGGAAGTGCTGGACTCCATGATCGAACTTGCAAAAGAAGGCATGACTATGATCGTGGTAACTCATGAAATGGGCTTTGCCAAGAGCGTGGCCCACAGAGTGCTTTTTATGGACTTTGGTCAAATCATAGAAGCAAACTCGCCTGAAGAATTTTTTGAACACCCTCAAAATGACCGCACCAAACTGTTTCTCAGCCAGATCCTGCATTAATCACTGCAAGTCATAAGTTGATCATCTATAAAACACCTAACCCTGGTTAGGCCTTCTTTCTGCTGAAATAAAGATTTGCCAACGCCAGGATGGAGGTCCCTGTGATTAGCAGAAATGAAATGGCATTTATGACAGGTGTGCTCCCATCCCTTACCTGGAGATACAGGTTAATAGGCAGCGTAGCTTGCGATCCCACCAGGAATAGGGTGGTATTGAAGTTTTCAAAAGACATAAGAAACGCCACTGCTCCCGCCCCTATAATGGCAGGTCTAAGAAATTTTAATGTAATATGCCAGATTACCTCAAAACGGTTGGCGCCTAGGTTCATGGCCGCCTCCTCAAGGGTGCGGTCAAACTTCTTCAAACGTGCTGAAACTACAAGGGCGACCAAGGTACTGATAAAAGAAAACTGCCCCAAGACTACCAACCAAAATCCAGGCCGGAAAAGACCAACGTCTACACCCCAACTCTCCTCAAAATAGGCGCCAAGTGTGGTGCTGAACATGAGTATGGAAATGCCCAGAATCACACCCGGAATTACCAGGGGGGCGAGCATGAGAAAATAAAGAGATTGTTTAAAGGGAAAATTTTCCTCCTCAAAAAGAAAAGCCCCGCAGGTTCCCACACACGTTGCCAGTAATGTCACAAAAAATGCCACCTTCATACTCACCCAGATGCTGTCCAAATTGATTTGATCGTGGAAAATACCCACCCGTTGAGGCAGATCAGCTGTAAACCATTCCAGGGTAAAACTATTCCAGGGCAGGGAAGGAAACTGGGAATCATTAAATGCCAATATGCAGGTAACAAGCAAAGGGGCAAACAGAAACGTAAAATAGAGGATCATATACAGCTTAAAACTCGATGTGTACGCCCTGGAATTTGGCAGAGAACGGATCATTGTATCACCTTCTTCAGGGTCTGCTTGGACAGTTTAAGTCCTACCCAGATAACGAATGAAGAGAGAAAGAGTAATAGAAAGCCAAAGGCGGAGCCCTGGTTCCAGTTAAAGCTGGCGATAAATTGGTTGTATATTTGTTCGGTGAACCAGAGAGAATTTTTTCCTCCCATGAGATTAGGGGTAAGATAATTTCCCAACGTCAGCATGAAGACCACAATGGAACCTGAGACAATTCCGGGCGTGGCATGAGGAATAATGATCTTGAACAGAATAGTCCACATATTAGCGCCCAGGTCGTAAGCTGCTTCAATCAGGTTGTCATCCAGACTCTCCAGTGCAGAAATCAAAGGAACCACCATGAACAACATAGAGGTGTAGATAAGGCCAAGCATCATAGTGCTGTCTCTGTAAAGCATTTCAACGGGATGATTCAGGATTCCGAATTTTATTAGGAAATGATTAATCACTCCGCTTTCCCTCAAAAGAATCATCCATCCATAGACCCGGACCATCTCGCTCACCCAGAAGGGGATCAGAAGTAACACCGTGAGAAAACCCTGAAATTTGGGTTTTACAACCTTGGTAATATAGAAGGCAACGGGAAGGGCAATTATAAAAGTCAGGAATGTCACCAGGATAGAATAAACGGCCGTGCGGACAAAGGTTAACCAGTAGATTGGTTCATTAAAAAAATTATAATAGTTGGTAATGCTCCATACCATCTTACCCGCATCATTTTCTGTTCGGAACGACATGATAAACAAGTCGATCTGGGGCAGCACAATCAGCAAAAAAAGCCAGAGCAGGACAGGCGTTAAAAAAATTAAGAGAGTCCATCGATGTTGATGTTTCATGATAATGATTCATTTCTTGGGAAAACAGATACCTGACTGTTTATCCCATCCAATTTTTATCTTGTCGTTTACCTTAATGTAGTCATATTGCCTGTTTTGGGGTAGCGCAATGAGTAATTGTGTGTCATCATTAAGCGGGTTGGCCAGCAGACGACTGTTTGCGCCATCAAATAGAAGGGATTTAACCACCACTTCAAACCGGTTAAGGTCTGACATGTCTGTATCGGGTTGAATCACCATGGCCTCCGGTCGGAGAAACAGGTCCACTTCAGTCCCGGGTTGGAGCGATTCTTTGAGCTTCGTACGAAATAAGGAGCCTTCGGCGGTCTCAATTTCGGCCGTTAATCCGTCACATTCCTTGATTTTTCCTGACCAGGCATTATTTTCGCCTACAAAGTTAGCCACAAAGGAGGTTTCAGGTCTATTGTAGAGGTTCTGCGGTGTATCAATCTGTTCAAACTCTCCCTCATTCATCACGGCGACATAATCGGACATTACCAGGGCCTCGGACTGGTCATGGGTAATATAGACAAATGTAGTGCCGACCTTTGCCTGGAGCTTTTTTAGCTCCACCTTCATCTGTTCTCGCAGTTTCAGGTCCAAGGCCCCCAAAGGTTCGTCCAGCAGCAGCACCGTAGGCTCCAAGATCAGGCACCTGGCAATAGCCACACGCTGCTTCTGACCTCCTGAAAGCTGACTAATTTTTTTGCTTTCAAAACCGGGCAGGTCTGAACGTTCGAGAATGGCATGGACCTTTTTTTTGATATCTGCCTTGTTTACTTTTCGTCGTTGCAGACCAAAAGCGATGTTTTCCCCCACATTCATCATGGGGAACAGGGCCAATTGCTGGAATATCAGGTTGACCGGCCTTTTGTTGGGCGGAGTGCCTGCCATATCTTGTCCGCGGATTTCAATAATGCCGCTGGTGGGCTCCGTAAGCCCGGCAATCATGCGTAGGAGAGTGGTCTTCCCACATCCTGATGGACCCAGTATGGAAAAAAAATGACCCTTTTGCACTTCAAAAGATACGCAGTTTACTGCAGTGAAATCTTTAAATCTTTTTGTAGCGTCTTGAACTGACAGATCAATTTGCATAAAAATCCATGGATAAAGAACGGCAATTGGATGTTGGGGTAAAAGGGGGCGTTCCTTTTCTGATCTGGAAAACGCCCCCTTTATTTGACATCAGGTGAACATAGCCAATGTAAAAGTCATATTGAGGCGGACTTTATTTTGCAGCCTTGACCTTATCAAGGATCATCCCTTCAATGCCCTCTAATTTTGCCGGGACCGGAGGATACCACTTTATGTTATTGATGGCCTTGAGCGGGAAACTACGTTCGAAATTTCCCCGTACAGACGCATCTAAAAATTTGGCAGCGTCAGCGGAAGCGGTTGCATATTTTTCCATGTTGGTAAACACCGCGGCATTTTCCGGGCGCAGGATGAAGTTGATCCATTTATAGGCGCCTGCCACATTTTTCGATTTTGCAGGAAGGGCAAAGGTATCGATCCAGCCCAGGGCGCCACTTCTGGGAGCTAAAAAGTCGATATTCGGATTTTCCGCATGCAGTTTCCATCCGCCACCATCCCACGCCATGGCAACATAGACTTCCCCGGATCTCATAGACTGAAGCAGGGCATCGCCATTGGCCCAGTAATTTTTCACAAAAGGTTTTCCGTCAATCATGGCTTGTCCGACCTTTTCCATCAAGGCCTTATAGGCTTCGGGATTACTATATTTGGCAAATGGATTTTCTCCCATGGCAAAGGCAAGCGCAATCAGCGTGGGCCGTTTGAGTCGATAGCTGACTCTTCCTGCATAGAAGGCATTTAGGAGGTCAGAATAATCACTAGCCGTGGGAGCGTGTTTTCGATTTACAACCAGCCCGGAAGTCCCCCAGCAAAAAGGCACTGCATGGGGTTTGCCATTTACCATGGTATTTTTCTTCACGGCCTCCAGCATTGAAGGAATAATTTGTTTGGTCTTTATTTTGGAAAGATCGATGGGCTGGTAGATCTTGTATTTTGCCTGAACAGAAGAAATACGATCCTGGCTGGGCTGGGCCAGATCAAACCCGGCGCCCCGCGTAGCCCGCAGTTTGGCAATCATTTCTTCATTGTTGGTATAGGTTACTTTTACCTCTATTCCGGTTTCTTTTTGAAATTTCTCAATCAAATTTTTTGGGGCATAACCCTTCCATGTCAGTAGCGAAAGCGTTTCCGCAGCTGCGCTACTAATTCCGAATGCCAAAAAGGCAAAAACAATTAAAATGGAAAAAATACCTGTCTTTTTCATAGCGTGTCTCCTTTCATTTAGGTGAGCCAGTTTCAAAATGTTCAATTTTGCTCAAGGTCAAGGATGGCGAAAATTTTAACCACAGAAATACATTGAGTATTTCGAGGATTAAAATTTGAGCCAGACGCAGAGATTGGTCAAAAGGGGACGTTTTGAAACTGGCTCAGGTTAATAACATTTCCATTACAACCAAATTAGTTCCCAATCCTTTATAAACGGCAAATGCCGCATCCACAAACTTTCGATCTGTGCGGATAATTTTTTACGGCTCGTAATACTTTAGGTCTTTGAAAATAAATAATAAGGGCTGCGTGCAACGCACAGGCAGGCCGACAATCCGCCAATGATTCTTTCAAAGAGCTAAACTGTTACTACGGCTCTTTGTTGAACAAGGCATTTTAACCTCATAAATGTCGAAAGTTTAGACCCGAACCTAACCGAACCGCGCAAATCAAAAAATTATTGACTGAAATTTTTAGGTTCTTATTAGAGAAGGATTCATCACTGCCGAATTGATTAGAGAAGGATTCATCACTGCCGAATTGATGGCAACACCAGATGATCAACCCAGTTCCGTAACTCCTGTTCTCGGATTTTCTCATCCAGGATGTCCTCACCAATTTTCAACTCTTCCCGCAAATCGAATAAACCGGGGTTTTGATGCAGTAAGTGCATTTTTGCGGCGTATTCTTTAACTTCACCGGTATTGCTGAAAAAACCCTCTTGTACGAGCGGCTCTGCGCGGGCATCGATCAGTCTGGCCATTTTGTCTAAACTGTACTCGGGATGGTACTGAGTCGCCCAAAAAATACCCTTGCCGTACCTGACTTCCAGGGCCTGTACTCGTGTGTGTTCGTTAGTTGCCAGCAGGGTGGCTCCCTCTGGAATACGGGTTACCTCGTCCATGTGCATAATAAAGCCATTATATTGGTCCGGTTTGCCTCCAAGCAACGCTGACTGGCGGCCTTCATCTGTCCG
>Ga0209013_10006283_pt1 | contig 10105 bp, 8 predicted proteins | sample Cruoilmetagenom2_FD_187291 | JGI IMG/M metagenome (GOLD analysis project Ga0209013, IMG submission 187291) | Oil polluted marine microbial communities from Coal Oil Point, Santa Barbara, California, USA - Sample 2 (SPAdes) (version 2) | ecosystem: Environmental > Aquatic > Marine > Oil seeps ...
TGCGTCCGACGCTCCCCTGCAACCAAAAAAATAGAAGTTCTTTGGCGGTTAAACTAAAGAATATACTTAATTCATAAAAAAGTAGCGGCTGAAGATGCAATTTCAGCCGCTCATGGCGTTTCTATCTAGGTTGGATTTAAAATCCAGAAATTCTCTATCACACCAACTCAGCCATTCTTTAATAACTAGTAATTCCACTACTATGGTGTCTACTCATCTCATAAGTGCTTTTATTGTTATTCGATTTTTAAAACAAGTTTACCGTTATTACAACCTTTTGCAAACATTTCAAATGCTTCACTTGCCTGTTCAAGGAGTAATGTTGTACCAATAATCGGACGTAAGGCACCGCTTGCTAGCATGTCCCCAACACCCTCAATCAATTTCACATAATCATCTTGTGGTGTGTTCCATAAAGCCGTTGCTAAAATATCACATTCTTTTTGCATCGCTAGACGTGGATTGATTTCAATAGATCCACGGTTTCCAATGACAACGATTTTACCAAATTGCGCAATCATTTTTAAATCCGTTTCTAAATTGACGTTCGCTAAAAATTCGATAATTACATCTGGTCCCTTGCCATCCGTTACTTCAAGTACATATTGAATTGTTTCATCCGTTACATGATCTATGACTGTATCCGCACCAGCTTGTTTAACTAATTCTTTTCCTTGTGGCTTACTAGCTGTTCCGATTACTTTAGCACCTACTGCTTTAGCCATTTGCACAGCTTGCAGACCAACCCCACCACTTGCGCCGTGAATTAATACTGTTTGCCCTTCTCTTAAACCTGCCCGTTGAAATAGTGCACGGTACGCTGTTAGAGCCGGTACACCTAGTGCTGCCCCCTGCTCAAATGTTACAGCTTCATGTAATGGGTGAACTGAAGCCGAATCACAAACGATTTTTGATGCAAAGGTGCCTGTGCCCCCACTTTTCATTGAAGCAACAAACACGCGGTCACCCACACAAACATTCGTTACCCCTTCTCCAACAGCTTCTACAATACCAGCCCCGTCTGAACCTGGTGTATAAGGTAACTGTGGAATACAAAAGGCATAGGTACCTGTTAATGTATATGTATCACTTGGGTTTACCCCAGCAGCATGTAATTGGACGCAAACTTCTCCTTTTCCTGCTATTACGTCTTCGATTTCTTTATAATGTAATTGTTCTGATCCACCGAACTCTGTAACTTGAATTGCTTTCATATTATCAACCTCCATTTCTTATATAACGAAAAATCAGCATTTACCCACATAAGAAGCTACAAAAATATCCCTTTACACACTTTGTTGAAAAACAAACTCGTCAATGAAACCCATGTGAATTTTACATGAGGTTTTTGATGGATTCACTTTATTTATAACATGATTCTTTATCTTCTGAAATTTGATATCTGAGGCGGAGATCAATGTTTCTTAACTTTCGTAGGTTACCTATTTTTTTAGGTATTGAATGAGTGCGATCATTGAAACAGTGTTTCTGGCTAAATAGATATGTGTCCATATCTAGATGCCAGAAAATACAATAATCTAAACTTTAAAGGCTTTTATACTAAATAATTAATTATTTAGATATTTTAAAATAAAATCCACTTAACATTAAATGTTTTGTCAACATTTACGTTGAAGCCCCTTAACATAGCATCCGATTGTGCATTCTAACTGTTTAAATTTAGTAGTATATTTACTAATTGGCGAGCTTGTGTAATTTAAAGTTTTTCCTCCACTCATTTAAATAAACAGTTTTCCTGGATTCAATAAGTTATCAGGATCAAATAGTCTTTTTAAATCTTTAAAAATTTTAACTGATGTGCCATGCTCAGCATTTTGAAATTTTTTCTTTCCAAGACCAACTCCATGTTCTCCTGTACAAGTGCCGTCTAACTCAATTGCTTTATATACCAATGATTCATTTATTCTTATCGCAGCCTCTTTTTCTTTCAAATTATCAGGATTAAATACGATGATTGAGTGAAAATTGCCATCACCCATATGCCCAAGTATTCCTGCCAATAGCCCACTCTCTTCTACTTGCGCTCGAGTGTATTTTACAAGTTCTGCAAGTTTGGAAATTGGCACACATACATCTGATCCAAGAGCCTCCATTCCTTTTATATGCCTAAAAGAATGGGACACTTCATGTCTTGCTTTCCAAAGCTCAGCTCGCTCTTTTGAATCCTTTGCTATCGTCCAGCTTAGACAACCTATGTCACTTAGTAACTCTTTTGCTAATGCAATTTCTTCTTCGACTGCTACTTGAAAGCCACCAAACTCTAAAAATATTGAGTCAGCTACTGGAAATTCGTATTCTCCATATTCATTTACCCGTTTGATACTAACAGAATCTACTAACTCCATTCTTAGTACGGGAATACCAGTCGTTAAAATTAGTTGAGCAGCTTCTACGCATAATTGGGGGGTGGAAAAAGTACATCTAGCTGATATGGTATGTTCAGGTATGCCATGTAACCTTATTGTTATTTCAGTAATAATACCCAGAGTCCCTTCAGAACCAACAAAGATACCATTTAAATGGTATCCAGATGAAGATTTCTTAGCATGAGTTCCTGTGTGTATTATAGTTCCATCCATCAATATTATTTCTAAGTCCAGTACTTGTTCTCGCATGGAGCCATAACGAACTGCAGTTGTGCCGCTAGCATTAGTAGCAACCATTCCACCAATTGATGCATCTGCCCCTGGATCTAAGGGGAAAAATAGCCCTTCCCGATTTATCAATTTATTTAAGCCCAACCGTGTCATTCCAGGTTGAACAGTGATAGTTAAATTTTCAGGAGAAAATTCAATGAGTTTGTTCATTCTTTCAAAGCTAATAACAATTCCTTTATTAATTGGTATAGCCTGACCTTCTAAGCCAGAACCAGCACCAAATGGGGTAATTGGAATTTGAAATTTAGTAGCAACTGCTACTATTAGTAGTACGTCTTCACGATTTTCAGGAAAACAAACAATATCTGGTTCAACTGGTGGATGTGGAGATTCATCATGTCCATGTCTATATAAGATTGTTTCATTTTGACTGAATTTTTCTTCTCCTAGGTGTTTAATTAGTTCCTTGATATACATGAGGAAGCTCCTTTGTTTCAAAATATATTTACAAACATTATAAAGTAAGAGTTAATCCAAGTGTTTTTAAGTTATTGTTTGGTTGTGTGGATGTGTGATTTTTTGCATAAATGGGATCCCATTAAAATAGGCTCATTTTTCAGCGTTTGTGCTTTTTGATAACGCTTGCGAGCCCTTTGAAGATGCTCCCACATTTTTTGGCGAAGCGTACTTCTTTTAGAAAGATAGAGTTTACAATCCTTAAGAGTACGAAAATGGCGTAGACTTCTACAGGAAAGCGGTTTAAGGCTCACCCGCGGAAAGCGAAGCCATTTTTTGCGAATCTGACAAAAACCCATCATCAGGTTGATTATGATGATGGGTTTAGTTTTTCATTCATTCTTGCCTATTCTTCAGTCGATCAACTGTTATAATGTAGCTTTCAATTCCTGTATTTCGTTTTCTAATACAGGTAATGAAAGACTGCTAACCTACTATACGAGCAGATAGTCATGGGGTAGGGGTAGGAGGTAAAATGTAGTATCAAAAGTTTGAACATGACGAAGCCTTTACGAGCATGCAACAAATCAAGTTACTCTTCGGCCCGTATAATCTATTAAACCCCGGAAAGATTTTAGTGGCATCATAAAATTTTTAAAATACTCTTGTGGAAAAAGTCACAAGAGTATTTTTCTACTATTCTGGAATGCCTAAGTCATCCGCTCTTACTTCTGACTCGATAGCTTCTGGATAGTATCTTTGTATCATCGATCTGCTCAACTGCAACCTTCTAACTCTCTCCGTGGCTAAAGAAATATTTAGTTGTTCTAGATGTTTACCAGCAGGATAAATATCTTGATGATTTCTCATTCCCATTTTCAGGTAAACTGGTGATAACACACGTATCATTTCAGGAATTTCATAATACCTTAAGAATCCACCTAGTGTATCGGGTGTTTCTACGTAAATATCGAAAGGGACATCTACTACTTGCCGAATTTCATGTAGTTTTTCAATTGATAGACTGGATGGTACATTGATTGTTGAAGCTCCCATTTCTACAAGTAGCTTTGCCGTAATAGGATTAGTGACCATTAATTGGGCCGAAATTTTAAACACAAAGTTTCTCGGTAAAACACCTTTAACTTTTAATTTATTTGCAATCGTCAATAGACCTTCGTCGGCTATTAATGCTCCTCGTAATCCCAATTCTGCCCCTCTTAATAAATCTTCGAGAGCAAACATTACTTGATTAATCCCCTCATGTTTTAATGCTTGCATCTTACCATTAGGTGTCATTGTCCCTGCGCTTATGTCCCAAGTCCCTCGAGGTCCAACAAATAAACTCAGTTCAACTCCTCTTTCTTTTGCAAGATTACACATTTCAGTGATTTCTTCATCTAAAAGCATCATAATTCCACTGCCTTGTGAAATACGATGAACTTTTTGATTAGTTCGATCCAATTCTTCAATCAAGGCTTTCATGACAGCAGGACCTTCGACACTTGGTATCTCAAAGCGATAATGAGCACCATCCGGAAAACGCTTAGTAGAGCTAGGTAATCTTTTACGTTCACTCGGTTGATATCCCATGTCAATTAAAATTTTATCAGCTTTATATAGTGTCATTTTATCCTCTAATCAAAACAGTTTTTGACGTAGTGTAAAATTCCTTGGCCGCTTCACCTTGTTCTCTGGAACCAGTGCTTGAATATTTCATTCCACCAAAAGGTGCTTGTAATTCCACTCCTGCACTCTCAGAATTCACCCTAACCATTCCGCTTTCAATATCATCAATATATTCTAATGCTTTTGCAATATTTGAAGTGTACAGACTTGCACTTAAACCATATCTAGTACTGTTTGCTACTTCAATGGCTTCCTCACTGTTTTTAACTTTTATTAAAGCTATTACTGGTCCAAAGATCTCTTCATTTGCAATTCTCATCTCAGGCTTCACATCTTCGAATACTGCCGGGGATACATAATAACCCTTATGGAGGTCATCTTGATTTAATCTTTCACCTCCAACTAGTAATTTTGCCCCTTCTTCTTGTCCAATGGCAATGTAATCTAATACTGTGTTCATTTGATTCTCGCTGGCACAAGGTCCCATCCATGTTTCATTCTCTAACCCATTTCCAACTTTAATTGATTTGGTTTCATCTACTAAACGTTGCTTTAATTCCGTATATATTCCCTCTTGTACGATTACTCTGCTAGTAGCCGTACATTTCTGACCTGTCGATTTAAAAGCGCCACTTAGGATCCCATTAACAGCATCCTCGAGATTTGCGTCATCCAAAACAATTACAGGATTTTTCCCACCCATTTCTAATTGAAACTTCACGCTATTTTGGGTAGCTGCTTCCGCAACTAATTTACCTGTTGATTCTGATCCTGTAAAAGTGATTCCATCAATATCTTTATTCTTAATTAAGGCATCTCCCACTGTTCTGCCTGATCCAGTAATGAAGTTTAAAACGCCTTTAGGTAATCCCGCTTTCTCGAAACACTCTATCACTTTAAAAGCAGTGATTGCGCTTTCTGTTGCAGGTTTAAATACAACTGCATTCCCATAGATTAGTGCTGGTGCAATCTTCCATATAGGAATAGCTACCGGGAAATTCCAAGGTGTAATAATTCCAACGACACCCAACGGTTCTCGTTTGGTATACATGAGAGCCCCTTGATCTGTAGCCGGAATTACATCACCTTGCCTTCTCATACCTTCCGCTGCATAATATCTAAGTATTGCAATGCCTCTATTCGTTTCTCCAATTGCTTCAGGAAGCGTTTTACCCATTTCTCGTGTAAGGGTTTCAGCTATATCATTCAGATTTTTTTCCATTTCATTTGCAACCTTATACAACAGATTTCCGCGTTCAACAAAACCTAGTTTTTTCCAATGTTTCGAAACTTCTTTAGCTGACTTAACTGCATTTTCCACATCACTTTGAGACGATGATTGCATCTCTCCAACTACCTCTTCAAAATTTGCAGGATTAAAGCTTTTAATTAAATTGTCGCTCGATGAAGTCCATTGACCATCAATATAATTTTTTGATAAAATACTCACTTCTTCACTCCTTAAATTTATTTATTATATCCATTCAAATAGGATAATCGTTTACTTAACTGGATAATTTCTTTTCGTGCAATATCTTCTTTCTGGCTCCATTTTTCAGTTGTCATTGCTATACTGACACCTGCAATGATTTTTCCTGTATTGTTATAAATCGGACCTGCAATACAATGGAAACCAATTGCCGATTCTTGGTGTTCTTCAATAAACCCATTAATTTTCGCTTTTTGTAAATCTTCATATAATTGTTCCACAGTTTTAATTGTAAATTCGTTTACTGGCTCCAAACCTTCCTTGAACACTTCATTTAACTCTTCTTTAGAGAAGTTAATCAGTTGAACCTTTCCGACAGATGTACTGTGAGAGGGATATTGAAGGCCAGGAGATGTGACTAAATCAATTTGAGATGAGCCTTTTATTTTTGAAAGGTACATGACTTTATTTCCTTGCAGTATACCTAATTGTATATGCTCATCTACGACGTCTAAGGTTTTCTTGGCTTCTTGAGTGAAGATGTCGATTAAGTTAAAATCCTTAAAATATCGGTAACCATAATGAGCTAGTGCAGGTCCAACACTATAAGTATCATTTGTCTTCTTTTCGATCCAAGATAGATTCTCTAACGTCTTTAATAACACTGAACATGAGCTCTTTGATATATCTAAAGCCTTAGAAATATCTTTTGCTCTCAAATCAGTAGTCGAATTAACGAGTAGGTGAATTATTTTATCTGCTTTTATCAATGCTGGTACTAAATAAGTTGGTTTGTTGTCCATTTTTTAACTTCCTATCAATATTAGAGAGATTTGAGGGAATAAAACAAGTAAAATCAACACGAAAATCATGACTCCGATAAAGGGAATAACTGCCTTAACTAAGTCATTAAAACTAACTGTATCCAAAGATTTGGCAACGAACAAATTTACTCCTAAAGGTGGTGTAAGAAGTCCAATTGCTAAATTTGTAATCATTAAAACTCCAAAAAAGATTAAATCAATTTCATAAAAATTTAATAAGGGAAGCAAGATTGGTACGATCAATATAATAGCCGCGTTAATTTCTATAAACATTCCGACAATGAAAAATACAGCCATGATGATTAATAGGAACAGTATAGGACTGTCAGTTATAGAAGATAGTGCATGCGCCATCTTGCTTGGAATCTGTTCTACGGTAATTAGCCAGCTCATTAAGTTTGCAGATGCTATAATAAAAAGAATCATAGAAGATAATATACCAGCTTCCACAAAAGTTGGTCTTAAATCCTTAAAATTCATTGTTTTATAGACAAATAAAGCAACGATTAATCCATAGACACAGGCTATAACTCCCGACTCAGTAGGAGTGAATTTACCTGAGTAGATTCCTCCTAAAATAATTATAGGCATTAACAACCCGAGAATAGACTGTCGAAAAGTTAGAAAAACACGTTTGATGTTAAACTTTGCTGCACCTTTATACCCTTTTTTCACTGAAACAAAAAACGCATAGATAATTAAAGCCAATCCCATCAATATTCCTGGTAATATCCCCGCGATAAACAAATCTCCCACACTAGCGTTTGCTGAGATTCCATATGTAATAAATGGGATACTCGGTGGAATGATAATTCCGATTGTTCCAGCTGATGCAATGAGTGCAAGAGCAAATTTTTTGTCATAACCCTCTTTTATCATGGCTGGTACTATGATTGAACCAATGGCAACTACTGTAGCCGGAGCAGATCCTGAAATAGCTGCAAAAAACATACTTGCTACTACTGCTATAATTGCAAATCCCCCAGTTACTGAACCTACCAAGCTAGAAGCAAAATCAACTAATCTTTTTGAAATACCACCCTTCTCCATAATTTTCCCAGCAAGCATAAATAACGGTATGGCCATTAATGGAAAGGAATCAAGTCCCGTTATCATTCGTTGAACAGCGACAAATTCTGAGAAGTCACTATTCATCAAAAAGAGAATTGATGCCAAGGCAACCGAAATGGCTAACGGAACGTTCAATAAGAGTAATATAAATAAAGTAATTAATAAAACGTATATCATCGTTCAACCTCAATCCGCCAGTATTTCTGGCTTTTCAATTTTATTAGAGTGAATGATGTCATCAATAAATAGTAAAATGTAACGAATTAGCATCAGAGCTGTCCCAACAATAATAGCAAGATAGACAAAGTGTACAGGGATTTGGAGAGCGGGTGATATTTGTCCCTTAGCTACCATATCAATAATAAACGGAATTCCTATCTTCAGAATAAGGACGCAATAGGTCATCGAAAGAAGATAGCTTATTGCACGAATAATTCGATTCCCCTTTTCAGGAAGGTAAACCGTTAAAATGTCTAGTGTGATGTGAGCTCCCTTTTTCACGCCTAAACTTGCTGCAACAAAAGTTGCCCAAATCATCAAATATCTTGCGGCTTCTTCAGCCCATGGCACAGAAAACTGAAAAACAAATCGTCCTACTACGTTTGCGAACACGATGATCACCATCAACAATAATGAACCAAATACAAAATACTCTTCTATTTGATCCAACAGCTTTTCGATTTTCTTAAGCACAATTTCACCGTCCTTATGAAAACTTCCGAAGATGGGGTCTTCGGAAGAAATAATTTATTTATAAGCTTCTAACTTTTCCATTAGCAGATTGTAAATATCTGCTCCTACAACATCTTTATATTCAGCAACTACAGGTTGTGCTAAATCTCTGAATTGGTTAAATTGTTCATCAGTCAACTCAGTAATAGTTACACCATATTCTTCTACAACTTTTCTACCCTCAGCTTCTTGATCTTGGTTCATTTGACGCTCGATTTCAGCCCACTTCTGAGATTCCTCATTTAAAATACCTTGTAAATCTTTAGGTAAAGCCTGGTAACTGTCTTCATTAATTACAAAGCCATATACGCCATATACGTGACTAGTTAATGTCATATGCTTGGTTACTTCATAAAATTTCATACCTACAATTAATGAAAATGGATTTTCATATCCATCAATTACGCCTTGTTGTAAACTGCTATATAGCTCGTTAAATGCGATTGGTGTTGGGTTACCACCAAAAGCTGAAATCATGTCCATGTGAGCTTGATTTTCTTGTGTGCGAATTTTTAATCCTGATAAATCTTCAGGAGTAACGATGTCTTTCACATTATTAGCCATGTGTCTGACGCCATTTTCACCCCATGCCAATCCTCTCATTCCAGTATCTTCGAGTAACTGATCATAGAGTTGATCACCGAATTCTCCATCGAGCACTTCGAAAGCCTCCTCACCATTTTTAAATAAGTATGGAAGATCTAGTACCATCATTGATTTGGAAAATCCTGAGAAAGGTCCTGTTGAAATGACAGCCATTTCAATTGAGCCATTCTGAACACCTTCTAATGTTTCACGTTCAGCACCTAATTGGCTGTTTGGATATGTCTCAATTTTAATTCTTCCGTCTGATTTCTCTTCAATTGATTTTTTAAATTCCTGTAAAGAGTTTTCCAACCGATCATCCGTAGCGGCTGAAGAATGGGCTACTTTGAGAGTGAATACTTCTTCATTATCGCTTGCTTCAGCATCTTCAGTTCCATTTGATTCAGAGTTACACGCTGCTAAGAAAAGAATTAATATAGTGGTAAATAAAAATTTAATAGTTTTCAATTTGATTTCCTCCATTCAATAGTACCTTCATAAGATTTTAAAATGATGTTCTTAATGTCATCTGCTGTTGTAATACGAGGATTAACATGGATATTTCCACTTCTCATTGAGTCCCGGATTAATACGTCAAGATGCGCTATGTCTACACCTAATTCTTTAGTAGTTTTAGGTATCTCGAGTTCTTCATTTAACTCTAAAATTCGTTCAATTACAGCGTAAGCGTTTTCATTTTTGGGTTTAGTTTCATCAAATATTTTCATCGCCTTGGCAATTTCACAAAAATCGTCAATTGC
>Ga0209013_10006284_pt1 | contig 10105 bp, 5 predicted proteins | sample Cruoilmetagenom2_FD_187291 | JGI IMG/M metagenome (GOLD analysis project Ga0209013, IMG submission 187291) | Oil polluted marine microbial communities from Coal Oil Point, Santa Barbara, California, USA - Sample 2 (SPAdes) (version 2) | ecosystem: Environmental > Aquatic > Marine > Oil seeps ...
CGCCGTAACCACCGTAGGGGCGGGGTTTACCCCCGCCCGTTCTGGCGCCCGGGGATCCACACAGCCGGCCTACCTGAGCGAAGGAGATACCCGTGATGCGTTAATGCGAAGAGTGGCACCCGTGTTGAGTGGTGCCGGAGGCGGGAGTCGGACTTACCTCCAGGAGCGGCCCGTGGCTGTGGCCGAGTGGCCGGCCCCCTAACACCCTACCTTTCCGGCTTCCCGCTGCGCGTTACGCCGTGACCCGGCTCCGCCTTCGGCTTCGCCTCGGCAAGCAAGTCCGGCCTCGGCCACAAATCGCTGCCGGCGGCGAGGCGTGAGGTTGTGATCAGTGGCACCCGTGTGAGAACTCTATCGTGCGAGACGAACGGGAATCCTGAGCCTCACTACGCCCGCGGTGGCGTCGATCAGTTGCAGTTCACCGCCGTTGACAAAGTCCTCGGGAGGGCGCGGTGGGGCGGCCGCAGCCTCCACCTCCAGACGGGCGGCCGCGTCGGGGTAGACGCGAAAGTCGACCTCGCCGTGCAGCGTTCCCTCCAGGGCCACGCTTTCCCGCAGATGGAACCTCTCCTCGAGGTGGAAACCCCACTTTTCCTTGTCTTCGGCAAACGCCAGGCCCGCATCGACCTTCAAGGTGTAGCGACCCGGCGCAACGTCGTGTAAGCCGACACTCAGGAATCGCTGGCCGAATCCTGTCACCCGAAGCGCCTGTCCCGAATCGTCGTAGATGGTGACCGGCGCGTCGGTCATGGAGTTGTACACCTTGGGGCACATCTCCAGCTCGAAGTCCACGCCGGGCACGTCGGCCGAGATTTCGAACTCGTAGCTCCAGCTGTCGCTTTCCTCGACCTCCACCTCGCGCTCGCGCACGAAGCTGTCGATCGAACCGCTGGCCTGCAGCTGGTAGACCTCTTCGAAGCGCGGGATCACCGTGACCTCGAAGCTGGGCCTGGCCGCGGGCTCCTCATGGTCGAGACTTTCGATCACCGCTGGCTGCACGGTGAAGGAGGAAAAGCTGACACCCAGGTCGTAGGTGGAAATAATGCCGTTGTCGCGCGAGCCACGGGCGACAATTTCCCACACCCCCGGCTGCAGATCCTCGTCACTGAAATGAAAGCGCAGATTGCGATCGCCGGTGCCATCGGCGTATCCGAGATAGGGGCCCTGTTGTCGCCCGTTCGGATCGAAGAACACCGGCCGCGCGTAGCCCTCCTGTCCTTCGGGAATCTCGAAAACGGCGTCCATGCCGGTGGCGCCCGCGGGAACGCGTACGTAGTAGCGGTGAACACTCCCCGGAGCCAGCGTGCGACCGTTCCACTGCCTGGCATAACCATTGTCGCTGTCGAAGCGCACCGGGGTGACGACGGTGACCGAAACCTCGAAATCGTAGGCGGCATCGCCGCTCCGGCCCGCACCTTTGGTCTTGCCGAAGATGCGGCCCACGTGCGCGCCCGCTCTCTCCAGCTCCTCTCCTCCGTAGCTCACCCGGAAGCTCTGCTCGCTGTCGCCATTGATGTAGGTCTCGTTGCGGTCGAGCTGAATCCAGGAGGCATCGGTGCTCAGCCGGAAGGCCCGGTAGAACTTGTTGCGCACGTCCGCGCTCACCCAGTCGGGGAAGCGCGGGCTGATAGTAATGGTCTGGCGGTGTGGTTTGCTGGGAAACCAGCCGCCGCGCCAGTAAACCGCGGGGGCCTCGCCGTCGGGCTGGAATGGGGCGTCGGTGCTCGTGGTGAACAGGGTGACCTTGTCGGCCTCACCTGCGTCCGCGAACGCCACAGCTGCCTTCCAGGCGCGCGGCAGATTCACCACGCCCCCGCCAATCTCGATGGCGGTGTAGCCAGGCAAGTCCTTGCCGGTGGCGCGCAACGCGCGCTTGATGGTACCGAAGTTCCAGTCTTTCCCCTCGGCCGAGAGTCCACTGAGGATGTTGCAGACCGCGCCCGCGGTCATCGGCGAAGCCATCGAGGTGCCGTTGTATCGGTCGCCGGTCCCCCACAGAGGCACGGTGCTGCTCGCACCGCCGGGCGCAGCCACGTCGGGTTTGGCCAACTCGCCCCCTCGGCTGCTGAAGATGTAGAGCTCGTCTTTTTCGAAACGCGCTCCATAGAGCTCCAGCGCCATATCCTTCGTGAACAGCGCGGCGGCCGCGATCACCCCATCGGCCGCGGCCGGGAGACCGACCGTCGAGATCCCCGGCCCGCTGTTGCCGGCGCTGTTGACGATGGTCATGCGCGAGTGTTCGTCGAGCAGATCGTCGAGGTAGCGATCCATCTTGGCGTCGCCCTCGATCTCGCTTCCGATGCCGTAGCTCATGTTGACGGCACAGGGCATCCCGAAAGTCTCCATCCATTTCACCGCGAAGTCATAGGCCTCCTTCATCGACTCGGTGGTGGTGCTGCCACCGGCCAGCAGGTTGTGTCCGAGCTTGAGGCTGTAGACGTAGGCCCCCGGCGCCACGCCATTGAGGCCCTCCTGGCCGTGCACCTGGTAGCCCGCGGCCATGCCGGCCACGTGGCTGCCGTGGCCGCCGTCGTCGTGGTGCAGCTTGAGGGAGGGTTCGCCCTCGCCGCTGAGGTCGATCGCAAAGCTGAGCAGCTCACGGCTGTCCTCGGTGGCGGCGTCCTTGAAGTTGAAGTACTGGTAGTCGACCGCGTAGTCGCGGCGCAGGGCCTCGTTGTCGAGCTGTCCGTCGCCATCCACGTCGACCACGCAAATCCAGACCTCCTCCTGGGCCTCGTATTCGGCCACGGCTTCAGCGGCTTTGCCGCCCCAGCCGCGGCGCATCTCGATGCCCGCTCCGCGGCCGATGGCGGTCACCACCTCGTCGCGCTCGGCCGCATAGACCACGATGCCCCAGCGTCCCTCGGAGCTGCCGTCGTCGTCGAGATCGCTGACCTTGGAATTGTTCACGAACGCGGATTCCTCGAGCACACCCGTCCAGATGCTCTCGGGATCGCTCGGCTGCACCGCCAGCGCGTCGAACCCTTCCAGGCGGATGCCATCTGCCGGCACCAGGACACGCTCACCCTCGGCCCACTCCGCCTTCTTGAGGTCCACCTCACCCTGACCGGAGAAGTCGCGCGCGCCGATGACCTTCACCTCACCGGTGCTGGTCTGCCGCAGCCCCGGGATGTCCATGTCCACGCCGGTGTCCAACACGAAGAGTACGGTCCCACGCCCGTCGTATCCGGGATGGGCGGCCAGAAAATCGGGAGCGCCGATCTCGTGGATGGCCAGGAAGCTCCACTTCTCCTGGGAAAATATGTTGGGGGCAAGGAGCAGAACAAGCAGCGACGCGACGGCGGCCCGAAGGAGCCAGGGGGAAACGCGCATGCCGACCTCCAGAGGGACATCTCGGTGCAGGAAGGGATAGGGATGACCTTTCGCGCCGCCCGAGATTAGCACCACCAGGAAACAGGTGCCACTGATCGCAAGCTCACGAAGTCGCAGCGATCTCCTCGAGTTGTGAGGTTGTGATCAGTGGCACCTCTCATGGACAAGATCCCTCACGAGATCCACCCCGCCGGCACCTGGAGCGCGGCCGGCTGTAGCCGGAGCCGAGGGCTTCAGGCTAGAAACGCGTTGTGTAGCGCACTCCGAACTCGCTGGCGTCATTGCTCAGCATGATCAGGACGTAGTCTCCGGTGTTGAGACGCGCGTTGTCGTAGCGCTCGTCGAAGACATTCCTGCCGTAGATGCCCAAAGACCACCTGCCGTCCTTCGAGTGGTAGGCAAAGTCGGCATTGAACAGGTCCCGGCTTTCGATCTTGGTGAAGCGGCCGGGATCGGACGTCGGTTCGCCCCACATGTCACCTCGGTGGGAGTAGTCGACGCGGAAGACGAACTCCCCACCGGTGCTGGTAAACCAGGAATATTGCGGGCTGATGGATAGTGTGAGCTCGGGAGTCAGCGGCGCCACGGCGACCGGGTCGTCCACCTCCGCGTCGATATAGCCGAGGCTGGAGTGGATCATGAACCTCCTGTTCAGATACCAGGAACCCTCCCATTCGAAGCCGACGGATCGCTGATCGACGATGATGTTGCGGGTATCGAAGCCGCTGCCCGTCGTTGTGCTGACCTGGTAGGGCAGATCCGAGTAGTCGGTCCAGAACACCGCCACGCTCATGCTGAGCTTGGGAACGGGCTGGCCCTTGATACCGACCTCGTAGTTGAGGGCGGTAATGTTATCGCTGGCCACGAAGCAATTCGGCTGACTGACATTGCCGGGTTGGGTGAAATCCAGGAAACCGAAGAGGCAGTAGGGTCGTGCGGGAAACTGGCCCGACTGATAACCGCTCTGGATGGCGCCGTACGTCGTCATACCGTTGCCCAGTCTGTAGGTGACGGCGAGCTCACCGCTGGTATCGTTCCAGCTGTCGCTGGCACTGGTATCGATCAGGCCGTCATTGATATTGACAGAGGCGTCTTTCTCGTCTTTGGTGTAGCGAAGCCCTCCAGAGATCCGCGTGCGATCCGAAATGCTGTAGCCGACGTTGGCGAAGATCGCCCTGCTTTTCACATCCTGGCCGAGGGTAAAGGTGCCCGGGCCGCCAAGGAAAATCGTCGGGCGTTGGTCGTTGCCCCCTTCTTCTTCGAAGGAATAGATGCCGGCGACGAAATCCCAATCACCGAAGACACCATAGGCCTGCAGCTCGACCGATGTCTGATCGGCAAATCCATCCTCGGGGAACGACAGGAAATCATCCAAGAAGCTGTCGTCGTCCAGCCCGCTCTCGTACTCGGAATGGCGGTCGCTGATCAGGAGCGTGACGTCCAGGTTGTCGGTCACGGCCCAATCCGCGGTGAGGGAGAGTCCGTAGGCTTCGTTGCTCACCTGGGTCTGATCCATTTGCCCGGTGTTGTTGTCGTACGGATCGGCGGCCAGGTCCGAGTTGCGGTAGCCGGCGCCGTAGACGGCCCCGTTGGGTACCTCGTCGATCAACGTAGTGTACGGTCGAAGACCACCGTCGCCCTGATTGGCATCCCCCGTGAGAAGGAGGGAAAAACGATCCGACGGGGTCCACATAACGCCGATCCGTCCGGAGATCTCCTCGAGCTCTCCCACCTCCACATCGGCATCGGGCAGGTTGAGGAAATCGCCCACACCGTTGCGGCGTGTGAAGGCGCCGATGGCCGAAATGGCCCACTTCTCGCTCAACGGTTGATTGGTGTAGAAATCGCCAGTGAAACGCCCCCGGGAGCCGACTTCCAGGGAGGCCCTGCTGGTTTGCTCGCTGCCGGGCGCGCGGGTGATGATATTGATGGCGCCGCCGATGGAGTTGCGGCCATAGAGCGTGCCCTGGGGGCCGCGCAATACCTCCACACGTTCGATGTTGGACAGGTTCCAGTTCTGACCGACCTGCCGGCCCAGATAGACGCCGTCCACGTAAACGGAAACGCCAGGATCTGTGGTGATCAGGTGATCCTGCAGGCCGATACCCCGGATGAAGGCATTGGTCGATGAAGTATGGCCCGCCGAAAACCCGGTGACGTTGAGATTGGGAACGAATTTGCCGATATCGGTCAAGTCGGTGATGCCGTGATATTGCATGGCTTCGCCGGAGAAGACGCTGATCGCCACCGGCACCTCGTAGACGCTCTCCTCGCGCTTCTTCGCGGTGACGATGATCTCCTCCCCGAAGGTGGCTTTTTCATCGTCTTCGGCCGTTGCTTCTGCAGCCTGGCCTTCCTCGACGACCTCCGGGTCATCACCCTGCTGCGCGACAGCGGGAGGTGAGCCAACCATCAGCAAAAATGCGGCGATCGTCAAGACCAATAAATCTCTCACCTTCATACTTCCCCCCTTCAGTAATGGTCGGGGCGGAATGCACGACAAGGTCCAGTTCGCCCACGACCGACCCTCATAATTTTTCCGAACGACAAACAGTAAACAGAGTTATACGTGCCGCGCGATCCAAATGCAACAAACGACGTGATTCTCCTTCACACGCGGGCGAGCGGACCTGTCGTGGGGCATGCGGCCGAGCCCGTGGGAAGCTCGGTCGGTCTGCGGGCCTTTGCCTGAGGATCTTGTCGGCCATCTGATGCTCGACGGTGGTGAGTGCGAAGCATATTGCCGCATCGCGTGTTAGCCTGTTCGGGCCAAAGTTGCGGCCGCAGAACCCGCAGTGGTCCCTCCACCACGGGCGCGACGAAGCGGGATGAGATAACCCAGGAGCGCCGAGCGATGACCGATGTTCGAGCCGAGATCGAGGAGATCGTGGACCGCGAGACGCGGGCATGGGACACCATGGACGTCGACCCGCTGCAGTACTCGGAGGATTGAGAGCGGTGGTCCACCACGGCCCGTTGCGCGCGATCATTTGGGACTTCGACGGGACCCTCGTCGACACCCGCGAAAAGAACATGAACGTCAACCGGCAGATCGTCCGGGTGATCACCGACCAACCGTGGGAGCGGTTCCCGGTGCTGGAAAACGTGGCGGCCTACGACGAGGCACAGATGCGGTTCAGCAATTGGCGTGAGTTCTACCATCGCGCCATCGGTCTCTCGGAAGACGAGGTCGACCGCGCCGGGGCGATGTGGACCGGGCTCCAGCTGACCGACACGACCCCGGCCCCATTCTTCGACGGCCTCGCTGCCGCCCTCGGCCGGCTCCGGGGCGCCGCGGTCCAGGGCATCGTGTCGCAGAACAGTCGCCAGAACATCGAGGAGATGCTCGAGGGCGTCGGTCTATTGCACCACTTCGAGCACATCGTCGGCTACGAGGAGGTCGGGACGCAGCGTCAGAAGCCGGCTCCCGACGGCCTGCTGATGTGCATCGAGCGGTTGACGAATTCGGCCGCTGGTACCGTGCTCTTCGTGGGCGACCACGAGACCGACGCGCGTTGTGCCCGAAACGCCGACCAGGCCCTCGCAGAGCAGCGGATCCCCCTGCACGTGGTGACCGTCGGTGCCTTCTTCGATGGTCTGGGGAGCGATGGATCCTGGTCGGTCCGGCCCGACTACCGCGCGTCCTCGCCGGCAGACGTGGTGACCATCGTCGAGGGGCTCCGGGGGTCCGATCAGCGCTAGGGTGCCACCGCAATGCAACAATGCGGAACGTGGCACCCATCTCGGAAAGGACGGCATCGACTCAGTGATCCTCGGCTGCACCGAGCTCCCACTCGTGATCTCGAGCGACGATCTTTCGATTCAGGTGCTCGATACAACCAGTGCCCACGTCGGCGCGATCCTCGCGGCCGCGTCCTGAGCTCCGACAGGAGCTCACCCACGGCGCCCAAATGTGAAGCGTGGCACCCTGCCCTTCGTCTGCGTCAACCTCCGGTCGGTGACTGCGGTGCGATGACCGTGTATGTGGAGTCATCGGTCGCGCCGTCGATGATCGTGAGGAAAGCGCCGGCCTTGCCGGGGGCACCGGTGACTTCAACCCCGATGATGCCGTTGTCGAGACTATTGGTGCTGGTCAGGGCGCGCACCACGCGGTTGATCTGGGTGTTTTCATACGGTCCGAGGGTGACGACCCGATTGCCCAGGGAAGCACCATTCTCGTCGTAGACCGTCACCCGTACCTGGACCGTCTTGCCCGCGACTTCGCACAAGCCCAGGTTCGTCCGCCACACCCCGGGCTCCTCCTTTACCCCCCCGGCATAGGCCGAGCTGTTCCCGGCGTAGGACAGGAGATCTCCCGCAGCGAGCGGCGGGATTCCGAGCCCGTAGGTGCCGCCGGCGGCGGCCGGAGTCGAGGTTCGGCTGGCGACGGCAAGGTTGTCGCCGCGCACCTCGAGAGATCCCGCGCCCGTGGTCGAAAAGAGCTCCTGCAGGACGTCTGACCAGTTCCGGGCGACACCGGCGGCGATGGTGACGTCGGTGGTCTGGTAGTCCGTCCAACCGTCCCCGTTCTGAGGCGTGAACACGACCTCGACCTCCTGCTGACTCGCGTCTGTGTTGACGACGGTCACCGCGGTCGACCAGTACGACGTCCCGACGCCCGGGGTCCTGGCAACGACGGGAATGAAGAACCCGTCCGTGTGATCGGTGCCGCGACCCTCGCTTGCGCCGGTCTCATGGAAGACATAGGCCCGCACCAGGGTGTCCTGCATGGCGAGGTACGGCATGCGGCACAGATTCGTGCCCGCGCTACCTGTGCATTCCAACCATATGCCGACATGGTCCTCGCCGGCGGTCCCCAGAGTCACAGCGATTTCTGTCGTGCTCTGCTGACTCAGCTCTTGCGAGATGAGCGAGTTGTCACATCGATGCCTGCGCACGTCCACGCTGTAGGACGTGGCTCTCGGCACCGCGTTCCATCGAACCGTTGCCGGACTGTCCGTGGCGGGGCCTACCGGACAGCTGTTGAAAGTGCCGTCGACCGGGGCGTCCGAATCGAACGGGGCGGTGAAATGCACCACCGACCGCACGTCGACCTCCACATCGACGGTGGCCGATGCGGACGCGACCGTGAACACCTCGAGGCCGATGAGGTCGCCGCCGTCGAGCCCGTCATTGTCGGACGGCTGACTCCGGTCGAGCTCGAGCTGCACGGCCACGTTCTCCCCCACCGGCGCGTTTTCGATTCGGAAGGTCCCGGCTCCGATATCGACCGTGCCCCAGAAAGAATCGCCGGAGCCGTCGTAAAGATATGCCTGCACCTTCGCGCCCGTGATGTCGTTGTGGACGGTCGCCACCGATACACCGTCGTACGTGTAGGTCCCGTTAATCGTGGCGGCCCCAGCCGGGAGGCACGCGACAAGCACGACAGCCATCGTCATCACGCTCTTTCGGAGATCCATCTCAACCCCCATTCTCGGTTCAAGGCTCTCATCTCAGCTTACCGCAGAGTCCGAAATATCCAGCCGCTGCAATGCATCAATGCAGAACGTGGCACCCATCGGCACCCATCACTGAAGTTGTGATCAGTGGCACCGCTCTTGCCGCTCCCCTTGTGAACGTGGCACCAATGATGATGTAACTTCGCACAATGCATCAATGCCAAGGGTGGCACTCGTGAATGAGACGGAGGCCGGAGGTGGCCCCAGGCGGGTGCTGTCCCTCTTTGACACCACCAACCTGATTGTCGGCATCATCGTCGGGGCGGGCATCTTTGTTGCGGCGCCCATGGTGGCCAGAGGGATCGGGTCGGGTGTGGGCGTGCTCGCACTTTGGTTCCTCGGCGGGTTGCTCTCATTTTGCGGCGCCGTGGGTTATGCAGAGCTGGCAACCACCTACCCCGAGCAAGGCGGGGACTACGTCTACCTCACGCGGGCTTACGGCCGTTTGCCGGGTTTTCTTTTCGGGTGGCTCCAGACCCTGGTGGTCCGGCCAGGAGATATCGCTGTGATGGCATTTGTGTTTTCCACCTATGCCGAAAACCTCGTAGGCCACCGGTGGGCTGGAGGGCCGGAGGTCGCGGCTGCGGCGGTCGCTGTGCTCACGGCCGTCAACGTTGCCGGCGTACGCCGCGGAGTGCGCACGCAAAACGTGCTCACGGTCGCGAAGGTGGTCGGCGTGTCGCTCGTCATCGTGGTCGCCGTTCTCGCTCCCGGCGCTGAGGCGGCCCCGGTCGAGGAGCTCTCACCGGCGCAGCCAGTGCCGCTCGCCATCGCTCTGATCCTGGTTCTCTTCTCATTCGGCGGTTGGAACGAAATGGCCTTCGTGGCTGCGGAAGTCAAGGAGCCGCGGCAAAACATCGTGCGTGCGATGGGTCTCGGAATGGCGGTCGTGACGGTGATCTACCTGGCCGTTAACGCTTCGTTCCTGCATGTGCTCGGGTTTGACGGATTGGCCTCGTCCGAAGCGGTGGCTGCAGAGACGGTGGCCTCGGTGTTCCCAGAGGCCGCCGGCTCCTTCGTCAGCGCACTCATCTGTCTGTGCGCGCTCGGGGCCGTGAATGGGCTGATTTTTGCCGGTGCGCGGATCGCCTACGCAGTCGGCCGGGATCACCGACTCTTCGGGACCCTCGGTAGGTGGTCGGAGCGCACCGGCACGCCGGTACGGGCGCTGATCGTCCAGGGAAGCCTGTCAGTTGTCCTGATCCTCGCCCTCGGCTCGTTTATCGACACCGTGATGTACACCGCAGCCGCGGTCTACCTCTTCTACCTCGCGACCAGTGTTGCGGTCATCGTGCTCCGGTTCCGGGATCGGT
>Ga0209013_10006285_pt1 | contig 10102 bp, 7 predicted proteins | sample Cruoilmetagenom2_FD_187291 | JGI IMG/M metagenome (GOLD analysis project Ga0209013, IMG submission 187291) | Oil polluted marine microbial communities from Coal Oil Point, Santa Barbara, California, USA - Sample 2 (SPAdes) (version 2) | ecosystem: Environmental > Aquatic > Marine > Oil seeps ...
TACGCTCCATACATCATCTGCAACTGAATCAATTGATAGAATAATTGCAGAGGTAAACCCTGTGGAGCAGGAAAGGGTGAGAAATAGGTTAGCAGACGTTCTAGTTACAGTAGTTTCTCAAAAACTTGTTCCCACTGTAGATCAAAGGAGAATGTTGGCTAAAGAGGTTCTAATCGTAACTCCTAGTGTAAAAGCAGCAATAAAAAACAACAATACCAGCGAAATTTATATGATGATAGTTCAAGGTGGGCCACAAGGAATGATTACAATGGAACAAGATTTGCTAAGACTTCTGAAACAAGGTAAAATTAGCAGGGATACAGCATTGAGTTATGCGAATAATAAGACAAGAATGTTACAATTACTCAAGGGATCTTAAAATATGAAGCCTCTTGTTTGTATATATTGCGAAGGCAATGATTTAAAATTATCTGTTGTTTCGAAAGAAAAAGAACAAATGTATATTCATACGACTTTTTCTGTTGAGCAAACAGAGCACGAAATGGAAACAGCTTCAGAGCAGTTGGCTGATTTCAGTAAAGAAGAACTTTCTGATGGTCTTTCGTTTGAATCTCTCGATAGTGGAGATGTAGCTCAACCGAAAGAAAACGTTAATGCAACTGATGTTGAAATGATAGCTGCATCTTTAGCTGAGTTTAATCTAGGTCAATCTCAATTCATACCTATTGTTACTGATCCAAATGTAAATTTTCACATTTATGAAAATGCTCATGAGGAAAATAAAAGTAAAATTCTGGATAATATTGTTAAAGATATTCAGGTAACAAAAGGAATTGTAGTTTCAAAAGATAATATTGATTGTATCAATCTTGACAACAACACTTATCTTTCAGTTTTTATTGATAAAGATATTTCATGTGTAAATCTGATCAATTCTGTTGCTGGTTATAATGCAAAAAGATACTATAAGATTAATTCAATAAAAAATGCTGAAATAGCACTTGCTAATTATGTCTCTAAAACAACCAAATTTTTTGCCGAAGATTATACTTTAGTAATTTATATTGGAAGAGAATATAGCAAGCTCATTTTTCTTGAAGGGCAAAATCTTAATCATATTGGTGCTACTTTAGATATTGGTACATCAAACCTGAATACATATGATGTTTACTTTTCAAAGATTCTGCTTGAAATGGAAAATGGTGGTATTCCTAGGCTTGACAATGTTGTTCTTTGCGGGGACGATCGATCGGAAAATTTAGTTCTTTCGTTTTATGGTACTTTCCCAGAGGCAAATGTTTCAGAATTAAAATTTGATCTATTTGACATAATAAATTTAAGTGAAGAAGATCAGAATAATATTTCAGCTTATTCCGTACCTATTGCTGCTGCTTATGAATATTACGCTGAAAAGGAGAAAGAATTAGAAGGAATAAATATTCTTCCCCGTTATATACAAGAAAATCAAAAATTCTTACAATTCGGGTGGCACAGTTTTGCTGTTCTTCCACTTTTGTTTGCAGCTACATTTTTATTTACATATTTGATTTTATTAAATAATAAAGAAATGGCCGAACTTGATAATGAGATTATAAGAATGAAGGATTTGGAAATTCAAAATCAAGAGATTATTACCAAAATTGAACCACTTGAAGCTAGAATTGCAAATTTTGATAATACTCAAGCAATTCTTGATTCTGCCATGAGCGGCACAGAAGTCTGGGGCCAAGCATTAGAAAAAGTTTCAAATTTTGTTGAACGTAGAAGAAATTTCTGGGTATCCAATATTGAAACAAGAAACGTTGAAGACCTTACTATAAAAGGTTATTCTCTCTCTAGAAGTGTCTTAACAGAGTTTGCCGAAAGCAACAATTCCTCAATTCTAAAAAATGTTTTATATGAACCCTTACGAGAGAAAAATGCTTTTGCCTACATAATGAATTTTAAATTGCAGAAGAATGAACAATGAATCGAAAACTTAAAAACACATTAGCTCTAGTTGCAATACTTCTGTTAATAGTAATAGGAGGCAGCATTTTCAGTTTTGTTGTGCAAAAAGGGAAGATAGATGATAAAAAGAAAGAATTAAATACCCTTAATGCAAACACGTCTAATACTGAAGATCTACTAACTAAACTTGATAACTTAAAAAGAAGAGCTGCAGAACTAGATTCAATTTTATCATTAAGAAAATTCAATATTCCTATTGGTCTTTTGCAATCTGATTTTTATGATTTTGTTAATAAAGTCAGCTATAACTTTGCACCAGATTCGTACGTGAACATTGAATATCATGATTTAGTTAACCAAAAGCATTATAATTATTACACTTATAAACTTTCAGGAACAGCATATTTTAATGATGTTTATAGGTTGATTTATGCTATTGAGCAAAGTAAATCACTGAAGAAAATACTTACTTGTAATTTTACAAATTTTGTGAGTGTTGACGATGATGGAACACCTCATTATTATGTTAATTATACATTCCAAGTTGCAGTATATTTTTCAGCTAATGATCAGTATGCCTCTGCTGTTACAAAGGAAAATAGATTAGTTCCGAATCCAATTTATGATATTTTTTATCCTCTGATAAGAAATGAAATACTTCCTAATTTAGATAATTTATTGGATGTTCAAGCTGCACAATTATTAGCTCTAATTCCCGAAGGCGCGTTTATTTCTGACTCAAAAGGCGTTACCTATTTGTTGTGGGAAGGAGATCAGGTATATCTAGGATATTTAACTGAAATTGATTATGACAAAAACGAAGTTCACTTTGTACTTAACAAAGGTGGGATCATAGAAAAAGTAACACTAAATTTAGATAATAAAGACACTGACAAAAAAGAATAATTGAGTGAATAAAATGAAAACTACACTAGCATTATTATTATCGTTTCTAATAGCAATTCCAATCATATGTCAAACTGATTTGGAAAAACGAGTAAACCAATATGTCAATCCAGAGGAAATTGTTACTCTTTCTGAAAGCATTCCTTTCGATAAAGCAATCGAAGTACTCAGTAAGGTTAGCAAAAAAACTACTGGAAAGGAGATTGTTCTAACTACAGAAAATAGCGATCCAATTGGGATTTCTATAGATAGGCTCCCTTTTAAAAGAGCACTTAATATATTAGTGCAATTTCATGATATGGTTTATGAAGAAACAGCAGAAAACATAATAGTGAAACCTGAAACACAATCCTCTAAATCACTTGGTGATGAAATATATGCAAATGTTGATTCTCGAGAAATAAAACTTTCTACTCTCTTTTTTGAGGCGAATATTTCAGAAATGAAAGAGCAGGGAATCAACTGGGAGCTGTTATTAGAAAAAACCGGAGTGGCATTTGGTGCAAAACTAAATTCATTTACAGACGAAGTTAAACAAAATGAAAATGCAAGTAGCCAGCAGCAGGTTGATCCACTTCAATTTCTTGCGGGTAATACAACAGATTTTACTGCAGGTGAATTCAGTGGAAACTTAGTGGGAGCATTCAAGTTTTTTGAATCAAATGGTTTAGGTGAACTTATTGCTCGTCCTTCAATTACAGTTCGAGATAAAGCTCGAGGAAGAATTCAGATAGGTGAAGATATCTCTATTAAAGAGCGTGATTTTTCCGGTAATCTGATTGATCGATTCTATTCAACGGGTACTATAGTTGAAGTTATGCCATATGTCTATAAAGAGGATGGCGTTGACTATGTGCTGTTACAACTTCAGGCAGAAAGAAGTTCTGCCGAGCCTGGTGAAATAACAACAACTATAAGAAAAACAGTTGCTAACACAGAAGTACTGATGCTCAATGGCGAAGAGACCATTATTGGTGGTTTGTTTACTCAAAATGAAATTGTAACAAGAACAGGTATTCCATTCTTGATGGATCTTCCATGGTGGGTATTTGGTATAAGGTATTTAACCGGTTCAGATAAAACCCAGATTCTTAAAAGAGAAATTATTATTCTAATACAAATAGAAGTAATTCCTCCACTTAAGGAAAGAATTGCTCAGAAAAAAGAAGATCTGATAAAACAGGCAATAATTGATAATAGAGGGTATTTGGATAATATAAATAATCAGAAAAATGAAGGACATTTGAAAGCTGACCAGAATAAAGCTGAATTATATCCTGAAGATGAGGAATAAATTAAAGTGGACTCTATTCTAATAGTTGATGATGATATAAAGTTATGTGCTACTTTATCTGAGGATTTAAATGAGATTGGTTACTTTACTCATTTTGTTACTACAGCTGATGAAGCGATTAATTATCTAAGCACTTCCTCTGTGGATCTTGTACTATTAGATCTCAAAATGCCGAATAAAAACGGGTTCTACGTTATCAATCAAATAAACGATAATAATTATAACCCGAGAATTATAGTTCTTACAGCAAATGTTGATGTTGATAGTGCAATAGAATCAGCAAATTTAGGAGTTGATGATTATTTACGAAAACCTTACGATTTTGATGAATTATTAATAACTGTTAGAAGGGTGCTACAAAAAGAAGCATATGAAAATTAATTTAAGACTACTGCTGATTACTTTTTCGGTAATAGTTATAATATCATTGTCTTCAACATTTATTTATTATTCCACAACAACTTCTTTATTAAAAAAGCAATACTCTAAAAACCTTCTTAATGCAAATAGCGATTTTGCTTTCGAGTTACAATCTGGAATACAAATAATTGAAGAAGAATTTTCTAGAATTAGAAATAATTCAATAGAATTAAGTTCTATTGCTATTGATACAACTCTTCTCGATTTTATGTTTTCTTTGGATGAGAATAATTTGATTGATCAAAATTCTTTTATCTATAGTAGCATTGTACAACCTTCTGCGTTAATTAACTCAATAGAAGATTTTACTAAAGTATATCCTAATATAATTTTGCTTTACTCAAAAGAAGAACAAAATGAAAATGTGTTTTACGGCAAGGTTATTACAGAAGAATACCTGAATAAAATTGCTACAAAGATTAGGGCTGAGGTAGCTTTCGTAATAGAGGAACTTCCTATAAAGATTAGCAACTCACAATCAAATGAAAATTATCTTGTAAATTTGGTTAATGCTACTAAAGTTTTTAATTCTCAGAACAAAACTGATGTTTACTATGAAGAATTAAAATCATCAGATTTTTTTTCTGCAGTGCATAAACCAAAAAACTTTAACGTTGCTAATGTACATTATTCATTCTTAATCTTTAATACCTCTTCTGAACTTTCAGAATTCCGTTACACAATTCAAATGATAATATTTGTCTTTGCACTTACCGGGGTATTACTTTCGCTTATATTTATTCTACTCTTTACCACAAAACTTAGAAAGCAAATTTCACTATTGAGCAAAACAACCAAGCTAATTGCTGATGGAGAATTAGGCGAGAGGGTGCCTATAATAACAAATGACGAGCTTGGCAAATTAGGGTCGGCATTTAATGATATGTTAGATAGATTAGAATCAAAGGAGAAAACTGAAAAGAGATTTCTAGAAATTGTAACCATCATTAATGAAAATCCATCATTAAAAATTCTTTCTAGTTTAATTTTAGAAAAATTAATCACTGCTACTGAAACTACATTTGGTGCGTTCTATATAGTCGAAGATGATCAGTTAGAATCGATTTCAACTTATGGTGTTGGAGAAAACACCTTAAAAGCTGCAGTTGAACCAGATCTATATTCCAATGTATTGCAGAAACAAGAATATATTGAAATAATTTTTGAGGAAGATTTCCCTTCGCTAAAGACAGGTCTGTTAGAAATAAAAATAAAATATCTATTGGTTATACCAGTAATTTTTGACAAAAAAGTTATAGCAGTAATCGAAATTGCCAGTGAAAATATACCTTCGGTTGAGCCCAAAGAGTATTTAGATAGTGTAAAAGAGCAGTTAGCTATTGGGATTAATAATTCTGCATCACTTGAAAAATTAAAAAATCTAGTAGATGAATTGAAGAATTTAAATGATCAATATTTACAGCAAAATGAAAAAATATTGGATCAGAATGTTGAGTTGAAGAAGCTTCATTCAGATTTGAAGGAGAAAGCAGAAGAATTAGAAAAACAAAGAAAGAGCGCTATTGAGTTAAGTCATGTTAAATCGCAGTTTTTGGCAAATATGTCGCATGAATTAAGAACTCCATTAAATTCAATAATTGGATTGACAGAATTAATTTCTGAAGATACTACAACTTTCCCAAAAACTAAAGATAGACTTAAAATTGTATTGCGCAACGGCAAGAAATTACTAACTATGATAAATAATATCCTTGAATTTTCAAAAATTGAATCTGGAAAATTTGAAATTATAAAAAGTGATTTTATTATCAGCGAATTTTTAAATGATATTTTTCTTTCAATGGAACCGCTTGTTACAGAAAAAGATCTTAGACTTTCAATTACGTTTACCAAAGAGAAAGATTTAATGATCAATTCTGACAAACATAAGTTGGAGCAGATTATACTTAATCTATTGAGCAATGCAATTAAGTTTACAGAAGTTGGTGGAATTAAAATTAATATTGATACTATTGATGAAAAAACATTGAAGATTGATGTTATCGATACTGGAATTGGTATATCCGATGAAAATAAAAAATTAATTTTTCAAGAGTTTAAACAAGTTGATCTTACTAGAACCAGAAAATATCAAGGTGCTGGCTTAGGTTTGGCAATTTGTAAAAAATATATTGAACTTCTTGGGGGTGAAATTTCCGTTCAAGGCAATGATTTTAAAGGAACAACTTTTACAATTTTGCTTTCTAATGTTATCCAAGATACATTACCATTACTTGAGAAAGACATATATTCAAAAAGCGAATCAGAAAAACAGTCCAATAGAAAAAAACTTTTGCTTATTCATGACGATGTAAAGAATCAAATTTTAATAGAAAATTATTTTGAAAAAAGTGAATATGACATTATTCAAAGTAAACCTAGTGTAGAAATTATAGAGCAAATAGAGAATATTTCTTTAGATGGAATAATCCTTAATGCTACGAATATTACTCAAAGTTATTGGGAAATATTATACAAATTGAAAAGCAATCAGTCTACAACAAACATTCCATTAAGTCCTATTTCAATTCAACCTAATAGCAGAGAAGCATATTTATTTAATCCGTTTGAAATAGTTATAGGTTCAAAGAAAACTGATAAGTTAAAGTACTGTATTGATCTTATAAAGCTTAATAATAACAAGGGCGAAAAGATTATTTGGTTGGGTGAAAATTCTGATGAAAGACAGAATATAATAACCGAATTAAATGATTATGCTGAAATTACAATAAGTTCAGAAATTGAAAATATTAGCGAGAGTATTGATGATATCAAACCTGATATATTAATAATTGATACAATTTTCGAAAACCAAACTACTCTTAAGTTGATGTCTTATTTACAGCAGACAAATAAGCTGCCAATCATTGCAATTATTCCCGATGATATTGAAGAATTAGAAAAACAAAGACTTATATCAGCATTTGACAAAATGGGAATGGATTCCAGTAAAAATTTAGAAGAAGTTTTTAGAGCTGTAGACAGAAAATTTTCATTGATGAAAAAATTAAAAAAAAGCATTAGTTTCCCAATTGAAAATAAATCTCTTGATGATAATAAAAAAGAAATTTCGTCAACAGTAGATCCTAGCGGAAAAAACAATATTCACGTATTAGTTGTTGACGATGATGAAGATACACTTTTTACTGTTGGAGAAATAATCAAAAATATTGGCTGTTCAATTTCATTTGCAAAAAACGGAGCAGAATGTTTAACTTTGTTGAAAACCATTACACCGGATTTAACACTATTAGATATAATGATGCCTGTATTAGATGGATTTGAAACAATTAAAAAAATTCGGACTGATAAGGAAACAAAAGACTTAAAAGTTTATGCAATGACAGCACAGGCAATGTTAGATGACTTTGACATTATTAAAAGCAATGGTTTTGATGACCTAATAACTAAACCAATTGATATTTCAACTTTGTCATTTAAGATTCAACAGCGTATACAAAAAATATAAAATGATAATACTATGAAAAAAATACTAGTTGTTGACGATCAAAAAGATAATGTTTTTGTACTTGAGGAAAGATTAACAAGGGAAGGATTTGAAGTGCTTTCAGCATATGATGGCCCAACTTGTTTAGCTAAAGCCAAGGAAGAAGCACCAGATTTAATTCTTCTTGATGTAATGATGCCGGGTATGTCAGGTTTTGAAGTATGTAAAAAGTTGACCACTTCGGATGACACAAAATTAATTCCAGTGCTTCTAGTTACTGCTTTAACCGAAGCAGAAGATCTCAAAGAAGGGTTTCAGGCAGGCGCATTTGATTATATCAAAAAACCATTTAATAGAGTTGAACTAATAGCTAGAATCAAATCTGCGCTCAGTTTTAGAGAATCACAAAATGTTATGCTCGAGATTGAAAAAGTTCAAACATATGCAGCTACTGTAATTACAGCAAATCATGAAATTAAACAACCGTTGACCTTAATAAATTTATCAACTGCAGCAATTAATAGAGAACTTAGAAAAGATGAAATGTCAAAGGAAGTTGTACAAAAGCGAGTAGTATTCATTGAAGAAGCAAATAAGGAGATTATTTCTGTATTACAAAAACTTAGCTCAATTAAAGTTCCAGTTCTAACAAACTGGGTTAATGATTTGAAAGTCATTGATCTATCTGAAGCAAAAGGAGAAGAGAAACTAGAGGGAAGTTCCTCTGATTAGTTCTATAAGTAAATCAAAATCGTAAGGTTTCTTTAATACTTTATTTATACCCAATTTTGAAAATTTTAATTCATCAGCGTCTTGCAGACCAGTAGTTAAAACTATTGGAACTACCTTATCATTAATTCTTATTTTTTTTATCACATCAATTCCATTTAAACCGGGCATCATATTATCAATTATCATCATATCAATACTTTCATTTGCCTCATATTTTTCCAACGCAATAGAACCATTTGACGCACAAATAGTTTCATAATTATAAGATTCAAGTAAATATGAGATAGATTCTAAAATTGGAGCTTCGTCTTCGGCAATAAGTATTTTTTTAATCTTATTCTTTTTTGCATTTTCTATTACAGATTTTACTGCTGGAAGTACTACTACGAATTCAGCCCCTTTTACTTCCTTACTTTTCACACTAATATTTCCACCATGCTCTTCAACAATATTCTTAACAATATATAAACCTAATCCAGCAGTTACTTTTTTGTTTTTTGTACTGTACCCATCCTTGAAAATTGATTTCAAAGACTTTTCATTTATTCCACAACCAGTATCTTTAATTGATATCCGAATTGCTTTACCATTTATTCTGGAAATAACATTTTTTGCTCCAAATATAATTTTGCCTTTTTTTTCTATTGCCTCAAAAGAATTAATAGAAAGATTTAAAAATGCTCTATATAGATCTGAGTAAAAACCATCAATCTTAAAGAGATCATTTTTAACATTAATTATTAATTCAACATTACCATTAATGGATCCTTTTAGTGTTCTAACAACATCATCAATAAGATCATTTACATTTATACGTCTCTTATTCCTTTCTCCAATCCCTTCGGATGCGAGCAATTCTTCAATGATTTCCGCTTCTCTAATTGAATTAGTTTCTAGGTTAGTGAGATACTTTAGAATTTTATCATCGGGTTTAATTTGTTGCTTGATGGCTGCAATAGAATTTTTGCTGCTGGTGATTATATTATTAAGGTCGTGGGCTGTCTGTTTTATTCTTGAATTTAAAGATCTAATTTCATCTTCTTTTAATTTAAGAATAGAATTATCTTTTTTGCTATTAGGCATTCTTACTTCAAATTAAATTTCTTGATCTTTGTATAGAGAGTTTTCTGACTGATACCTAAGGCTCTTGCTGAAGTCTCCCTATTCCACTCATTAAAATCAAGTACTTTTTTAATATGCATATGCTCCATTTCATCAAGACTAAGTAGTTCAAGATTTTCAGTCAAGGATATTGATAGACTATCAGAAGAAACATTAGGCAAATTTAAATCGTGTACTTGGATTTCATCACCCTCTGAAAATATTAATGCACGTTCAATTATGTGATCTAGTTCCCTTACATTTCCTGGGAATGAATATTTTAACAATGC
>Ga0209013_10006286_pt1 | contig 10101 bp, 10 predicted proteins | sample Cruoilmetagenom2_FD_187291 | JGI IMG/M metagenome (GOLD analysis project Ga0209013, IMG submission 187291) | Oil polluted marine microbial communities from Coal Oil Point, Santa Barbara, California, USA - Sample 2 (SPAdes) (version 2) | ecosystem: Environmental > Aquatic > Marine > Oil seeps ...
GGCTTGGTGATGCCTACGCCATCCTCTCGCTCGACGCTCGCCACCAGGTCATGGAGCTGTACCGGCCGGCGCTGGAGGGACTTGGGGCGTTGACCCTGGGGGAGCTCGCTGACCGATGTCCGGGACGGGTCGCCATCGGCGGCCTGGTCGTCACGCGGCAGCATCCCATGACCGCCAAGGGCACGGTCTTCCTCGCACTCGAGGATGAGACAGGCATGGTCAACGTGACGCTGTGGCCCAAGGTCTGGGGCCGCTTGCGTGGGGTCGTCCGCCGCCACGCGCTGCTCTACGTCGAGGGTGAGCTGCAGGTCGACTCGGGTGTCATCAACCTCGTGGCACGGCGCATCCGGCCCCTCGTCGAGGTCTGTCGTGAGCGTGGTGGGCCGGAGCATCCCGATGGTGTACGTCAGCTCGGCCACGCCGGCATGCGCCGCATGGGCTAGGTGTAGCACGCGTGCTACACTCGGCATATGGATCGTGTCACCATCCGGCAGCTGCGCAACGACGTCAGCCGCATCGTCCGCCGCGCAAGCGCCGGGGAGCGGCTCATCATCACCTCCAACGGTGTCGCGGTGGCTGAGATCCGGCCGCTTGAAAAGCGCTCCACGGAGCGCACGCTCGAGGAGTTGATCGAAGCCGGGCTGATCAACCCTCCACGAACCCGCGCCAAGCCGAAGCCTGCCCATCCCATCAAGTTCAGCGGCACCAGGACGACGGACGAGATCCTGCGTGAGCATCGCAGCGATCGGCTGTGATCTTCCTCGACACGTCGGCGTTGGTGAAACGCTACGTCACGGAGTCCGGTTCGGACGTCGTTCTCCGGCACATGACCCTGGACTCCGATTGGGCCGCGTCGGCGTTGGCACGCACCGAGGCTCGGGTGGCGCTCTGCCGCCGTGGCCCCGAGGGGCGGATCGGATCGCCCGCACAACTGCGACTCGCCGAAGACTGGGACCGCTTCGTGACCGTCCCCATCGACCCCGATTGTCTGGCGCTGGCTGAGGAGCTCGGGTGCCAGCAGGGGATCCGAGCGCTGGGCGCCATCCACCTCGCAGCGGCGTTGCGTCTCCCAGGAGACGTGCGGTTCCTATCGTTCGATCGTCGGCAAACCGAGGTCGCAACGATCCTGGGACTGTCGGTCATCGCGACCGACACCTGACCGACCGGGGGCGGCGTTCCTAGCCCTTGCGGCGAGCGTCGCGGGCGGCCTGCTTGTCGGCGCGGGCCTGCTCCTTGGCCTTCTTGGCCTGCTCCTGCTCCTTGGCCATGCGGTTGAGCTTGGCGCGCTCCTGCGACGAGCGCAGGAAGCGGCGATACCAGGATGCGAAGCCACCGGCGAAGGTGCCGACGAGGATGGCCATGCCCCAGAGCGGCACCAGCGTCTCGATGGTGACGGCTTCGCTGCTCACCTCGGTCACGCCGGAGCCTTCGAGAGCGGCTTGGTCGCGTAGCACCAGGATGGTGATGAGGGTCGCGTCCAGGATGCCGAGCATGGCGCCGACGAGATACGAAGCCCGCTGTGCCAGGAAACCGCCGATGAAGAAGACGAACAGCGAGGTCGGCGGCAGGGTCAGCTGGATATACAGGGTCAGGATGTCGCTGACCTGGCCCTCGGGCAGGGCGCCACTCTGACGTGCCAGCTCGAGCCCGAAGGCGAGAAGTAGCAGGCCAAACGGTAGCCATACCAGCGGCCTGCGGAAGACCTGCGGCAGGGCCTTGAAGTCCTCGACGACGTTGGGCAGCGCGAATCCGGGCCGCTTCGTAGCCTGAGTCGCCTCGGCCGCGTCGGCAGCCTCCTCGAACTCGATCGGCTCGACCTCAGCCTCGCGAGTCTCCTCGCGATGGCGGCGGCGCGCTTCGGCGCGGCTGGTGTTCTTGGGGCGCATCCGGATGTTCCTGGAACTGGGCACGTGAAGTCCTAACTGCACATCATGGGCGGGGCGGCGCGATGGTACCGCAGGAAGCCCGGTATCCGCCGCGCGCGTGGTAATCCACGAGTGGATAAGTGCCAGTGAAGTGGTCCGGCTGATGATGTGCATGACACGCGGCCACGTGCCGCCCCGGTCGCTCCCGCTCTCCGCCCGCCGGACTCGGAGGTCCACGATGCCCCGGCGATGGCGCTCGATCCTGCCCCTGCTCCTGGCTGTCTCACTGTTCCTGCCGGCGACCCCGATGTTGGGGGCCACGGTGACTTGGCCGCCTTCTTCGGACGTCGTGATCGGCGAGGTCGTGACCGGAGGCGCGACTGGCTCCGATGAGTACATCGAGCTCTTCAACGGCGGCGACCAGCCCGTGCAGATGGGCGGTCTCGAGGTCGTGTACGCCAGCGCCAGCGGCAAGACCGTCACCCGCAAGCGAACCTGGAGCGATCGGCGACTGGGCGCCAGCGAGCGCCTGCTGCTGGCGAATGCCGACGGCGCCTATGCCGGTCTCGCCGATCATACCTACAGCGGCGGTCTCAGCGCGACCGGTGGCTCGGTCGTGCTCCGCGTCGTCGGTGGTGACGTGATCGACTCGCTCTCGTGGGGGAGCGCCGTCTCCGCGTTCGTGGAGGGCAGCCCTGGTACAGCGCCCAAGGCCGGTTCTTCGCTGGAGCGCAAGCCCGGCGGCACGGCCGGCAACGCTCGCGACACCAATGACAACGCGGCCGACACGATCCTGAACGCAGCACCCATCGCGGAGGGTTCGGCCCCGACACCCAAGCCCACAGCCCTGCCCACCCCTGTGCCCACGCCCCAGCCGACGCCGGCCTCGACGCCACAGCCCACGCCACAGCCGACGCCGGTGCCGACACCTGAACCACCGTCGCCGACGCCCGACGTGACGGCCGCCCCGACCGCACCGCCGACGGCGCCGCCAACCCCGACCCCGACCCCGACCGTGGCACCTACAGCAACGCCCGAACTGCCGTCTTCCATCCCGGTGTTCGAGGCACGGAGGCGCGATGTCGGAGCCGTGGCCACGGTCAGCGGTACTGTCACCGTGCAACCGGGCCGCATTCTCGGCGACCGCACGTTCGTCATCGAGGACGACAGCGGCGGCATCGCCGTTCGCCTTCCCGTCGCCTACACCGGAGTGTCCCTGCCACGCGGGACGATCGTGCAGGTCAGCGGTGCGCTCGCCGCCCCGTACGGCAACCTCGAGCTGCGCCCGGATGACGCCGACGACCTCGTCGTCATCGGCAGTGGCGGCCTGCCCGACCCGAGCCCCTTCGACACCTCCGACGTCCGCGAAACCAACGAAGGCCTTCTCGCGACCGTCACCGCCACGCTGACCGACATCGATCGCTACAGCAGTGGCGCGATCACGCTCACGGTCCGCGACAACAAGGGCGCCGCCCGCGTCTACGTCTTCGGCCCGATCGGTCTGGATCGCGAGGGCCTCTCGAGGGGCCAACGCATCCGGGCCACGGGCATCGTCGGCCAGCGTGCCAGCCGGTCCGGTGCCGCCGATGGCCATCGCTTGTGGCCGCGCGGCGCTGCCGACCTCGTCGTGATCAGCCGTGGGCCCGGCGCCACCACACCACCCGGCGATGTCCCCGGCGACGTGCCACCCCCGGGCAAGCCGCCCCGTGTCCCGATCAAGGACGCCAACCCGGGCCGCACCGTCACCATCGTCGGCGTGGTCACCGCCAAGGCCGGGCTCCTCGACTCCGAAGGCCGCAGAGTCACGGTTCAGGACCAGTCCGGCGCCATCCTCGTGCGCTACCCGGCCGAGGGCACGCCGGCTGCGATCGGCCGCAAGATCCGCGCCACCGGCGACGTCGGCACCTGGTATGACGCACCGCAGCTGGCGGCTGAGGTGGTGCCCAGGGTCAAGGGTCGCGGGACGGTCGAGCCGACGGCCCTGAAGCGCCCTCCGACCAAGACCGAGGAGTGGCGGCTGGTCAAGGTAAGCGTGCGCATCAGCGACATCGAGCGTTCCGGGAACACGTGGCGCGCGGAAGCGACGCTCGGCTCCGGCGATGAGCTGCCCATCGTCGGCCTGGCCGGCGCCGGCATCGACCCCCAGCTCCTCGAGCCCGGCCGGGCGGCCCGCATCACCGGTATCGTGCGGCGGGCCCACCCCTCAGCCTCGGACCAGCGTTTCGCGGTCGCACCCCGCTCGCGCAAGGACATCAAGCTTGGAGACGTCACCAGGGAAGGCGACGGCGAGGACGCCGAGGACGAGGACGAGGACGAGGACGTGGTCGCCGTCGGGGCCGCGGGCGATGTCGGTCCGAGCCATGGCGAGATGGGAGTGCTCTCGGCCACCCTTGGCTCACTCGAGACGCTCGACGACCGCCTCGTCCGTGTCGGAGGCCGGGTCGAGGCCATCGCCGAGCGCCGAGTCACGCTTGATGACGGCACCGCCAAGGGTGTCATCCGGCTGGCCGATGCCGTCGAGCGCATCGACCCCAAACTCGAGATCGGGGAGGTCATCAACGCTGTCGGCCGAGTCCAGCGTCGCCCGTCGGGCCGACCCGAGGTCATCGTGGAGACCGCGGCCGATGTGCGCCGCGGGGCAACCCTCGGCAGGGGAGCCGCAGCGAGCGCACCTGCTGTCCGTCGGATGCCGCTATCCGCGCCGCTGGCCGCATCGATCGAGGAACCTCGAATGCCACACGCGTCCATCCCGGCGGATACCTCGCCCATACCGCTTCTGCTCATCGCAGTGGCCGGGTTGACCGTGGTGGCCATCGTCCTGCTGGGCTCGGCCGCGCTGCTGGCGTGGCGCTCGCCTCGCTCCCCGCTTCCGCCTACGCCTACGCCGGGCTGATCTCGCCCGATCCGCGTTCGATCAATGCCGTCGGCATGGCCAGGGCGTCGGCCAGCTCAAGGTCGTCGAACCCGACCATGGCCACACGGTACCGGTTCTCACCGACAGCGCCGACAGCGCCCACGCTCATGCGGTTGTTGGCGCAGAAGGCCGCCGTCGGTGGATCGGCGCCCTCGAGCAGGGCCGAGACCACCCCGCTAGCGTCCTCCGCGTCCTTGAGATCGTGTCGGATCAGTGTCGGGTCGACCTCGACGCCGGCATCGGCCATGGCCTCGCGGTAGCCGCGGAAGCGTTCGCTCATCGTGTGCATGTCCAGTGACTGTGACAACACCGCGATGCGTCGATGCCCGTGTGCCAGGAGGTGTTCGGTCGCGGTGCGAGCACCACCGTAGTCATCGAGCAGGATCGTATCGGCCCGAAGGTGGCGCTGGGGCGGTCGAGGAAGACGATCGCGGTGCCGTGACGCATCTGTGCCGCAAGCACCGGTGGTCTCGCCCGACGGGCACGATCAGCAATCCGCGCAGCCGCTGGATCACGAATGATTCGATGATGTGCTGCTCACGCTCGGGATCGAAGTCCGAGCTGGCGGTGACGACCTGCAGGTCGCGCGTCCTGGCCACGTCGTCGATCGCTCAGGCGATCGAGGTGCCAAAGGGTCTGGAGGCGTCGTCGACAACCAACCCGGTCTGGTTGCGGCTGCCGCCGCGCGTGAAATCGGCGACGACGACGCTACGCCGGAAGCCCAGCTCGCGCACCGCGGTCATGACGCGCTCGGCCGTGGCTGGTCGCACGCCGGGCCCGCCATTGATGACCCACGAGACCGTCTTGAAGCTGACACCGGCGACCTCGACCACGTCTCGAACGGTGGGGCGATCCTTCACCCTGCCACGATTGCGACTGGCGTTCGATTCACCATCGCTCACTGTGTCTACCACCCCTCTCGAGCTTCCCGAGAGGCGTATCCTCAACGGGGATGCACACGATGTCATCGTGCCATTGAAAACGGTGTCATCGTCCATCATGCGTCCAGATGCAACGTGCAAGACACGGTCGCTTGAAAGGGAGTAGCGGCCAGGAGCGCACGCTGTGCTGACGGCGACAGGGGGCAGGGAACCTCGTGCCGACCAAGAGAGTGAGAGGAGGCCGCTTTCCGCTAGGACGCCATCGAGCCCCGCCGTCATCCGACACCACCTGATCCCATGAGGAGGAACTACGTGAAGCGACTGATTTCTATCGCGTCCGTCGCGCTGCTGACCGTGGCAATGCTGCCTACGGCCGCTGCCGCTCAGGACGATGAGAAGCCCAACATCGCCTTCCTTCCCGGCATCCTGGATCCCTTCTATCAGGTCATGGAGCAGGGCATCCTCAAGGCCGGCGAGGACTTCGGCGTCGATATCCAGGTGGCCCAGTATCCCGATACGTGGGGCACTTCCGCCCAGAACCCGATCCTTGACGCACTGAAGGGCCAGGGAAACCTGGATTACCTCATCACCGCTCCGGTGAGCACCGAGGAGATGATCGCTCCGCTGATGGAGGCGCTCGAGCAGGGCACCAAGATCATCACCGTCGACACCTTCCTCGGTGATGGCAACTACATCGACGGCCCGGTGACCTTCCCGATCTCGTACATCGGCTCAGACAACCAGGAAGGCGGACGCATCGCCTGCCAGGCCATCGCTGATGCCATCGGCGGTGAGGGCAAGGTCTACATCCAGAACACCAACCCCGACGTCAGCTCGGTCTCCGACCGCAGCATCGGCTGCCGCGAGATCTTCGACTCCTACGACGGCATCGAGATCGTGGCCGAGGAATACAACGAGGATGTCGAGGCCATCGCGGTCCAGCAGACCGAGGCCATCCTGCAGATCCATCCGGACCTGGCGGGCATCTTCGGTGTCAACGTCTTCAGCGCCCAGGGCGCTGGCGAGGCCGTCAGGAACGCGGGTCTCGGTGGCGAGGTCCAGATCGCGGCCTACGACGCCACCAAGCGCGCCATCGAGGCGCTGAACGCGGGCGACGTCACTCTCGTCCTCGCGCAGAAGCCGGCCGACATGGGCTACCTGGGTGTGGCCTTTGCCATGGCGGATGCGGCTGGCGTGACCAGCATCCCGAAGCATGTGACCACGGGCTTCGCCATCATCGACGCCGAGAACGTCGATGATCCCGAGATCGCCCGGTTCATCTATCAGGTCGACTAGACATATCCCGCAAGCCTCCTAGGCTTAGCTCGATCCAGCGTGAGGTGCCCCCGAGGGCACCTCACGCTTCCTAGAGAGGACCCCGCCCGTGGCTGAACCTGAGACTCAGGCCCCCGCGACCGACCCGCGCCTTGAAAGGCGCAAGCGGATCGTGCTGGGCGTCAGTCGTGCGTGGGCATGGGTCTTCCTGCTCAGCCTGATCGTGTTCTTCACGATCAGCGTCTACGCTCGGACCGACGGCGACGTCTTCTTCCTGAACCTTCGCAACATCCAGTCGATCCTCAACACCATCGTCCCTGTGCTGCTGCTCGGCCTGGGCCAGACGTTCGTCATCATCTCCGGTGGCATCGACCTCTCGGTCGGCTGGGTGATGGGCCTCTCCTCGGTCGTGTCGGCCAAGTCCACGCTGCTGCTGGTCGATGCCGGCATCGGTGCCTACCCAGCCATCTTCATCGGTTTCGGGATTGCCCTCGCCGCCGCGTCGTCGGTCGGTCTCATCAGCGGGATCATCATCGCCAAGCTGCGCGTCCCAAGCTTCATCGTCACCCTGGGCATGGCCTTCGTGGCGCGTGGCGCGGCCCTCATGATCTCGAACGGCCGGACCATCGGCGGTCTGCCCCAGGAGCTGCGCGAGCTCGGCAACGAGTCATTGCTGTACTGGCAACACGGCGAGGGGGGTGGCCCCTCCTTCCTTGTCAAGCCGGATCTCGCCGGCGAGGCACTGCGCAGCATGGATCGGCTCTTCTCCTGGCCGGTGGTCGTGACCGCCATCACCGTGGCCATCGCCGTGTTCCTGCTGCACAAGACGCAGTTCGGACGTCACACCTTTGCCATCGGTGGCAACCGCGAGGCCTCCGTCCGTGCCGGTGTCCCGGCCGACCGCCAGACCATCATGATCTTCACCTTGTCGGCATTCTCGGCGGGTCTCGCCGGCATCCTGTACACGGCCCGCTTCACCGGTGGTTCCTCCATCGCCGGTGAGCCGCTGCTGCTCAACAGCATCGCTGCGGTGATCATCGGCGGCGTGAGCATGTACGGCGGCCGCGGCAACGTCATGGGCACGGTCATCGGGGCGCTCATCATCGCCATCCTGGTCACCGGCCTGATCATGCTGCAGGTCGACCCGTTCCTGCAGTTCATCATCATCGGCGTCGTGGTCATCATGGCCGTGCTCATCGACCAGGCCCGCGATCTCGTTGCAGGAAGGGCGGAGAGCCAGTGAGCGAAGAGCAGGGGACGACCATGTCCAGCGAGCCCATCCTCTCGGTCCGCAACCTGGTCAAGCGCTTCGGCGGTCTGACCGCGGTCAACGACGTCAGCCTCGACATCTACCCCGGGGAGGTGGTCGGCCTCGTCGGCGACAACGGCGCCGGCAAGTCCACGCTCATCAAGTGCGTCTCGGGTGTCTATCATCCCGATGGCGGCCACATCTTCTTCGAGGGCAAGGAGGTCCGTTTCTCGGTGCCGATCGAGGCTCGCGAGGCGGGTATCGAGACCATCTACCAGGACCTCGCGCTGGCCGGGAACCTTGATGTCAGCGCCAACATCTTCCTCGGTCGCGAGATGAAGAACCGCTATCTGGGTGGCGCCATCCGTACGCTCGATGAGAAGCAGATGCTCTCTGAGTCGTCGGGCATCCTCGATCGCCTCGGTATCCATATCCCGCAGATGCGCAAGGAGATCGAGAAGCTCTCCGGCGGTCAGCGCCAGGCAGTGGCCATCGCCCGGGCCATCTACTGGAATGCCCGCATGATGATCATGGACGAGCCCACCAACAACCTCGGCGTACCCGAGCAGCGCAAGGTCATGGAGCTCATCAAGACGTTGAAGAGCCAGGGTGTGCCGGTCATCTTCATCTCACATACCTTGCCCGATGTCTTCGCGGCCACCGACCGCATCGTGATCATGCACCGCGGTCGCAAGGTCGCTGAGATGCCCTCCTCGTCCACCAACACGACCGAGGTCGTGGAGTACATGGTCGGCGCCCGAGAGCAAGGGGTCGAAGGCGCCGCCGCCTGACGCCTAGCCGGCCTGGCCGGCCTCGCCTGCGGCCCAGGCGTCCACCAGCTCCGAGACGGCGTGGATGACGGTGATGTGCATCTCCTGGATGCGCGCCGTGTCGTCTGAGGGCACGTGCATGCCGTGCTCGGCCACCTCGGCCAGTCGCCCGCCGCTCGCGCCAGTGAGCGCCCATGTCCGCGCACCCCGCTGACGGGCGGTCGTGATGCCGTTGACGACATTCGCGGCGTTGCCCGAGGTGCTGATGCCGATGACCAGGTCGCGCTCCGAGCAGAGTGCTTCGACCTGCCGCGCGAAGACGCTCTCGTAGCTGTAGTCGTTGGCGATGGCGGTCAGCACTGAGGTGTCCGTCGTCAGCGCCAGCGCCGGCAGGGCCTGCCGGTCGCGCTTGTAGTGGCCCGTCAGCTCGCCGGCGAAGTGCTGGGCATCGGCCGCGCTGCCGCCGTTGCCGAAGACGATGAGCTTGCCGCCCGCGTCGAAGGCCTCGATGAGTTGGGTAGCCAACGCCTCGATGGCCGCAATCTGGCTCCCGCGGGTCGCCCGAGCGACCTCGAGATGCTCGTCGAAGATGGCCGTCAGGGTGGTCGCAGCGTTGCTCATGGGCCCATCGTAGGCGTTCCCCGAGGTCCGAGCGTGGGCCGAGCGTGACAGAACCGGCTTGCAGACACGCGCTTTGGTCACTATCGTTCCGCCCAGTCCTCGCGCTGGCCGAGGTGCAACACAGGGAGGCAACGTGCCCGACGCGGACCCGCTCGTCACGCTGCCGGATACCGATCGCCAGTACCACATCGACCTCGCTCCGGGCGAGATCGCCGACTACATCCTGCTGCCCGGTGACCCCGACCGCACCGACCGCATCGCGGACATGCTCGACGATGTCGAGGTCCACCGCCGGCACCGCGAGTTCAACTCTGTGACCGGCACCCACAAGGGCCTGCGCATCTCAGTCGTGGCCACCGGCATCGGCACCGACAACGTCGAGATCGTCATCGCCGAGCTCCTGGCCATCGCCGAGCGCAAGCCGACGTTCATCCGCATCGGCTCCTGCGGCACGCTGCGCGAGGACATCGCCCTGGGTGAGCTCATCGTCACCACCGGCGCGGTGCGCCTCGAGTCGACGACCAAG
>Ga0209013_10006287_pt1 | contig 10099 bp, 8 predicted proteins | sample Cruoilmetagenom2_FD_187291 | JGI IMG/M metagenome (GOLD analysis project Ga0209013, IMG submission 187291) | Oil polluted marine microbial communities from Coal Oil Point, Santa Barbara, California, USA - Sample 2 (SPAdes) (version 2) | ecosystem: Environmental > Aquatic > Marine > Oil seeps ...
CGTTGACAAGATTGGCCAGGAAGCAGCGTATTTTATTCTTTCCTGGAGCAACCCTTCATTTAATGTTGCCAATGCCGAAGACCGGATGCACAGAATTAGTCTTCCATTGGCTCATATCCTGCTTGATTCAGCCAAGAAACAGGATGAGGAACAATATGAGAGTGACGGTGGTTCAATGAATGGTCAAAACAGTCCAGCCGCGGCTGCACAGACCGACCCTGTAGTTAAACGCGTAATTCAGACAATCAGTTCCATTGCCGGGGTAAAGCATTACTACCTGTTGGACCGCAAGGGAAGCTTGATAACCCAGTCATCCAAGCAGCAGAAACTTGGCGATTTCATTACATACTGTATCGTCAGCGGCATTCAGATGAGAAAAATAATAAAGGTCAAGGGACCTAACCGTATCCATCTTGTTCTCGAAAATGGTGAATCACTTCTGATTATTCCGGGAGCAGGTATGATTATTGGTTTATTGCTGGATGAATTTTCTTCAGTAATTCAAGTGTCTGACCAGCTTCGCCCGGCTTTAACAAATAAATAAGTATCAAGAACGTATGATGAGAAAATTACTCAATGAAATTGCTGTCATACCTGGTGTGATCGGCTCATGCATTTTTGATAAAATGGAAGGTGCACTGTGTACCGTTCTTGATGCAGATTTACCAAAAGATTTTACGGAAAGTGTCGGTATCCATTTTGTCCGCTTGGTCCGGATGGGAGCCATGAATAAACTGGAGATCAAATCAGCCCACTTTCGGTTTGACCGGTATACTGTTGTCGGTATACCTTTGGATACCGGCGCTATCTTGCTGACTATTTGCGAAGCTCACGCTAACTGCTCTTTTGTCGCGACGACTGCTGCGATGCTTGCAGCTGATTTGCGCGAGGAGCTTGAAAAACCATCTGCTGCTCCTCCCCCGAGCAGCAAGCATGACAATGTACAACTAGAACAGGAATACATTGCGGATGAAGCCGTAGAAGAAGATCTTAGTGACCAGTTCGAGGAAATTCAAAATGCCCTGGCTGGTGCCATTGGTCCGCTTGCCGATATGGTTATGCCTGATCATATTAATAAATGGCGGCAGGGTGGTGCTGCCGCAAAGTCAAGGCTTCCTGAATTGGTGGAACAGCTCGTTGAAGAAATTGGCGACGCTGGTTTAGCTGATGAGTTTGAAAAGCAGATCAAACATCTTCTTTAATCTTTTATTTTTTCAAGAAGAAAGAACTCTCGCTTAAAATCCTTTATACTTATCTCTATCCAAGACAAATTTCACTTGAAGAATTCTTACGTTAAAGATTGATGATTATGATAGAAAGGACCCTGGAATTTGTTCACCAAAAAGGCTATGTTACTAAGAGGTATTGAGATTATCGCCCAGGAAATATGTTCTGTTTACAGTGAGCAATAACCAAGCAAGGATTATCAAGTGAAGAAGGAATTCATTTTTTTGGCTGTTATTTTTTTGTGGCCGATACACCTCCATGCAGCATGCCTGGAGGGTGACTGCCGAAACGGTTACGGGCACCTTGAGGGTGAAGACGGTCGAGTCTACAAGGGGCAATTTAAGAATGGCTATCTCTGGGGAGATGGCACCCTTGTTAATTCCGGTGGAGTGACCTATACCGGTCAGTTTGTCAGGGGGAAGTTCCAGGGCAAGGGAAATTTGGATGGGCCTGAACGGACTTATACCGGTCAGTTCCGAAATGGTGTCATTGACGGCAAGGGTACACTGACATGGGCCGATGGTTTAGACTATACAGGTGACTTCAGCCTGGGACGGTTTGACGGACATGGAACCCTTGTGTCGACGGATGGGCGTAAATATACAGGTGAATTTCGCAACAACATTATCGAGGGCCAGGGAAAACTGACCTATGCGGACGGATCAAGCTTTGAGGGCAGGTTTCATGATGGCAGCCCGGCGGGTGAGGGAGTGCGGATATATTTGGACGGTATGTACTATAAAGGAAGGTACTTCAGGGATAAGCGTGAAGGATACGGCATTTTGGAAATGACGGATGGAAGCCGTTATGGGGGAAATTTTCACGATAACCTTTTTGATGGCCGGGGAACGCTTAAAACAGCTGACGGAACAGAATACAGTGGTGATTTTCTTGCCGGAAAAATGACCGGGAAGGGAATAAAGACCTGGCCGGATGGCAGAATATATGATGGGAATTTCGAAGATGGCTGGATGAATGGCCAGGGGAAGATGGACTTTCCCGACTTAAGCCGTTATGAGGGTGAATGGCAGGATGGTCGGCCGAATGGACGCGGTACCCTATTTTATGCTGATGGCAGAAGGTATGAGGGAGATTTCTTCAATGGCCTGCCCAACGGACTGGGAACCCTCGTTGACCCAAAAGGTGGGAAATTCACCGGTCAGTTTGTCGATGGCCAGCCTGTGCAGCCCAAACCTTTCTCAGAAGATTACCTGCCCGATAGCCCAGTGGTGACGGAAACGGTTGGGCAGAAGGGTTCCTCTGTAGTCGTAGGGGTACGTGCGACAGAAAAATCCGAAAGTGAAGATGCCGCAGCAATGGTTGCGCCGGTACAGATGGGGAAAGGTCCAGTCTATGCTGATGGTTTTCTCTTTACGGATGCATCGCAAAAGAAAAAATTTTCAGGGGTAACTAAGTATATGCTGCCCGACGAGAGTATATATGAAGGTGAAATGGTTGATGGGATCATGGAGGGAGATGGTTCGCAGGTCTTTCCCGATGGAAGGCGGTACGTAGGAACATTTAAAAATAACATGCGAAACGGCCGCGGTGAGTATAGTTATCCTGATGGGGCAAAATATACCGGTGATTTCAGAAATGGCCTTTTTGACGGAGCAGGAACGTATTTCTTTCCTGACGGCAGTGTGTATGAAGGAGAGTTCAGAAAAGGTTTTTTTGAGGGCCTGGGGAAATTAACCTATCAGGACGGTAAGAGGTATATTGGCTCATTTGAGAATGATCTGCCTGATGGGTATGGCACCCTTATCTCTCCCGATGGATCTGTTTATGAAGGCGGGTTTAAGGCCGGTCGGAGAAACGGTACCGGCAAGCTGGTCTACCCTGACGGCCAGGAAATTGAAGGAGAGTTTAAGGCCGACATCCTTGTCGATCAGAAATAAACCGGGAGAGCAGAGTGTATTGGCAATATCAAACCATACTTTTTGAATTTCGGAAAGACGGGCTTTTGGGAGACAAGTATATTGACGATGAAGAAGTTGAAAATCTCTTGAACGAGCACGGAAATCTTGGCTGGGAACTCGTTAATGTAACACCTGTCCAGGAAGGTCTACTGGCATTCCTGAAAAAAGAGAGGGTGGTGTCTAAACAGCAGGGACAAGAGATGCCAGGCGGTGTTCACGAAGCAAGTCAGGCAGGACAACAACCGTACCGTCAACCCGCTGAACATGTTCAGGTCCGTGAGCGGGAGTTGGTAAATCGTCCCGAAAGAAAAAGGCACGACAGTCAGGCAAAAGGGGATTCAGACCTGGTCGGCGGCATCAAGATCACCTGAAATATTTTTATGGATTGTAAGCCTAATCAGTCATTAATCAGACACATGCGAAATCTTCGCAGGATTCTTCATCGTTGTCCGGAGCTGGCGTACAGGGAAAAAAAAACTGCAGCAGTGCTGGCGGAAGAACTTGATCGTCTTAATATTCCGTTTAAAACCAAAGTCGCAGGAACAGGGATAGTCGCAGAGCTGATGGGTCAGCCTCCTGCCGGCGGCATCATACCCTGTGTAGCCCTGCGTGCCGATATGGATGCTCTGCCGCTGCAGGAGGAAACAGGCCTGCCTTTTGCTTCTGAACATTCCGGATGTATGCATGCGTGTGGTCATGACGGCCATATGGCCATGCTGGTCGGGGCCGCTGCCCTTCTACAGGAGGTTGAACTGCCGGGCAGGGTGAAGTTGTTCTTTCAGCCTGCCGAGGAATCGGGAAATGGTGCAGAAAAAATGATTGAGGCCGGAGCTCTCGACGACATCGAGATGATTTTTGCCGGTCATATCGATATCCATTATCCGGTTGGAACATTGACGGTTGATGCTGGTCTGATCTGCTCCTATACGAATCCCTTCACAATTCATATTCATGGACGCGGAGGTCATGCCGCATGGCCTCATGAGGCGATTGACAGCGTTGTTGTGGCAAGTAATCTGATAATGAATATGCAGACCCTTGTGTCCAGAGAAATTGATCCGGTCCATCCGGCAGTGGTTACTGTCGGCCGGGTTCAGGCGGGTACAGTCCATAACGTGATCGCAGAGCGGGCATTGATCGATGGAACAGTTCGCAGTGCGCATCAGGATACCCGTAAGCGGATTTTGAGCGGCCTGAACCGTATGATCCAGGGAGCGGCCTCAATGAGCGGTGCGAGAATAGAGTTGAACTTTCTCGAAGGGTTGCCGGCGGTAATAAATGAGGAACCAGCGGTATCCATTGCTCGGCAGGCAGCCTGGGAGGTAGTCGGTGAGGAGGGGATCACATCCCAGGGCAGACCCAGTCTTGGTGGTGAGGATTTTGCGTTTTACCAGGAAAAAGTTCCTGGCTGCTTTGTCAGGTTTGGAGCCCAACAGGGTGATCTTCATAGCGGGCCGGCCCATTCAAGCCGGTTTGATTTCGACGAGGGTGTTTTGGAAATCGGTTCTTCCTGGCTGGCAAATGCAGCTTTGCTGGGGTTGCGACGGTTGGTGGAAAAGAAATGAGTGGCGGCAGGATGGGTGCGATTGATTTTGTCCAGAGCGAGCCATTTACCCTGGGGGTTGAACTTGAATTCCAGATTCTTGATCCAAACAGCCTTGATCTTGTCCCAAGGGCCGGACATCTTTTCGATCAGGTACCTTCTCCCGAGCGGGACAAGATTGCCTACGAGTTCCTCCAGTCGATATTTGAGGTGCAGACCGGTATTTGTTCCTCTGTTGCTGAGGTTGAGGAGGATTTACGTCAAACCGCCAGGGTAGTGGAAGAGGCTGCCTATGCCTGCGGTTGTTTTCTCTTTGCCAGCGGCATTCATCCATTTGCCCGCCCGGAGGCCCAGCTGGTGACCGATAATGAGCGTTACCTGCGGATAATGGATGAGTTGCAGTTTGTCGGCCGGCAGTTTATTTCACAGGGTCTGCATGTTCATGTCGGCATGGCTGACAAGCAGAGCGCTATCCATGTTTGCGATGCGATACAGGGATATCTGCCGCTTTTGCTCGGGTTGAGCGCTTCGTCACCCTATTTTAAAGGGGAGGATACCGGGTTTCAATCATACCGGACCAAGCTTTTTGAAGCGTTACCATTGGCTGGAATCGCTGACTTTCTGGGGAGCTGGCAGGCGTATGAACAGAAGATTCTGATGCTGCAGCAGTCCGGGATTATCAAGGAGTTTCGCGATCTTTGGTGGGATGTGCGGCCGAGCCCCTATTTAGGGACCGTTGAAGTCCGCATCTGTGATATGCCTTCAAGTTTTAATGATATTCTGGCCCTGACGGCCATTATTCAGGCCTTAGCCGTTCATATTGTTGAAAAACAACGGCCGCAGGAACCGATTGATTACCAACTCCTGCGCTATAACAAGTGGCAGGCTGCCCGGCATGGACTGGAAGGGAGGTTCTTTGATCCTTCCGATCTGTTGGGTCACGAACAGCAGTCAGTCAGAGGGGCCGTTGAAAGGTTGCTTAATGTTCTTGAGCCGACCATGGATATGATCGGGTCAGCGGAATGGTGCGAAGGGATAAGGAATATACTGCAGAAGGGGAGCGGCACTGACAGGCAGCGGCATTTTGTTGCCGAATATGAAACCTTTAAGAACATGATATTAAAATTACACAAAGAGTTCTGGGGATGACCAGGTATACAAAATCGGTTGTTGCCACTGGTCATGAACTGGTCAGCAAGGCAGCTGTCGATATCCTGCTGATGGGAGGGAATGCTTTTGATGCTGTTGTGGCGGCCGGTTTTGCCGGAGCGGTTGCCGAACAGACGCTTACCAGCCTGGGTGGGGGAGGTTTCCTGCTGGCACGGACCGCAGGGGATCCTGGTCCGGCGGAAGAGATTTTTTTTGATTTTTTTGTAGACACTCCCGGTCGCGGTCTTAAAATCAAGCCTGATCCGCATTTTTTTCCGGTAACTATAGATTTCGGGGGGTCAGGCCAGGTGTTTAACGTTGGCCTTGGCTCAGTCGCCGTTCCAGGGACTTTGAAAGGTATGCTCCATGTCCATGCGAGACTGGGTCGGATTCCTCTGGCGGATGTTTTACAACCTGCAACTGAATTGGCCCGGGGGCATAAGCTCAATGACTTTCAGGCTGAGTTTCTCAAAATGCTTCATCCTATAATGACCTTCTCTAAGACAGGACGTGACCTGTATGAACCTGATGGGCAGTACATGCGGTCGGGTGATGTCCTGGTGAATAAGAAGATGGCTGATTTTCTTGATAACCTGAGTGAAGATCAGGGAAAGAGTTTTTATTGTGGCGACATTGCCCGGCAGATAGAACAGGATATGCAGGAAGGGCAGGGCATGCTGACCTTTGAGGATCTTTCTTCATATTCTGTTGTCGAAAGGAAGCCGCTGTTAAAAAAATATCGCGGCTACAAACTGCTGACAGGACCGCCGCCATCAATTGGCGGTTCCTTGATAGCTCTTTCGCTTTCACTTTTTGAGCAGATGGAACCGCTTGAAACCTGGGGGTCTACTGAATACCTGCTACGTACAACCGGGCTCATGCAGGAGGTGGAACAGCTGCGCAGTCAAGGTGTTTCAACACCTGAGGCGATTCAGGTTTTTCTTGAAAGCGGCAGGATTACAGAGTCAACTCGGCAAATACGACAGTTCAGCAGGGGGACAACGCATATCAGTATTGCAGACCAGGAAGGAAATGTAGCATCCATGACCTGCTCCAACGGCGAAGGCTCCGGATACTTTGCACCGGGAACAGGTATTATGCTCAATAATATGATGGGTGAAGACGATCTTCATCCGGAAGGCTTTCATTCGAGTCCGCCCGGCGAGCGGGTTTCGTCCATGATGTCACCGTCAGTGGTACTGAAAGACGGAGATGTCAAACTTGTGCTTGGCAGCGGCGGTTCCAAGCGAATCAGAACGGCCATGACACAGGTGCTCTCCCAGATAATCGATTTTAAGCGTGAGATTGACGTTGCTGTCAATGCTCCCAGACTGCACTGGGATGGCGAGGTCCTCCAGGTGGAGCCCGGATTCCAGCAGGAAGCGGTACAAGCTGTGTCTGAACGGATTCCGGTTAATCTCTGGGAAGAACGGAATGTGTACTTTGGAGGTGTTCATACAGTTGTTCCAGGTGTCACTGGAGTTGGCGACCCTCGACGCGGCGGAGCAGTAGTTATGGTATCCTTATGAGTGCATATATTTTAAAGCGGATACTGTTAATGGTTCCAACCCTGTTCGGGGTGATGCTCATCACTTTTGCCGTTACCCAGTTCGTTCCCGGTGGACCGGTTGAGAGAATGATGGCTGAAATTGAGGGACACGGGACCGGCGGCGAAGCCGCCTCCGGAGGTGCCGGTACCCTTTATCAGGGAAACAGAGGTCTGGACCAGGACAGGCTTGCACAGTTGAATAAACTGTATGGGTTTGACCGCCCACCGTTAGAGCGCTTTCTTACCATGATGGGCAACTACCTGGTTTTTGATTTCGGTGAGAGCTACTATCACCAGAGAAGTGTTGTTGAGCTTGTTATCTCAAAACTTCCGGTGTCAATGTCTCTCGGGCTGTGGACCTTTTTTATTGTCTACCTGACCTGTATTCCTCTCGGCATAAAAAAAGCGGTGAATGAGGGCGGTCGATTTGACGTTATTTCCAGTACGGTTATCCTCATCGGTTACGCTATTCCCGGATTTGTTCTTGGTATTGCCTTGATAGTCCTGTTTGGCGGTGGGAGTTTCTGGAACATTTTTCCGCTTCGCGGTCTGGTGTCCGATAATTGGAGGGAAATGACCTGGGTCACTCTCATCCTGGACTATCTCTGGCACATGGTCTTGCCGATCACCGCCAGTACAGTAGGAAGTCTTGCCGTTATGACGCTGCTGACTAAAAACAGTTTTCTTGAGGAGATTCGTAAACAATATGTAATGACCGCAAGGGCCAAGGGGCTTCCAGAAAATCAGGTTCTCTATAAGCATGTTTTCAGAAATGCCATAATACCGATCATTACCGGTTTTCCGGGGACCTTTATTGCATCATTTTTCACCGGCAGTCTCTTAATCGAGACCATTTTTTCACTCGACGGAATGGGACTGCTTGCGTATGAGTCGGTGATGAACCGAGATTATCCCGTTGTTCTTGGTACGCTCTATTTCTTTACCGTCATTGGTCTTGTTTCAAGGCTTCTGTCCGATCTCAGCTATGTTGTTGTTGATCCGCGAATAAGTTTTGAAGGGGTTCGTTAAGGTAGGGCATGGTCGCTGGAAAAAAGAAAGACAGCCTTGCCAGGCGGCGCTGGAACAGCTTCAGGAAAAATAAGCGTGGTTTCTACAGCCTGATCATTTTTATGCTGCTTTTTGTTACCAGTCTTTTCGCGGAATTATTGAGTAACGACAAGCCATTTCTGGTGAAATATAATGACGAGTACTATTTTCCGATCATCAAAGTATACCCGGAAACTGTTTTTGGCGGGGATTTTGAGTCGGAAACAGATTATCGGGATGAATTTATTCTGAACAGGTTGAAGACGCATGGCAACTTTGTTGTTTTTCCGATCAACCCGCATAGTTACAACTCTATCAACCTGCAACTGGATACACCTGTTCCATCACCTCCGACCAGAGAAAATCTTCTGGGAACGGACGACCGGGGCAGGGATGTCCTTGCACGGCTTATTTACGGGTTCAGGATATCGGTGCTGTTCGGGTTGGCATTGACATTCATCAGTACAATCCTGGGAATTATTGTTGGTGCGGTCCAGGGTTTTTTTGGCGGCAAGACAGATATTCTTTTTCAACGGTTTATTGAGATTTGGGGATCGATGCCCAGGCTCTACCTGTTGATTATTTTTGCTTCCATTTTTAGGCCCAGTATCCTCTTGCTCCTTATATTACTTTCAATGTTTGAATGGATGGGGCTCTCGGATTATGTACGGGCCGAATTTCTGAAAGGTCGTAATATGGAGTTTGTCAAGGCTGCAAAAGCCCTGGGGGTCGGAAACCTGACTATCATGCACAGGCATTTGCTTCCAAACGGCATGACGCCTGTTATTACGTTCCTGCCCTTTGTCATGTCCGGATCAATTCTGTCATTAACCAGTCTTGATTTTCTTGGTCTTGGAGTCCCTCCTTCGACCCCGAGCCTTGGAGAACTGCTTGCTCAGGGGAAGGCAAATATTGATGCCTGGTGGCTCTCCCTGTCCACCTTCATTGTCCTGGTGGGCACCCTGATCCTGCTTATTTTCTTCGGTGAAGCCCTGCGTGAAGCATTTGACCCCAGAAAGCAATAAAAAAAGGGTAAGAGGATTAACCAAATTGGTTGCACCCCGGTGAACTATTATAAAAAAGGGCTCAAGTAAAAATAATTCATACATCTCGGAGTCTGCGCTTACCTGCTTGTCCTTTCGCCCGTTTTCGGTGTTGCGTCAAGAGTTACATAACTCTGCTATGCACCTCATTCCGCAACGCCGCAAACGAACAAAATTACGGCGCACTCTGTACAACTTATTTTTACTTGAGCCCTGTGATGTTTCCGGTTATTTTGACTGCAGTTCGGAACGAAGAGACCTGATCTCTTCCCGGAGTGATTCTATTTCCTGACGGAACGTTATTTCCATGTCCTTGAATTCTGTTCGCATTTCCTCTACAGCTGACTGATATTCCTCTGCAGAAGCAATAACTTCCGGAATAGAAACCTCTTCCTCAATTGCTTCATCAAGAGCAGGCTCCTCGATGGATGGGGTAAGAAGGACTTCTTCCTCTGCTCCCGGTTCCTCTTCCATTGCTACTGCAATTTCATCTATGGATTCCTCTGTAATGGTCTCTTCTGCCTGTTGTGGCACAGCAGCTTTTTCATCCTCGCCAAAGAAGAATTCGAGTTTTTCCTCCAGCTCTTCGGGCGGGGCCTCGTCGAGGTCAAGTCCCTCTTCA
>Ga0209013_10006289_pt1 | contig 10095 bp, 5 predicted proteins | sample Cruoilmetagenom2_FD_187291 | JGI IMG/M metagenome (GOLD analysis project Ga0209013, IMG submission 187291) | Oil polluted marine microbial communities from Coal Oil Point, Santa Barbara, California, USA - Sample 2 (SPAdes) (version 2) | ecosystem: Environmental > Aquatic > Marine > Oil seeps ...
TGTCGGGATTTGAACGATAACGCTATTTTCCGGCAAGGACTTCGCGCGTTTAACCACCGTGGAATGCACCCTGTCAACATAATCGGTGTATTTATAACGCAGGCTTCTTCCTTCGTAGATCATGAGTAGGGGAAATAAAACGCAAAGCCATAACATTGCTCGTTTTTTCTTCGCCATGATACTCAACACGTAACAACTAACGACCACCAGGTAGAACTGTACGACTATCGCGAAACGCACCAAGCCACGAACAGCACCTAAAAAAGGCAGCGTTTCCAGCGGACCGGACATCGGCCCCTTAGCAAGCGTTAGCAACATAGGATCGGGCCCTAGGGAAATGACCGGACCCAGACTAACAAAAAAGCAGACAACCGCCCCGGCGGCCATGGCAGAAATGATCGTCTTGTTGCTTACATTCTCTTCTCTCCGCCATAACGCCAACAGATATACGCCGAGTATTGTTATGGTAACGGGATATAACAAGAGATTGAGCTTGGCGATCCACCAAGCCGAAACGAAAAAGATATTGAGCAATATGATGGCCCAAAACGAGAACCACAGCAGGAACCTCGCGATTGTGAGGTAGCGCCGAAACGTTCCTATTAAGCGAATTCTCCACGGAAACCTAACTACGCTGGCGATAACATAAGTGAGGAAGAGAATGGTTATCGCCGTTCCCGGAAACAGGATCGTCTCTGCAGCCCGTGTCGTTGGTTTGAATAAATCGGGCCAGAAAGCAGAGTATCGTGTAGCGATATAGTGGGTTACTTGCGCATGGTACCGCATGTGATCATACCTGCTCCTAACGTAATCCCCATCGAGACGGAGGGAGATGTATGGATAGAGGTAAACGGCGCTGATCACCAAAACGATGACAATAATAATGCCGCTTGTGTAGTAAAACTCCTGTCGCTTCAGGATACGCCGGTCATTAATGACGTAGGTAATAAACATAATAACCAACGGCGGAAAGACGATAACCGTATAATAAATGCTCGAAGTGAGCGACAACCAAAAACCGGCGCAGAACAGCAGCGCATGAGTCACCGTTAGCCGACGCAGCCAACGGATCAGCAGCAGAAACAAGAGCGGTATGATGAAGACCAGCGTCATGTTGAACTCATGGTAATGCCCCAGATTATAGGGCAACAGAGTGTAGATAAAACTCCCCAGGTAACTGATGGCGCGGTTCATGGACATCTCGCGCAACAGTGCGTACATCGCGACGCCCGCCAAAGCCCAAAAGATGAGCATCGTCCCATTAAAATTGAGGAAAATATTGTTGAAGAGGGCGTAGGGGATCGCGTATACGAACGATTGGGGCCACAGCATTTCGCCAAAAGCGAGACTGTAGGAGTGGGGATAGAAAAAATTAGCGTTGTAGTCAGGTGTCATGAACTGTCCGTTCAGGATATGATCGGCATTCCACGCCATCCACTCTCCCATGATTTTTGGATCGAAATGCTCCGCAAACCCGGACAGGAAGTAGGCGCTCCACGGCTTTACCGCGAACAGAATCGCCAACAGCAGGACCAAAAACAATAACGCGGACTCGATGCTTCTTCGCAAGAAGTTTACAATCACCGTTGTTCTCTTTAAATCAAAACAGTAAAGATTTCATGGCTCAGGCGCGCTTTATCAGATGGGCTGCGAAGATCTGAAACAACAACACGATGCCGTTGGATCCCGCCGCGGTCAACATCAACGCTTCCCGCTCCAGGGACAGAAACCGGAAGCTTTCGCCCGCCCAGCTGAAGATAATCATGACGAAAGGAATCATGCAGACGACCGCCAGCGCGATGGAATACCAAAACAGCTTGTCCTCTTCAAGCGTCGCCAGATAGCGGTAGTCAAGCGGACCGCTGTCCATCTTCGCCGCGAGCAGCAGACCGATACCCCAGATGATCGCGCCGATAATCGTCCCGAAATAGGCGAATAACATGGAGTGAAAACCGAGCAGTGATGCAGAACCGACGGTCACCGGACCGGACAGCCATCCCGTGACAAGAACTCCCCAGGAGAGCACCCAGACTAGCAAGCCGACGGTGTGGAACAACTCCGGACTCTCCAGCAAAATCTGTAGCAAATGTCGCGTGCCGTCCCGCCACGTCTTCAGCTTCGGTTTGCGACCCGGTGCATCCGCGTGCAGCGAAATCGGTACGTGGGTCATCCTGACGCCGTTCCTGAGGGCCTTGACCAGCATCTCCGACGCGAACTCCATGCCGTCACTGCCGACCCCCCAGCTGAGGAAGATAGCTCTATCGAAGGCGCGAAAGCCTGAATTGCAGTCGTTGATCCTGTTTCCGCGGCGACTATACAGCAGATTAATCAGCCAATTCAGGGCCGGAGTTCCAACGCGTCTATGCAGAAAGCTCATCGCCCCGGGGCGGATGTCGCCACCCAGACGCGAACCGATGACCAGGTCGTAACCTTCCTCGATTTTTTCCAACAGAGCCGGAGTTTCCAGGAAGTTGTAGGTATCGTCCGCGTCGGCAAAGACCACCACCTCGTGTTTCGCCGCCTCGATGCCGCACTTCAGGGCTGCTCCGTAACCGCGCGTCGGACAATCCACCACCCGAGCGCCGTGGGAGCGGGCGATGTCCGTCGACTTGTCGGTGCTGCCATTGTCGGAGACGACAATCTCCGTCTCTCGATTCGCCAGTTGTTCCCGGCAGACGGTGTTGATCTTCTGCAATACGGTTGGAAGACTGCCCTCTTCATTGAGACAGGGAATGACGAATGTGACCGAGCGGGCGGAGTTATTCACTATGATAGCTCTCCTCAAAATTTCTGAAATAGACGAGTTTGGAGACTGAATCAGGGAATATCGGGTCGGGATCCTGGTTTCCCAGGCTGACGATGCTGTCGCTTCGAAATCCCAGCGGAAGATCGAGCAATTCGGAAAGCCTCAATATGCCCCAGATCAATAACGACGGCACGGGCAGGAACAACCGTTTGAGCCCATGGGATTCCGCGACGAATTGCAGAATGCGCCGCAAGGTATAGGGAGTGGGATTCGCCGCGGTAATGGTTCGTGGATAGCTGCGCAGATCGGGGGATTGCGCCAGCGACAGGACCAAGCCGCTTACGTCGTCCACGTGGGCGAGATACTGGGGCTGATCACCGTATCCGACCAGCGGAACAACCGGGAGTTTTAGCGTCAATCCTGCAAGCGTATTGAACAAACCGCGACGATATCGGCCGTAGAGCAGGCCGGGTCTGACAGCAATTCCGTTGCGTTGAGCGGTACTCTTTTCCATCTCCAGTTTCGCGCGCCCGTACATGGACTTGCAACCGTCGAAGGCGCTGATGGTGGAGATAAGAACAATCCTTTCAATACCGGCACGCCGCGAGGCGTCCAGCAACTGCGCCGTTCCGCCGACGTTGACCCGCTCGATCTCTGCCCACTTGGCCAGGGAGAAGTCGTAGGCGCAGTGAACGAGAACATCAAGGTCTTCCAGGGTTCTGGAGTCGATGCTCTCCCCCAATCGATACAATCGCTCTTCATCAAGCGCACTGTCCCCGGAGATGCGACGCACCAGTCCAATAACTTCGTGTCCACTTTCACGCAGGAACGCGGCCAATGAGGAACCGAGATATCCGTGAGCGCCAGTAACGCCAAAACGCAATCCGGTATTCGCAGTCATCAGGTCACGCCTCATTGGCGGCAGAGGCTATACGGTGGGCGTTGGCCATCGCCGTGAAGGTGATGGTCGTTGCCGGAATGGTCGGTAATACCGTCGAATCGACGGCGTGCACCCGGTTATAACCGACAGGCCGCCCCAGCGTATCGGACTCAAACCCCAACGGCGCTGATCGCATTGGAAATGCGCCCCCGGAATGAAACCCTCGTCCCGGCTTGGCGATTCTCAGCAAGGCACCCAACGGAACGCCGCGCAGATAAGGCCGCGACCGTCGAAGTTTTTTCAACACCGCGTTAATGGGTTCTTTCACCGAAGCCGCTCCAGTCGCATCCAGGTGGAGACGAGGTTCGGCTCCATTATCCGCGCGACGCAATTCGACCCGGATACGATTGGATTGTCGGGAATGGAGATAGCCCTGAAATATCATCATCCGGCTGAGCATGCCCATGAGCGGCGCCTTGAACAGATTACGCAATGGCCCCAGCATGCTTTTGGCCGTTCGCTCCAGGATATCGTTATAACCGTATACCTGGAGGTGGATGGTCGACGGCGATATCTTCGGGTCGATGATCTCGATAAAAGCTTGAGAGAGGGTATGGAGCGCCTCCTTGGTGACATTGCCCGCCCCCTGGTAACGCAGAAACGGGAAGATAAAATATTGTGAATCGTGCATATACAACGGTGTTTCATAGGCTTCCATGGAGCGCAACAATATCCTCGTTGTTGATAGAGATCCCGCCGCCAAATAGACCCTGTCACCGGTGAGCGAGACGGCTCGTCCGTCCTCGATGGATTTCGCCAATATCACCACCTCTTCGCCTCGCTCCTCGACCCGCTCCACAACGAGGTCGTTGATGTAACTAAAATTAGAGTATTGAAGAAGACTCCGCAAGGCGCTGGCGCTGTTGAAAATAGCGCCTATCGGGCAACCGTACATGCAGAGGCCACAATACACGCAACCAGTCTCCCGATCGCTGGAACGACTCCGAACAGCCAGACGCGATCGACCAAAATATAATCCGTTTGCCTCCAGAGTGGTGTGGTTGCGTTCAAGATCAGCCAAGAAACCTTCCGCCTGCCTGCTGAGCATCAACGGTTCCGAGCAAACGTTATTATTGAACGGGAATAACGACGCCAAACGGTCTTTCGTCCCCGCCGTCGCCATAAAGCAGCTAACGGCCGCATAGTGAGATTCAAGATCAACCGAGGAAATAGGCCAATCCTCAATGTCGACGTCGCGGTGGGGAAGAATGGCGGCGCCCCACACATTGCTCAAACCGCCCAGCGCCATCGATGGCGCCGTGTCGACGCCGCGCAGCATGATCGGGATATATTTACGCGCGACTCTATAGGGAAAATCTGATCCGAACGTCAGTTTGAGCGGCACTCCCGCTACACCTCCTTCCATGCCCTCTTTCATCCACCTGTTATGCGCTTGGGACCATTCGTGCTTTTCGCTTGTCCGCATAACCTCAAGGCGACGCTGCCTCTCCGGATCAAGACGGAAACCGGCGTCAATGAGCGCCACGCGCCTTCCGGCGTTCAGCAGGGCATGGGCGGCGGATACGCCCGAGGGGCCCGATCCAATAACGAGCGTCAATTTTTTCATAGCCATTTATTATGCCACAGCCAAAAATTTTGAGCCATTTGTAAAGATATGGCTCCCGATTGCCTCACCGGTAACCAACGGCAAAATCGAATTTTCCCTGCCGGTTGCAGACGACGGCCCGCAGGTGCCGGGACTGTGGAACGTCAACGGTAAATTCGTAGAAAACGGGCCTTCGCGATCCCTGACCCGAACCGTAAATTCCCTGCTCGTCGTACAACACGATTTCATCGTTTACCGTCAGCAACAAGGTGCCGACCGCCTCCTGGGAAGACTTTGCGATGACACAGGTGTCATCCAGGTTTGCATCGGGGAAAACGGCGTTTAGATTGACCACCCCCATCTCCGCGCGTACCGTTAGATAGCTGAGCTGGCGTTCGCGATAGAGATGCGCCTTGACATCCCGCAGCTCGTTCGGACGGGGGAAGGGGGTCGATATCAGCCACTCGTTGACAAAATCGATGTTGATATCCTCTTCCGAGTCGATGTGATAGACCTCGATCACCTGTCCAAGTTCGTAGTCCGGCTCCCCGAAAAGCTCAAAGTATTTTTCCGTACGAGGAAAGTATTTTAACGTCTTGCTCAGATAGTAAACACATTTTTCCGGATAACGGAGATTCGTTTGGCTTTTGATCGAAGCATCAAGCAATACAACGCCGATGGCGCGATTACAGACTTTCTTGCCGTGTCGTTGCGCGTCTTTCTCGATTAGATAGTTCATCTGGCCCCAGTCGAGGTTGGTGTCGGTCAGAAGATATTCCTTTTTTACCACCAGCGATGACACATTATAAAACGCCACATAGTTGGGAAAGTTAAAAAGCGTCACCCCGGCATAGATCGGCAGAAGCAGGCGAAAGGCTTTACTCAAGCTGTGGAAGAAGGCGAACCCGGCCCCTAAAATGAGAAACGGATAGACGGGAAGCAGGTAGCGTTGACCAGAATTAAACGGGTTGAGCAGCATGGTCAACACCAGAAAGAACAACGGGAAGAAAAACAGGCACCACCCCAACCAAGGCGGAGTGGATCGTCGAAAAAATTGGTATAGGGCGGGAACGAGCAATATCAGTAGAACCGTGGATGTCTTTACGAGAAAGGCGAACGGGAAGTAGCCGAGCCTGCTGTCGGTATAGGTCTCGCCGAGCATATAGGCCGGGCTTTTACTCGGTCGCGTCACTTTTTCCGCCTGAATCGAGTCCATTGCCCGGATATAACCGCGAGGCAGCGGCAACGGCACGGCGCCAATCCATGACATCTGCATCTTCACCATCGTTGGCGACTTCAGTTTGGTTTTCCGCAAGGTATCGAACGTGCCCTTGAACAGATAAGCTGCGTTAAGTAATATCACCGGAACAAGACCCAGCAGTATGATCCGCGACAATTGCTGGCATAGCGCAGCGGGTGAAAAACGGCTGGTTTTGAGACTTTGAAACTCGGCGATGATAAAGACAATGAAGATTCCAATGAAGGGAAACAGGGCCGACACTTTGGTTGCCAGCGTCAGGGACAAAAGCACACACAAGAGAATAAAGTTACCGGTGGTCGGCACGCTGAGGTGCCTGAAAAGTTGATAAAACGAGGCGAAGGCCATGGCTGTCAGGAATAGATCCTCGGTAGCGACGCTGGCGTGGGCCAGCAGAGTGGGCGAGAATGCCCCAAGCACGAGAGTGAAGAGCGCGATGCCCGGTGGAAAGATCGTCGTCGCCCAGTACCACAGGATCATCAAAATTATAAAAAAGGCGCCCACGTTAAAAAGCCGCGACAATACCTTGATGCGAAACGCCTTGGCTCGATTTCGCAGATAAAAATCGATGCCGCCCTCGACGTTGCCGCGTTGGTTCATAATCAGATCGTCAAAAATCAGCGGCAGGGCATGAAGGGCCGCGAACGGCGCTTCGTCACGACGACAACAATCTCCGTGATCCAGGTAGTAGGCCCCGTTAATGATATGTTTGCCCTCGTCCACCGTCGGCGCGGTCGTGATACTTACAGCGCTGGCCAGCAGCACGCCGGCAAAAATGATAAGCGTGGCGTAAATATTGTTCGAACGTCTTTTGAGCGAGCTGGACACGGAAGCTTATTCTTGATTGAGCATTATGTTTTGACGAATCATGTTAAAGTTAAGTTTTAAAAAACTGTAGCATGGCTATATAAACGTAGGAATACACGGACAAACAAAACATCATCAACACAATGAAATTAATTATTTTTTTATTCAAAATAGAAAGTGATTCGTGTAAGAGATAAGCCGTCATAATAAAAATGGGAAAAAGATAGCGCCCTTGCGCCTGGAAACTTGCGGTCCAGGAATTCCACAAGGAAAGCCCGATCAAAAGAAGGCTGCAAAATCCCACAATAGTCAACAAGAGAATCTGATCCAGGTTGCGTCTGATTAGAATGGAAGCAGAAAAATAGGTAGTCGAAATTAATATCACAGCCATAATAAATCGATAATACCAAAGATCCGCCCGTGGAAAAAGATAATAAACGCCAAAAGAATGAAGAAACGTTTTCCATCCCCAGTTATATTTTTCAAACAACTGTTTTATGGTGATATTGCGATCCTTAAGGTTTTTAAATGGAAATCTTTTCTCAAGAGGCGTCTCCGGGTTAAACCACGGTTTTGCCAATTTTATCCGACATTCCATCCTCTTTTCATTTCTGTTTATACCGTTCCGGGAAATGTCGATCCCCCATCGAACCCCGAAAACCGCCGCGGAAATCAATATGATCACACCAACGCGCTGTATCACCTTCTTGGGATACTGGTACTCCTTCATGCCCAGTTTAAGAAGAAAAACAAGGAACAAAAAGACAATAAAAACATAATAATTAAGTTTGATGAGCAATAAAAAAGAAAAGAGTAACCCAACCAATAACGGCCTGATTATTTTATTTTTATCATCTTCATATGAAGTGAGATATACGTTAGTCATACTATTTTCCGTGACGACCTGGTAGCTTATGACTATAATGATAAATAATGAAAACGCATCCGAGTTAAAATAGGTAAAAAGATACCAAATTTGAGGTGACATTAACAAGGGCAGCATTAAAATACGATATTCGAGATGTTTAATGCTCAACAGAAGTAAAATTGAAAAGAGAAAAACATTAAACAACCTGAATCTAGGGAATTCACCAATGTCAAGAAACGATAGTAATTTAGAAAATTTTCCGGCAAAAAGATAAACAACTTCAAAATTATCAAGCCGCGAAACGCCTGCAACGCTATAGGTATGCTTGATTTCAGGAGCACAGATCTCCGGAGGCAGCCAGTGGTTCTCGTAATATTCCCCGGCGCGCACGTGGACCACCTCATCCAAGTGCATTAATTGGCAAATAGAGGCTGTTGAAAATAATAGTGCAAGAACAAACATCAATAGATAGGGTACATATATAAATTCACCTTCTTTGTTAAGCAAACCCAACAAAAAATAGATAACCGGGCTGATTAGAAAGACGGCAATTACTAATTTTAAAATAAATGAATAATCAAAATTTATGTTTTCCGAGTTTATTTTTATTTCTAATTGAGGATCGCACCCTGAAGAATAGATGATTACACCATTTGGTGTATGTTTCATTTTTTCGATATCATTTACCGGCTTCAAAAGATCAAATTGATTCTTGCTGTTTAATATTAACGGTTGATAGCCAGTCTGTTTTATCACGAATTGGGTCAAATAAATTGTCCCCGGATACTTCATGGGATCAAGGCGCAGTTTTCGACCGATCTTGAGCGAGTCTATCGTCTTATTCTTTTTCACAATGAAACGATAAAAGGTTGTATCGGCATCTGTTCGTTCTTTTCGGGAATAATTTTCCGTATATCCCTGATTCTCCCCCGCATAAAAAAGTTGGATGATGTTTGCATTAGGGCATTTGATAGAGGGTTGCAGAGAGACATCGTATTCAGGCGGAGACAGGAGGGTCAATTCAACCGTGATAGGGGAGAAAAAATAGTAATACGTGAGCGGAAGAATAAGAAATATGGCCATGAAAAGCGCAATCTCCCTAATATCCAATACCCCTTTTCCATGGAAGGCCAGCAGGAATTTATCTTTCATAAGCTCGCTATCTAAAATTTTCGGGAAGGCTGCCTGAAAAAATATGCATATTCGGACCGTCGCTTTTACCCGTATGGGTTAGCTGGATACCGTCCTGCCGGTCAATTGAATCATCCGCCACGCTCCAAGCGAAAATATTACCGGAGGAAACATAGAGCACATATGTGGAATCATTGGATATACTGGGATGATAACATCGCTTCTTTCCGATAAAATACTCGGAAGTCGATAATTCACCCGTCCGGCTATCAAATCGGGCGATAAATATAGGGCGGTTCATACTGACCCTGACCCGTCTCGTCATAACAATGAATTTGCCATCCGGGGACCAGGCGGGTCCACAGTCCCCTTTTCGCATGAGTTCATTTGTGATGTAGCGTTTTTCCTTCAAATCTACAATCATACTTCTATGCCCGGTATCTCGTGTAAACGTTAAAAAATATCTGCCGTCATAACGTATATCTGCGCCTTGTGTTAAGCGATATCCCTTGAAAGGTGGTTTACCTTCATCATGGATGACCCTTGTTTTTCCGGATGCCAGATCCAATTGAACGACCTGCCTGGGATTCTTATTGCGGATAGCTACAATCCCATCCCCTCCTTCGGTCCAATACGCCCCGGTTCCCGACTCCGTAACCACACCCTTGATGATTTTAACCGGGTCGGTCAAGTCATTTTGCATTAACCAGACATCGTTCTTCTTTGTAAAAACAAATTGGCTCCCATCCGGTGACCATCTAGGATTGTCACCTTCTACAATCGCTTTGGGTTTCCAATG
>Ga0209013_10006290_pt1 | contig 10095 bp, 1 predicted proteins | sample Cruoilmetagenom2_FD_187291 | JGI IMG/M metagenome (GOLD analysis project Ga0209013, IMG submission 187291) | Oil polluted marine microbial communities from Coal Oil Point, Santa Barbara, California, USA - Sample 2 (SPAdes) (version 2) | ecosystem: Environmental > Aquatic > Marine > Oil seeps ...
CTGGTAGAGCCGGTAGAAGAGCAAGAGAATTACAAAACGCTTTATCTAACCTTGAAAACAATAGACAAGATGTAATAAATCCATACGCTGGTATAGAAGACCTTAGTGATATGGCTACTAACTTGTCTGATCAAATCACTAATCCATTTGCTGATTTAGCTGTTGCTACTCAAGCTGCTGAAATGCAGGCTGAAGAAGCTGATATAGCTTTAGCTAATACTTTAGACACTTTAAGAGCTACTGGCGCAAGTGCTGGTGGGGCAACTGCTTTAGCTCAAGCAGCTTTAAAATCTAAACAAGGCGTTGCTGCTAGTATTGAAACTCAAGAAGCAATGAATGAAAAGCTTAGAGCTCAAGGAGAACAACAACGTCAACAAGCTGTTATTGATGAAGAAAGAAGAATGCAAGGAATAGAGATATCCGAAGCGCAAAGATTCCAAGCAGCTGAGGCACAAGGATTAGCTTATGAGTTTGAAGCTCAAGAGGCTAGAGATAATGCTCAAATAAATCGTTTATACGGAGAAATGCGTAGCAGTCAGTTACAGCAAGAACAAAGTAGATCAGATCTATTTGGATCAATATCCGGGGCTTTTGGTAATGTAGGAATGTTTGCTGCTACTCCAGCTGGACAAGAATTTTTTGACAATTAGTAATAACAAATAAAATGGCAGAACAAATAACAAATCCGGTTTCGTATGGAGGAAGAGCAGAGCAAATGGCTATTGGTAAAGGAATAACCGATGCTTTCAATACGTCTTATAATAACAAATTAAAAAGAGATTATTTCCAACAAGCTATCTTAGATCAAGAAAACCAAAAAATTGAAGGTGTTTATGATAAAATAAATACTATTCCTAAAACAGGTATAGATACTTTTGATTCTAATATTAATAGCTTTTTTAATTCAGGTGCTGACAAAATATTTGAAACTAAAAATCTTGTTTCAGAAGGTTATCTTAGTCAACAAGAAGGAGCAAAGATAATATCAGAAACTCAAAATTATATTACTAAATATAAAAGCTTAGCGCCTAAAGTTGTTGAACAAATAAAATATTATAATCAAGCAAAACAAAATGGTACAATATCTAGAGTAAATGACAACGGTATGTCCGCTATGTTAGATGCTATAGCTAATGGAAGTGGAGATGTTAAGCTATTAGAAAAAGATGGTATGATGTATCTTAGTGGTAATGGTAAGATAAATACTAAAGATGGTGAAGAAGGTTGGAACTACACGATGAATATTGATGAGTTAAGTAATTTACTTTCTGATCCTAGTTTTGCCATGATTAAAACTATTCCCACCTTTGCTGATTTAGGCATTGATGAATTATTTGAAGCTCAAAAAGGTTTATTAAATGGAGCTATGGATACTTATGAATATAAAGATGGTGATACAATTAAAACTAAAAAAGTTTATAACCCTAAAAGGTTAGGTGAATTAATGGTTAAATCTGGCATGTATGCTGATCTATTAAATGACCCTGAAATGGGAGTTGTTTGGTCAGATAAAGTTCATGGTGAGCAGGAAATAGGTAGCTTTGAGCAGTGGGATCCTAACAACACAGAGATGAGAAAAAAAATGGAAGCTTGGTTGATAGATAAAGCTATTGCAAGAAATATTCCTGCTAATGAAATAATAGATGTTCAAAGCACTAGCAGTACAGGAAGTACTAGTGGTGGTGGTGCTTCAAGTTTCATGCAGGGATTACTAGGTGATATTAAAGTTGCAGGAAAAGAATTTTTTGATATGATGGCGCTAGATCCTGTTGAAGTAAAAGAAAATATTGAAAGCGGTGAAGGAGGTGCTACTGGTCAAGCTAACTATGGTGCAAGATTATCAATGAACAGTTATACATTAGATCCTAATAAAGCTATTGGAATTTTAAATAGATACACAACTGGTGATAATTTTTACAGTACATTAGATAATAATGCTACAAGTGATTTAGTTGCTCAGCAAAATAATGTAATTGATAATTTAACTGAAGCAGACTTTACAGACGCAGACAGTGATTATAATGAGTATTATGATGAAAATATTTCATTACAAGATAATAAAAACAATCTTAAAAAGATTCAAGCAGACGCGATAAGAACTACTATAAAATCTTTAACTCCAAATGATAGTAAGGCAGAAAACGTAATTGTAATAAGAAAAGGAGAATTGAAACCTACAAAAGTAAAAGGAGATATTTACTCTGTATTAAAAGAAGTTATAGAAAACACTGATTATATTTCTTCAAGTTCTGACAAAGCTAGTGCTTTAAACATGCTTAACTATTACACAAATCCAAGGTATGGAAAAATGGGAGATGTTAATCAATGGGGAGATGTAGAGTACTATTACAAGAATGTAGATAAAAGCGGTAAAGATAAAACACAAACCTACAACAGCACGAATAATAATTAAATTATGTTAGAAATCACAGTCGAAGATTACATTGTAAACGGCGAAACATTTGAGGTCTCAAGTGATATGCTAGAACAATTCAAAAAAGACTTTCCGCTGGCTAGATCTGTAAGTGAGATAGCTAAACTTAATGAAGCAAAAGCTTTTGTAGCTGATTCGAAATTTATAGGTGACCCTAAGCTTACGCAACCACCATCATTCGAAGATGAGTTTGACAAAAGAAGATTTATTGAGATAACAAGAAGTGGTGAAAATACTGTAAATAAAAATAGAGTAGTTATAAAAGGTGAACCTCAAACTTACAGGTACTATGAAGATGAATGGGAAGCTGAAGGTAATGATACCGAACTTGGTATGGGTTTTGAGGAGTATGCTGAGAAAATGAAGAAGTATCTTCCTAAAGGTATACAAACTGAAGCAGAGGTTTTTGAGGATTTTGAAGATGAAAAGGTTGAAGATGTGGTTTTAAATGTTAAACAAACTGAAACTGGAAAAAACAAAGCGGCTTATAAAAAAGAGCTTGGAGAAATGATGAGCTTTATTAATAATGACAATTATAAAGATGAGACGCTGGGTTATATATTTAATGGTTTTATTAATAACACTTATGAAAAAAACCAAGGAGAATTTGAAGTTGATTTTAAAATAAACGAAGGAGAAAACGTTTTTGATGAGGTTGGTAAAACTATAAGTTTTGGTAACACTGGTGAAAGAATGTTGAACGATAAAACGGCTAGAACTGACGACGAAATAAATAAGTTTAAAGCAATGCTTCAGGAGGATATGCCTAGTGAACTATATAATATTCTTGAACAAGCAGATTTCAAAGTAGAAAATATAGACTACAATGAGATCAAAGCGTTAGCAGAAACTAATAGTGATGTTGCTGTTTTAATGAAGAATTTTGTAAGAAAAAAACAAAAAAATGAACAACTTAATCTTAATGATAAATACTCAAGTGTATTAAGCCAAGAGCAAATGAAGTTGCTTCCAAATAATCCCAACCCAGAATGGAATTATAGGCAAGAAAGAATTGTTGATATAAATAAAAATATAAGAAATCAATATAGAAGTACTCTTGTATCTTCTGGTGTTAACCCTTACGATGCAAACCAAATGTCACGTAACATGGAGTTTGGAAAAGATTACTATATACCTCAAACATTTACTGACGCTCAAGGTCAAAAAACTGAATATAAAAATGCTTCTTTGTTTAGAGATAAGGTATTTAAATTAACAGACCCTGCTGATGCTATTTCTGATAAAGAGAAAAAAGAATACTTTGACGCATTGCGTACAGAAGAAAATGAGATCAAGGTTGACTTAGCTGATAGGATAAAAGAATTTTCTGAAAAAAATACTGGTAAAGTAAAAGAGATAGCGGACTTACGTAGTCAAATTGAAGCTATAGATGTAGATAGTATAGATGACCAAGAGTCAGCTGATTGGTATACTGGATTACTTTTACAATATCGTGATATGGTAGATGATTATGAAACAGGTCCATTAAGAGCTGAAGGAATAGTTTTAAGAGATGAGGTAAATTATGTACAAGATATTGGTAAAAATATAATGAATCAAGCTGAGATGCTTGAAAATGTTGAGTTAGCCGCTTGGGCTTCTCAATTTAATTACAATAACTTAGACAAATTCCTAGCAACAGTTGAAACAGAACTAGTAGCACCAGCTATGGTGTTAGGCGCAAAAGTAATAAACACTGTAGCTAGTGGAGCCTCAACAATACCAGGTGGTTTGTATTACTCGGGTGAAGCTTTAAGTAAAGGTCAAATACCTGGAATGCTTACTCTTGGAGGAGATGTAACAGGTTTAGAAGGTAGAGCGGTAAATTATTTTAGTGATGTTACAGAAGATTATCAAGAAGAGTTTGCTCCACCTTCTGAAATTAGTGACGTGTTTGATGATAGGTCAGCTTTAACTTTTGGAAATTGGATGACTGGAGCATTAGCAGAAAATGGATTAACTATAGCTCAAGTTTTTGGGCCTAGTATGGTTGCTAGAGCTAGTACAGCATTGGTTAAACAAAGTTTAAAACAAAAAATAAAGCAATCAGCAAAAGGTCAAGCAAGTGCTGGTAAGGGTTATTATCCAAAAAAACCTGGTAAAGAATTAATTTTTAATGACTCCAATATAGATAGTAGGTTGTTTGATTTAAGTGTAAGAAAAAATGCTTTACAAAAAGCTAACGCTGTTACAATGGCGAGTTTCTTTACTGCAACTGGAGGTGGAGAGATGGGAAGATTAGAAGCTAATTATAAACAAGCTGAATCTCAACTAGTTAAATTACAAGAGGCATTGGAACTTACTAATGACCCAAATGAACAACGAGAAATTTTATCTCAAATAGATTACTATACTAATTTAGCTGAAAGTACTAATTGGCAAAGAACTTTTCAAGGTCTGCTATTTGGAACCACTGAAATGTATGCAGAAAAATTAGGTACTTTACGATATGTTAATAACTTACGTGCTACTAGAAAAATAGCCGGAAGAAAAGGGTTAGAAGATACTTTTGTAAAAGGTTGGAATAAATCTAGTTATTGGAAAAATAGAGCAAAAGATCTTGGTACTGGTACTTATAATTTAGGATACGGTGTGACTGTAGAAAATATAGAAGAAATACTTACAGCCGCGGGACATGGTACTATTAAAAGATTGGTTATGAATAGTAACGATCCTATATTAAAAGAAATTAACCCTGATTTAATAGCTAACACAACGTTTGCTAGTTTGATTATGCAAAGTCCTAGTACAGCTAGTCAAGTTAGAGCTTTGTGGAATTATGAATCAAGCACGTATTCTGATTACAAAATGAGTGTTGAGTACGCAACAAGACGCGCTAAAATACAAGAGCAATTAAATGATTTAAATATTACTCCAGTTAGAAGAAAAGAATTAGAATCAGAAAAAGATAAATTAGACAAACTTGTTAGATTAGACAACGCTGATAGATTAGCGAGATTTAGTAGAATGAGACCTGAGACTAGAGAAAGATATTTAGAGTTGAGAGCTAGACAGAACTTTAATGAAAAACAACTATATGAATTAGCTAGTAGCGGTAGGTTTGGAGAAAAAGGGTTTGCTGAAGAGTATGAAGCTGCTAAAAAAAGAGTTATTAGAAACAATTCTCAACTAGAAGAGTTAATGACTAACACTAAAGATAAAGCTGCTTTAAGGAAAAGAAGAAAAGAACTTCAAAAGGAGAATGAAAAAAATAATACAAATTTTGAATTTGTTGATCCAGTGGTTGCTAACGCAAACCGTATGTTACATAACACTGCTAAAGATATTGCTGGTCTTTTAACAGACAAAACTATAGTAGAGTTTAATAATATAGAAGAAGTTGAAGCTTATCTTGAAGAGAATGATATAGATGGTGAAACTGCGGAGCGAATTAGAAACATGGGTTATGCTTATAATGATCCTAAAGGTAACATCTATTTAAACGCGCCTGCTATAAACTCGGCTTTAGTAGGAGCGTTATCAATAACGCAAAATGGAGAGATTGTTGCGTTGCAGAGAGCTAGTAACTTTGAACAATTTAGAGCAGCTATAGCTCCTTTGCACGAAGTAATGCATGATGAAATAGATAGACGTAAAGTATTTAGTGGTATATTTAAAGAAGCTAAAAACGCTGCTTTGGGTGTAACCAATTGGTTAACCACAATGAAAGATGAAGGGAATTTAGATGTAGGTATTTATAACAGCATGATGAACGTGTTAAAGAAATACAATATAGATTCAGATACTAAACAAGATGATCAGGATGTAGATGTTAGTGAAATTTTAACAGTGCTAGGAGAAGCAATCCTAGGTGGTTATATAAAAGCTGAAGATATAACAAACATGCATGGGTTAAAAAGTTTTATGAATAGTATATTCTTAAAAACAAGTGGCAACCTAGGTAAAGCCTTAGTAGAGCTAACAGATCCTTTTGCTACACCAGAAGCAATGGTTGATTTTATGAAAGAGTATGTTCGTAAACAGGTCATGATGGGTGAAATAAATAAGGGAGTAACACCAGAAGAAGAAAAGAAAAAAATAGCAGAAGAAGTTCTTGGTAGACAATCTGTAGTAGCAGAGACTAATGCTAGAAATACTCAGTTAGGAAAAGATTTAAGAAGTAAGTTTACTAACGAACAGCTTGTACGAAAATTAAAGAACTCTAAAGGCGCTGAGAAAAACGCTATAGAAGATATATTAATAGATGTTGCTGCCAAAGTAGGTTTAAAAACTATGGGCTTTGATAGTCGAGCAGGATTAGGTAATATATCATATGATGCTGGTTACAAAGCCGCTAGAGGTAGAGTTGCTGACAGAGATTTGTTAAATAAGTTTGACCCTCGTATAAATGATAATTGGAGCACGTATGCCGGTAGTCAATTAAAATTTGATATAAAAAATATATTAGAAGAAAACAAACAAGGTTTAGATTCTGAAAGTACTGATAGTGAATTTGCTCAACAACTTGTAGATGAATCTCAAGATATAGAAAGTAATATAGACACTGTAGTTCAAGACGAAGTAGAAGCAACTATAGATATATACGACATGTTACCTCCTGAAGTAAAGCAAGAAGCTAAGGAAGAAGTAGATAGAAAAATAAAAGAGAACAACATTGATTTAAGTGATGCTAACTTAACGTTTAAAGAATTACAACAAATTGCTCCATATGAAACATTATCTAAATTCTTTGGCATACCTGTTTCACGTATTACAATGCCTTCAGACAACTTAAGAAAAGGTGATGATATTGGGGATATACAAAGATTTATTTTAAAGAACGTAGAAAAATTAATAAGAACTAGACCTCAAGGAAATGCAGCGTTAGTTCAAACACAAGGTGTTCAAGGTAGTAAAATAAAACCTAAAGTAGAAGGTGGTCAATCAGCTGGTATACGTTCAAGAAATTTTTTAAACGAAGAGTATGATAAAGTTGTAGACCCAAAAACTGGTAAACAAAAGAAAACAAATAACCAACTTCAGTATAAAATAAAACCAGGTGATAGAAAAAGATTTTTATCTAACTCAGGTATTACTAATAATAGAGTAGATAAAGGTTATGTTCCACGAGGTCCTGAATCTCAATATATAAAAGGAGTATTAGAATTACTAGCTAGAAACATGGCTTTAACTTCTTTTGGCCAACTAGTAGATCAACAACAAGACCAAGCAGTTGAAGAAGGTAAAACCACAGAACGTAAAGCAGATACTAGAAAATCTACTGTTAGACAACAAACAGCACCAGCTAAAGCCCCATTACTTAGGTTTTCAGCTGTAGCTGAAGATGCTGCGTTTATGAGAGGTCAATTTAATATTGATGAATCTAAACGTATTGACGGATTATTAGAGAGTTGGCTTGATAAACAACTTGATAAAGATGGTAAAGAAATACCTGGCTCTAATAAAACTTTTGATCTTAAAACTCAAAAAGGTAGAGATAATTTTATACTTAAAATAAAAGAAGATCTACTACCATTAAATGGATTAGGAAGAAACTTCTGGTTTACTTATAAAAATGATAAAGTTAAAACATCTGTGTTTACATATTCTAATGCTAGTTATGGATTATCAAAGTCTACATATAAGGTAGGTGATAAAGTTAATGGTGAAAAATTAAAAGCAGGTGATCCTAGAATAGGTACGTTTAAAGATCCAGCTGGAGCCAAAGCATATGATGATTTTAAAGCTAAAATCTTTGCTCTTGGTAATGATCCAAATACTAAGTTTGGTGAAGGAATGAAAGATGTTGATTGGACTCTAACTAAGAATTATAAAACCATGTTTGGTGATAAGGAAAAGTATAGAGAGAAAATCATTGAAGGTCTTGAGAATGGAGATATAGAAAAGTGGAACGAAAATGTTGGTAAAATTCACAAGAACATGTGGAAGATTTTCAGTGAGTTAATGAAAGATCCTGAGACTAAAAATAAATATGCTCCTGTTATTGGCTCATATTTAAAGCTAACCGCTAATGACGCAACATCATGGCATAGATTAGGAGCTCAACTTACAGGTTATTCTAATGAATTAACTAAAAGAAAACCTACTGATAAAGGAAAGATGCCAAAAGGCGGTTGGAAAACTATAGAGTTTGAACACGCAATGCCTGCAACGGCTGCATACATTTATTTAATGGATGCTATCTTAAACGAGGGTATAGACTTTAACACTGCTTATAAGTTAGTTATAGATAACTATAAGATGATTGTTTTAGATAAAGCAATGGATGATAAGTTGCGTAATGCTAGAACAGCAAATGGTTATAGCTTACAACAACGTATGCCTGATACATGGAATGTAATAACAGGTAAATTCTGGGAAAGATATTTTAATGATTTAGTGTTTGCTCAAGATGGTGGTATAGATCCTAGTTCTATAATAGGATTAGATGGTAGAACATTTACGGATATTTATAAGGTTGATGCGCAAGGTCAACCAACTACTGTGGCGGTACAAAAAGCAAAAGCAAAAGCTGTTCCACGTAATCTTAGTATCACACCTAAACAAGTAAGACCAAAAAGACAATCAGTAAGTAACAACGAGGTTTTAAACAGATTAGATAACTTACAAAAAGCTTTTACATATGCTCAAAATCCTAACAACCCAAAGAAAGGAATAAGCGTGTATGACTTCGATGATACATTAGCTATAACTAAGAGTAAAATAAAAGTAACATTAAATGGTAAAACATTTAAAATCGATGCTACTCAATTTGCAAAGGATTCTCAGAAGCTAGAAGAGCAAGGTGCTACGTTTGACTTCTCAGAATTTAATAAAGTAGTTGATGGTAAAAAAGGACCATTAGCTAGGAGACTTAAAAAAGCAATAGATAAGTTTGGTAACAAAAATATTTTTGTACTAACAGCGAGACCAGCAGCGGCGGCACCAGCTATATATGAATTTTTAAAAGGTATTGGAATGGAATTACCTTTAGAAAATATTATAGGATTAGAAGATGGTAGTCCACAATCTAAAGCTAATTGGATTGTAGCTAGAGCGGCTGAAGGTTATAATGATTTTTACTTTGTAGATGATGCGGTTAAAAATGTTAAAGCTGTAGGAGATGCTTTAAATGTTTTAGATGTAAACTCTAAAGTTCAAGTTGCTAGACGTAGGAACAGTGTTTCAATGAACCAGGAGTTTAATGATATGATTGAGCGTAAAACTGGTATCAAATCATTTAAAGAGTTTTCTAAAACTAAAGCAGAATTAGTAGGCGCTACAAAAAGAAGTAAAAACTTTTTTATACCTGCTTCAGCAGATGATTTTGTAGGGTTATTATATAGTGTATTAGGTAAAGGTAAACAAGGTGATGCTGATATGATGTGGATAAAACAAAACTTGTTAGATCCATTTGCTATCGCAATGCAAAATATTTCTTTATCTAGAATTACTTTACAAAACGATTACAAAGCCTTAAAGAAAGCTTTAAATATTATACCTAAAGATCTTGAAAAAGTTATTCCAGGTTCTGTTTTTACAAAACAAAACGCAGTAAGAATATACATGTGGGATAAGTTGGGTTTAAAAATTCCAGGTATAAGTAAAACAGATCTTAAAGAAATAAAAGACTATGTAAACGAAAATGAATATCTTAAAATATTTGGTAACGAGATTATTAGTGTAATGAAAGGTCAAGGTTTAGCACAACCAAAAGCAGG